>Ga0157357_1000672_pt1 | contig 14520 bp, 9 predicted proteins | sample AttcapACBM1_FD_111485 | JGI IMG/M metagenome (GOLD analysis project Ga0157357, IMG submission 111485) | Fungus gardens microbial communities from leaf cutter ant in Botucatu, State of Sao Paulo, Brazil - Atta capiguara ACBM1 | ecosystem: Host-associated > Fungi > Mycelium > Unclassified ... | reverse complement strand
TGAGTCCATTTATACTGCACATTGGACATTGGACATTGGGTTGGGAATCAGACTGCAATCAGCTGTCAACTCACTGGTCAAGTGATGCTATCAACTGATTTTCTGGATGTAGTGCTAACACAGCTCCCATTGACTTCATCGCCATTATGTTACTCAATATACAGCCTTGTCTTCAAGTTCTTGGCTTGCTCCCTGCCTTAATGACTTCTGAAATATAATTTCAAATGTCATCTCAGATAATATCACAATGGCTATGAATGAGACCAGCTCTGAGTTACCATTTTTTGTTCATACCCTCATAAACCCAAACAATAAGCACTCTTTTTTACAAGAGTACTCTCACATCAATGAATAACAGCAGGTGTTTTTTAATAACCTTTCCAAACCTAGATGCTGGAGATGAGAGAACAAGTCCAACTCTGATTTACAATGGAATGGGTAAAACAGGAGAAAGCAAACCAGGCCTATGAAGCATTGCTTGAGGGAGAAGTTGAAGCTTTGAGGAAGTAGTTGGCTAATGCCAAGATACAAGCAAGTTCAGAGGCAAGATAAGATATTCAATTGATTAATTATTATTATAGTTTGTTAGCTGACCATTATCAAAGCTCTAAACCTTTAGCTTTTGCTCTAAAAACACCTCAGTACACACCCAGATCTTCTATGTTCTATGCTGACACACCAAATACTGGCATTTCTAGAAACTACTTCATGTAGTCATATGTTGGAAGAACAGAATACATAGTAACATAGTACAGTGTGAAGGAAATAGATTAAAATTGCTATTCTATAAGTTTGGGTTGGTGGAAATATCTACATTATAGGAGATTGCTAAAGAGAGCATGTTGGAAATTGTCTCATGAACTGCTACTGGAAACCATATTGGAATCTGCTATAGTATTAGATGTGGTTCACACCTCATTATCTGAGATTCAGAAGAAGATATCTTAGAAGTCCAGAACCAAGTGTTGGAAGAAACAGAGTGTACAGCAGCATGGTGTAGTGTGGACAACTGGAAACTACTTATCTGTGGTGTATACTTCTATGGAGAGCTGAAAGAGAGCAATGAAGAGAGACAAGTTATATTCTTTTTTGAGACAAACCTCACTATGTAAATTTTCTCTATTGACTACTTAATTAGTATTATGTGCTTACTAAGCAGAGTGCTTCACAACACTAAGTAGTTTGTGTTATCCAAGAATATGAAAGATAGAGTAGAATAAGCTTTAGTTTTAACTTATATGTTATATCTTTACAAGTTGCACTAGTTGCATATTTTGGATTGAGAACTGGGGACTTAGAGGGTAGGAAAACCACTGGAAGGTGGCAAGGTGTGTTGTTGCTAACACCAGAAGAGAGATGCTAGTTTTAGTTGATTTTCAGAATGACTACTACAGCATAAACTACTGGATTATCTACTAGTTAGTATATTTAGAGTAGCTATCTGGAATGTAACTGTTAAGCAAGTTACTCTGATTATTGGTGATCCTCAGATGTTAAGAGAGGGAGATCCATGGTATCAAAATTGCAAATTGTAAACTCTATCTTATTCTTGATTTTCTTTTTTCTTTTAATTTCTTTTCTATTTTACTTTATTTTATTTTCAACTTAAGATCAGGGTTGTAGCATAATGTCACTGTCACAACTGTCACACAAATATGTAACACAGAGAAGGTTATAAAAGATTCTGGAACAAATAATATCATACAGTATAATAACAATATGTTAGTCTTATAAAAAGCACATGTACTTTAGGGTAGGTTAATTATAGTGTGTGCACAGACCACAGTCTGTGGTATATAAGATAGACTAGTTTATACTTAGACCTTCATCAAGTTTTTTTGTATTTATTATATGTCAAGTCTACTCATTCTGAAGATATGTCCCTATAGCAATGCTATTATTACAATATCTATCAAACAAGCCTGTCTTTCATGATAGCTATCCTTCTTGCAACACTTTTCCATGGCAGTGATACAACAACTGAGATACTCAGTCTTCTATGACAAGAGTATTCCTATCAAACTTGGTCTTCTATAGCAGAGTTCTCCTATCTTACTATTAGTGTCTTATCACTGAAACTTCTACTCAGGGCAATACACTGAAACTCTGAGCATTTCTCATATATCTGACTTGTATATAAGACTAGTAGTTACACTGTAATTTACTAGTCTGATAATGATAACTTTTATTGAACTTGATTTCTAGTGTTTAATAGTGATATACTAAATCAGTACTCACTTCCATCTCAGACTTCATCCACTCATCTGAAGTTACAACCACACAATAGACAGATGGTGCAGCACATAAGCTGAAGCCAAGGTTGTTCTAACAAGTCTGTATCACTAAGCTTATTATACAGAGTTTCCATACTCTAATCATTTCCAAGCCAAACCCTGTAGACTTTCACCTCCTGGTGTGAACTGTGCCTAACAGTGTTACTCAATACAAAAGTAGTCTTTTACCTTAACCAAAGACCTAAGTTATAATACACAAAGTTGTCTTGGACTAACAAGGACATCTGAGGTGAAATGGACAGTTTTTATCTGTACTAGAAGAGGTTTGGGAGTACAGATAAGAGTAGTATTATAGTATGCTTGAACCTTGATATTTTATTTTTATTTTATTTTATTTTTATCTATTTTCCTTGATTTTATTTTTTATTTTTATTTCTTGGATAATGAAGAGACATATAACTATGATCACATAATGCATCACATAACAATTATGTCATAGACCTAGAACATTAAAGAAAGAACTAGAAGGAATAACATCAAGACATATGTCTATAGCATACTGATCTCATGGTATACTCATGGATGATACATGGACCTTAATGTAGGGTTATTTATTGTTAGCACAAACCATGTATAAGTAGTATATAATGTAGGAATGCATTGGGGACTCTTTATTGATTCTTTTGTAATCCCTATGAGATACCTCACTTATAAGTTTACTTAAGTGGTCTATTGGTCATCTTGACTAGTAGTTGCCACAACAGGTAGGTGGTTATCCATGGGTAGGGATGAATGAGGCTGGAACATGAGATGTGGTATATAGGAGGTATGGTAGGGTTTATCTTCTCATGAGTTATTGCATTCACTGTTTCTAGTAAGAGAATGGGAACATTGGTGCTATTTTGTACCTTGTCATTTAGTGATTCACCAAGAAAGTCCTCAACTTTCATCTGGTTGACTCATAGCTAAACTTCTATTCTTTTAGCATAATCCACCAATAACCTTGAGAGCTACTTCAGTTAGATATTATAGTACTAGCTCTGGTGATAAATTGTTCTCTTATGTTTTTGGATATAAGCAAGAGTGTATTTGCAATTTTTCTATCAGACACTACCTGTTATAATCTTAAATCTTTAGAGCAAGGTACAAGATCAAACCCTTATATTAGAGTAAACACAAGAGAACTTGATAGAGAGCTCTTTACAAAGTAGTCTACCTTATATACCTATACAGATGGTCCATGCTAGCTACTGTGCACCCTACCCTAAATAACCATGTGTAAAGCATGAGGTCAACATATGGTGTCCATGTTGTATGATGTCACTTTTTCCAGAACCTTCTACTTCTTTCTCTTATGTCTCATGATCAGTATTGTGACCACACCATCTGATGTGACAGTGTGACAGATCACTCTAACCCTAACCCCAGAGTTCTAAAAATAGAAAATGTAAAATAATTTAAAGGAAAATAGAAAAAGAAAAAGAAAATAAAGATAAATTAAAGTCTATTATTTTTGTTTCTTACACTACCATACAAGATGATGGTACAAGAGAAAGAGGCAATGTGTTACATGCCTCTCTATCATCCTAGAAAGAAAAAAATCCAACAGATGAGGATGTAAGCAGAAAGAGTAGTTGTCACCTCCATGGACTCTATTAGGAACTCTGTTCTGTTCTTTCTTGAAAGTGAGCTTTGAAGCTTATCTATACTTCTGCCCATTGCTCTCACAGTTGCTACAACATTCACAACGCACATCTGACCCCATATATTTTTCTCCCATGTAAGTAATAGATTGTCTTGCTATGTAGCATCTCTCCTGGGAGGAGAGTCCATTGTTCAGAAACCCACTGTTGTGTTTTTCTCTGAGCAAATGGTCTTGTTCTTGTGTCTTGTCACTGCAGAGGTCATGAATAGATCATAGGTTTTGTTCAATCTTGACAAAAAGCCAGACAGGACCATTATGCATCATTTGTAATCATTCTTATTGAACGTGAGTGGTAGGAAATGAAAAACATCACTGTGAGATATCCTACATGTCGATGTCACAGATCCCATGTCGCAGATGTCACGACGACCAATTTTATTCATCGGTTCGACATGGGCACCTCGAGTACGTACCAAGACTATAGCTGATAAATTATTTTTCTTACTACATACTACACATGCAGAATCTAAGGAGTCAGTCTCTCAAAAATCAAGTGAACCTCAATCTTTATTTTTCACAATGCCACCTAATTACCAGTCAGGACTCAAGAAGGATTGCGGGATTCCGAAATTCCGAACACTTAAGCCAAGGATATCTGATCATGCTGCGAGATTCCATGTATGCCCAGAAATGAATCTTAAATATCCCCTTTGGCGCTCACACCTTGGCTCCCTAGCACGCTCCAGCCACTCAACGGGATTCAGACGCGACGATGGCACTAAAAACAGCGCTCTCTACACTGGTACAAGGAGCTGCAGAGGCAGAAGCACGCCATGCGACCGTGGACCAACCATCTTCGGTTTCCAATGGTCGGATGGGGACGAAGGAACAACTCCGCAAATCCCATCTCAAATCCCTGTACAAGGTGATTGATGAGAGCAATATCATCATCCTAGTTCTGGATGCCAGAGATCCAGAAGGATGCAGGAGTAGGCTTGTGGAAGAAGAGGTTCGGAGAAGGATCATAGAAGGCAAACGACTCGTGTTTGTGTTAAACAAAATTGGTGAGCGGACAATTTCGGTACCCAAGCTTTTGGCTGATATTTACTAAAAGATCTTGTACCTAAATCCAACGCGCAAGCATGGTTAAAGTATTTACGACATACTGCACCCACCCTTCCGTTTCTTTCATCTTCTGCTAACCAACACCAACGAGCCAATATCTCGTCAACCACCGCACCTGGACTCATGAAACTCCTCAAAGCCTATAAGCCTAAGATAGGTACAGTCACTGTGGGAGTAGTAGGTTATCCCAATGTCGGGAAGAGCAGTCTAATCAATAGCCTGAGACGGAGCAAGGTATGACATATCAGCTTGCCGCGAGGGTTTCTCACCGCAGTCGTAGGTTTGTGCAGTAGCTGCACAAGCTGGCCACACGAAAGACGTGCAGACTGTCCATCTTGAACGGGGTTTACGGATTCTCGATACCCCTGGCGTCGTCTTTGATGATGACGACATTGATAACCGCAAGGGAAGCAAGAACGGTGGCATCCTTTTACGGAACGTCGTCAAGGTTGAGGATATTGATGACCCTATTGCAGTTGGTGGGTGACTACGGCTTTTCCATTCACTTTGTGTCTTACGGACGCACCACAGTTGAGGCAATCGTCGCTCGCACGCCTCCTGAATTGCTACGAAAGATATATAAGATACCGGAATATAATTCCCCATTGGAGTTTTTAACTTTAGCTGCTCTGACAAATGGTCGACTGTTGAAGGTGAGGACTTGGGAATTTTTGCTGATATAGTATTCTCAACGTGATAGCGCAGGGTGGAACTCCTGGTCTTGCAGCTATGGCACGGCAGGTTCTGAATGACTGGAATCATCAAAAGATCCCATTCTTCTCCGAGCCTCCGGTCACACATCCTTCGCTAATGCCGTCGATCGGTTAGCCGCTAGTTCTGATGTTGATTCCTACTTATGACAGAATCTCTAGTTGTAAGTAGCAGTGGTGAAACACCTTTCATTGCACCCGGCGCCGAAAATGTCGGCCAAGCTCAAATCGTCTCGCAATTCTCTCGGCCCTTTCGACTTTCAGAGGGACTTTTCGGTGCTGCAGATGCTAGTGCGTTTGGCTGTGATGTGCCTATGTATGTGGACGAGGATGGTGACGTATTTTACTTTGCCTGCATGATTACCTTCAATAACTCACTCTTTCAGCAATGGGTAAGTAACCCTTCCTAATCCCTGGTATTTTTTTTCGCGGTCGTGTGACGAGTGAAATCGAGCCACGTAGACGGCAATAGTCTTGACTACTGTACAGTAGTAGAACAATACTCTGAATAGACACAGGAGTTCTCTAGTAGAAACGTTAACTACCATTAACTACCCATTGCAGAGTCAACTCAATGTATACGACGTGAGGTAGCTGACATGTTTCAGTCAGTATCAGTATTGCAATGGCATACTCAGTCCGAAACATCACGATAAAACAAAAGACTTGTGTTGGAAGAAACAGTGCACAAAATGTAGTAAGGAAGACTGTATAAGACAAGTAATAATTTGAACTAGTATACTGAGGTTTATATACCTTGAGGGATGTGCATAATGCTAATATAATTTCTATATAAAGTAATGCATTGCAAGTGCTGTAAACTGATAGTATGAATAAGTGGAATGTTTATTTAACACACTCTCACTTAAGATGTCAGCTATAAGACTTAGAATATCATATTCTTTGTCAAATGTCAAAGTCCAAACAATGAACATTTCTACAACTGACCACACTCTTTCAAACTCCAAGTGTACTTTGTCTTCCATAACATTGCTACTCAAACTCAAAATCCCAAAACCTCATCTCTGTCTTACTATAGATCAATTTAATCAAGACATCCAGTTACTCATGGAGCCAAAACCGAGACATTGACCTCACTCAATATGAAGAATTGTTAGACTATGTCATGATACCTCCACTTGAGTATTCAAGTGTTTTCTTGAGATTTAAGGACTGGTAAATAATTGACTATGACTATTCATTATCAAACTCTAGTGTTAGTGATGACACACTTCATCTTTGTATCAGTACTTATGAACTCAAACTCTGTTTTCATCATCTAAAATTATGATTAAGTAAGTAGTTAGCATAGTATATAAGCTAAAGCTAAGGTTGTTCACAAAGTTTATAACCCTACATTTCTCAAATAAGTTTTTATGCTTGATCTGAACCCTATTTCAAGCTCTATGAACTCTTGTCTGAGTGTAAACTATGCCTGACAATCTTCAATCTAAGGAATAGATATGTTATAATATGCCCTAGAACTTCACAATTTCAATAGAATTTTATTTCTTTTGTTTTTGACTTAGCTTTATTTTAGTTTTATTTAGCAATAAGAAATTATGTGATATAGTCACATGACTATGTCACATGATATGGCATCACCAGTCTAGAAGATAGTTATTAGATATCTCAGCATCTAAGATCAGTAGCAGATTTTTAAAAGACAGATGAGTGGTGTACTTTATCTGGAATATTGTTATGGGACACTTTGGACATGAACAATTTTTATTTTCTTTTTCTTTTATTTTCTGACTTTATAGGGATTTTGTTTTCTTTTTCTTTTCTTTTCTTTTGGACGATGAAGAGGCATGTGACATCACAGTCACATGACATATCACATGATGTGACGTCATAAGGCCTATAATGTGGTAGAAGGATCTGGAAGATGATGTCAGGGCACATGTATACAACATGGTGGCCTTGAGGTGAACATGAGGAAGGAGCATGGATATAAGAGCAGGGTTAATTATTAGTAGCATGGACCATGAGGACTTTGTATAAATAGGACTCTAATTAAGAAGAGGCTCCTTATCGAGTTCTCTTGTGAAATTCCCACTAGATATCCACCTAAGAGATTTACTCGCTTGTGACGCTATTGGTCTTTGTGACTAGTGGTTGCCACAACAAATATGCTGAATGCAAATGTCAAATGATCTTCAGCTTCAGCTTATATGCTGTATCTCTACTAGTTATACTAGTCACATATTTTGGAGGTTATACTCAGAAGTTTTGGGAATAGTCAGTTCACTAAAAGGTAAAGAGGTCTATTATTGTCAGCATTAGATGAAAGTGTTGATTTTAGTTGATTTTTAGACCAAGAGTTTACAGTGTAACTACTGGTTTATATACTAAGTACTTTACCTAAAGTAGTTATCTAGAGAATAGAGACTGTAAGCTAGTTACTATCACAAAATAAACTACTCACTTATTTGTGATATCTGAATCTTGGATGCACTCTCAGAGATTTAGGAGTGATTTAGAAGTTCAATAATGATGACAATGATGATTAAGATCAATACAGATAATAAAGGATAAAGATTGATGATAAATGATATAAATTGATATTGTTAAGTCTGAGGTCTAATCTTCAGATACAGAGGTATATATACAAAAGAGTAATAGTTCATGTGCAAGCTGTTTCTGTTATATGATCAAAACTCATACCTGATGGGAGCTGTCATCTGTCATAGCAGCTGTCAGGCTAATTTTAGAAGGTAACTAATTATGTTACTACATTGATATGCTTGTATCTCTATGAATACTTATTACTATGTAATATACTATATATCTTCAGAAATAGATTGATAAGCACTTTCCAACGCAAGTTTGGTTGTGTAAATTAGTCTAGTTGTTCATGAGATATTAGCAAATGAAGATTTTACAGTCACTGATGACTTGATATCTCAGTTGTTTGTTGTTTCTTTTGTACATTCCATATATGTGCAGATAGCCCACATTTGGAACTTTACAGCACAACTTGGTTTGTAAAAATCAGTCTACTGGTTGTGAAGATACAAGCTAAATGAAGTTTGTGATAGTTGCTCTAGTTCTAGATAGTTCTTAGATAAAGATATAGATATTCAAGGAGTGACTGATATGGAATAGATAAAGTTTGTGAGTGTGGATTAGAATGTAGGTGTTATCCATAGATTAGAACAGATATAACTAGATCAGGATATAACAGTAGTAAAGATACTGGAAATAAATAAGCCTAGATCCACTTTATAAGAGCTTAGTTGTATGTTACAACTTTAAGACTTATAGAGTAAATATATGCTAGACTACTAGTCCATGCTACACTAACCTTAGCCTACCCTAAAAGTCATATATATTATATATTATTGATATATGAGATGACATCATTGTTCTAGAACCTTTTATATTCTTCTGTGACATGTGACTGATGTGTGACACTGTGACATGTCATATGACATTTTGTAACAGTTATATATAATATCATGCTAACTTCTAACTCTAAGTCTAAAAATGAAAAATAAATGAAAATAAAAATGAAAATGAGAAATGAAATGAAAATAAAATAAGCCTATTATCTTCAACTCTGACATTGTACTCCTAGGCTGATCATCACCTAGATTAGCTTCTGATGGACTAATAACTACTTTTACTTATCTTAATCTCTATTATTTAGTTTGCTATAGTAATACTATAGTTATTTAGTTAATTATAGTTGTAGATATTGATCAGTCAAGTACACAGACTATGTGTTTGGTCCATCCTACTATAGTATATATAGTAGTAGTATAACAGTAGAATATCTTATCCAAATATCATTTGAAATTTCTAAGTATTTACAACTTCTTAAGTAAGACTAATTCTCTTACAACTATGATGTCAGAATACATATGTCAGAGTTGAAGATGATAAACTTTATTTATTCTATATTTATTTTGTATTTTGAAACTTAGAATTAGAATCAGTGTGATATCATATGTAATTATTATAAATGTTGATAAAGGCATGAAAACTGTTATATAGTGGCCACATATGTCACATACATGGGTCACATGATCACATAACACAAAGAAAGTTATAGAAAGTTCTAGAAAGGATAATATCATATAGTATAACTATAGTATACTAGTCTTATAGAGAGCATATGAACTTTAGAGTAAGTTAGTGTAGTATGTGTACAGACTATGGTCTGTAGTATATAAGGTAGACTAGTCTGTAATGGAAACTCTATTGAGTTTCTTATATTAATCTAATACAAGGTTTTTTTCTTAACTTAACTCTGAGTCTTGAATTGTAACAATATAGCTATAGTATATCATTTTTATAATATGTATATAGTAAACTTATGTATATTGCATGAATTTTAGAGTAGATTATATATTATATGTTATGACTTAAGTTTTAGAATTAAGACAAAAGAAGAATCTTGTATTGGGTTAATATAAGAAAACTCAATAGAGTTCCTAGTACAAAGTATTTACCTTTATATATACTAGGCTAATAGTCTGTACATTTATTATTTTAGATACTTTTATGTTCTTCTTTATGATATATATGACAACCTTATAATAGGTATCATGCTTCTGTCATACTGTATGATATTTGTAATAGTTATATATAGCATCACATCAAATCCTAACCTAAGTTATAAATAAAGATAAAAATGAGAGAATAATAAAAAAAAAACACAGTCCACCATCTTTAATTCTGATATTATAGGATATGGACCAATATGTATTAGTATATATAGTGTACATTATTATAATTCCAATATAAGAGTGATAGAGCTTGTTAGGACAATTGAGTAAAGTTAAGTAACAAAAAAGGGCATATCTTTAAAAAAATCTAAGAGAACAAAATAAAGTTTTCTGAAGGTGGCAGTTGTTATAAATATTTTACAGTCTATTCTAATTTAGCAGAACTGTGCTAAGATAATCAGAGAATCATAATAACTAGATAGCTAGAAACTCTGATAGAAATATCTAAAAGATTACCTAAAAAAGCAAAAAGTATGGAATAATAATTATAAAAGTGATAGTAGCAGAAGACATAGAGTATGAGTGTAGTGAAGTTTATAGGGTTTAGAGTCTCAAAGAACTAGATTAGTACTATGAGCTTATAGTAGAATTTCAAAGCTGAGATGTAAAAGAGTCCAATCTTCTGATAAAGCTGATGTAAGAGGTCTTGCTTTTTCAATACTTTTCTCTTCTATATTTTCTAGCTGATCCATGTTCTATAACCCTTTTTGGCATTCTGTTACATCATATTTTCCAACAACATCTGTACTGACCTACAGATAACTCATGCTCTCTTATCTATACTTCCTAATTTTTCCAGTATAAATCATATCTGTCTATTCCATCTTAGATGTTCTTACTAGTCTTGATTAACTTCATGGATCTTCATCCTCTAACATCTAAGATCCAGGATAGCTTACTTAGTAGTTTACATTCCAGATAACTACTCTAGATAATATACTGTGAATAATAAGACTTCATTTTTCATTTCTCTTATTCATTTTTATTTTTGGATCTAAGGTTAGGATTAGCATGACTTGGTGTCACAGCATCAGTTACAGTCACACAGTCACATAATCACATGTTACAATGGAACATGGTGGAAACTTCCAGAAGGAATAATATTATTATAATATGTTTGACATATATTGACTTTAAGGATAATACATGGCCTTTTAGGATATGCTAATGGTACTGTAGCATGGATTAGTGGCCTATTCTGTTTTAGGAGCTCTATCAAGTTATTTTGTAATTACTCAATCCAAGGTTTATTCTTTTGACCAACTCTAAGACCTTAAGTTTTAATATATACCTAGTATATAATCTGGTAGTTTATACTGTAGTAATTATTCTGAAAATCAACTAAAACTAGCACTGCTCTTCTAGTGTTAGCAACAACATATCTTGCCACCTTCCAGTAGTTTTCTACTCTCTAAGTTCTTAAGTTTTGTTCCAAAGTATATGACTAGTGTGACTAGTAGAGATGCAGCATACAAGCTGAAGTAGAAGATCATTCTGATTTGCCTTCTGCATTCTCAGATAATGTATAATTACTTATTTTGGATGTTTGAGATGTTCTACCAAATGTCAGATAATGAGATATGAACTGCACCTAACACTACTATTATATAAAGTAGTTGTTATCTTCAAGAATTCCTATCTTGTTCTTTTAGAATTTCTTGAAGGTGAGTGTATAGTTGGTATTTTTTAGACAATAAACTTAGGGTTTTTTGGAGCTCTTCCATCCAGTCATCCTAACAACTAAGCTCATTCTGCTATTAAGTATGTGTACACTATTACCATTATAGTATTGGTTGCTACAATAGAATTGAATAAAATTTGACTAAGCCTCTTAGTCAAGATATTGGCAGCTTGTCAGTATAATAGTTTTATCTATTTGTTCTCAATCAAATCTCTTATACAATAATAATAAATATTAATATGTTTGGAGCACTTTTCTTGTATAAGGCTGGAATTTCAGGAAAAGTAAACTAAAATTATTACCATAAATATAAAAAGTTAGAATATTAAAACTAATCTCTCTGAGGAAATTTATTATCCAAATAAGTTGATATCTACAGTCAGAGAAAGCTATGTACTCAATTTCTCCTTTCTTTCTTATTACTATCTTGTATAGTAGCACTTATAAGAAAATCAGCAAATACATTATTTCTGTTCACTCCAAACCTACATAACAGCATACAAGAGCATTCTGTTACTCAACCAATAAATATCAAAATTGATACTCTTAGAAGTCACTCCAATAAAACTAGTTCTACCAATTCTAAAGAATTTTCATCACACTCTGATGCTTTATCTAGAGATTATGATTATGTGGATAAAGTGTATGTATTAACAAACAACCCTTCTTGAGCTGACCAGGTTGAGATAGAGAAACTCCAAAAATCTTCTCTCTCTTATGCATTCTTGAAAGAAGAGATAAAAGATACTATAAACATAGTGCTTGTAGTCAAGACCTTACATGTTTCTCATATTACAAACTCTATTGATGTATGTACTCTTCAAGGCATAGAAACTTTAGCTATTCCATACTCAGTAAACTAACCTATGGATCTATTGTTGTGGGATGGTAATTTTTGTCCCATTTCTCTTTTTGGAATAAATAAATACCTAAGAGCTAGAAACATCATGTATTCACTTTTAAGAATAGCAGCTTTTATTTAGCAATACAAACTAGAAGGCAAAATAGGTGAAGATATCCAAATTGTTGAATTTGGGTTTATATTAGTGTTGTGAATAATGGACTTTATTTTATTTTTTCTTTTCCTATTTTATTTTTATTTTTATTTTATTTTGTTTCTCTCTTATTAAAGGTTAGGACTTAGTATGATATTATGGTCACATGTCACATGATGCTGTCACAGTCATAGTCACATGATCATATAGTTACAATAGAAAGATATAGAAGGTTTTAGGACAATGATGTTATATAGTATGTTTTACATATATTGACTTTAAGAATAACACATGGTCATTTAGGATAGGCTAAAGTAGTAGAGCATGGACCAACAGCTATTAGTATATAAGGTAGACACTTTATACCAAGGAACTCTATCAAGTTCTCTTATAATTAACCCAATCAAAGATTTACTCTTTTGATTTTAACTCTAAGTCTTAAGCTATAACAGTTTGCAGCTTGGGAATTCCTATCTTCCATCTATAAATACAGATTAGATATAATGATGGCTAATAAAAATAATATGTCTTTTAGAAAATGTGTGGCATCTCAATTTAGTGTGAAATCTATAAAGAATACAACTTAGAACTCCTTAAATAAAGATAAACAAGCCAATATTTCAAAAGTTCCTCTACTTATTTCTTTGAGGTCAAACAAAACCATTTTGGCCAAGTCCAAATTCTTTAAGAAGAATTCCACCCCTAACTTGGATTACAAACTTAACAATTGGTCTTATGCATAGATCTCAAAAGACAATATTAGAAATATTGTCAAAATCAAAGATACTTTTCCAAAACTATCTTCTTAGAAAGTCTCAGACATTTACAAGGTCTTAAATTATACCAAACAAAAAGCTAAACCAAATATCAACATGACAACTAAAGGTCCATCAAGAAAGCAAGTTATTATACTTATAAGCTCAAACAATGTGGAATGAGTAATAGCAAAATCAAACACATACATAGCTAACATTGATAGGCCATTAAAAGAGATCAAATCAGCTAACTATATTTGATCAAACAACAAGGGGATTATCATCACTACTAGCAAGGTAATGGCTGAATTGTCAAGTTCACAAATAGTAGACTTAGTTTCTCTCTATTTTATTTTTCATTTTTATTTTCATTCTGTTTTACTTTTCTATTTTCTATTTTTAGAACAACTAGGGTTAGGGTTGATCAGTCACGCTGTCACACTAGTCACAACCTGATGGGGTGGTCACAAGACAGATTACGAGACTTGGGAGAATTTAGTAGAAAATTCAAGAACAGATGATGTCATACAACATGGACACCAGTTGGCCTCATGAACTACACATGGTTGTTTAGGGTAGGGTGCACAGTAGTTAGCACAGACCATCTGTAGGACTATATAAGGTAGACTAGTTTGTAAAAGAGTTCTCTATCAAGTTCTCTTGTGTTACTTAATACAAGAGTTGTTCTATTGTCTAACCCTAAGGACCTTAGTTTATAACATGAATCTGACATGAAGGTAATAGAGAAATATATGAAAGAGTTGAACAATATCAATTTAGTGAATGTTATGAGTCCAAGACTACCACAGTTCAAATTCTATCTCAAGATTTTGGGAATTCCTTATTTTGTCAAAGATACTA
>Ga0157357_1000669_pt1 | contig 14530 bp, 23 predicted proteins | sample AttcapACBM1_FD_111485 | JGI IMG/M metagenome (GOLD analysis project Ga0157357, IMG submission 111485) | Fungus gardens microbial communities from leaf cutter ant in Botucatu, State of Sao Paulo, Brazil - Atta capiguara ACBM1 | ecosystem: Host-associated > Fungi > Mycelium > Unclassified ... | reverse complement strand
TTTACACATACTATGATGAACTCCAAAATATCAACACCCCGTACTATAACATCGGATCCTGATACTGGTTTGGCGATACCCAAGCAAGCGTTACAAGAACTTCGTAAAGGTTTACGTGCAATTTACCCAGATCTTTCCCAGAAACCCTTTAGCGCCACTCGTCTCTGTTGGTGGGTGTGTTTTCGTTATTATATCACCGAGTATCCTGTCCCCATATTTAATTTCCGGAGAGAATTTTCTTTTTCTTCCAATGATTACTTCCTGCATTCACAAATGATGTTTTGTTTCATCACTCCAGGTACAATGATGCCTCCGACGGCAACTGGGTCATTAGCAGATATCCAGGCGTCGGCAACCTTATTCTCGCCACTGCTGGAAGTGGTCATGCATATAAAGTAAGTTTTTAGTGGCTAGAGTGAAGAAAAGACCTTTTTGTCCCCCGTCACTGATCTGCTTGTCTGTAGTTCCTTCCAGTGCTTGGTCGCTTAGTCACAGATATTATCGAAGACAAATTGGAACCCGATCTCGTCGAAAAATTTTCGGTGAACCGGGTGCGTGAGAGGGCTGAGAAGTCCCGCTCAGGTGCACCCACAGAGCTGGATTTGAATCAGCTCTGTTCGCTCGAGGATTTGGATGTGTTAAATTGCGGCTGATGATTTACTTGTGATCAATGAAATCATTAAATAACTCGAGAGTTGTGTTTGTACATATCACCACTACCAAAATTCTGCCTGTTCAGAGAAATAGCTTCGAAAATAAAACGTACATGAGTGCACTCAGATCTACTCCCCTCCGTTTCTAATATTAGTAAAATAATTTTTATGCCCGTGAGCCAACAAATTCGCGCCAAGAGCGAACTTCGGAGGGGACACGGCCTTCTGTGTAACCTCTCAGACCTCCCTGGGGTATCTTCTTTGCCAATGCCTCCACAAACAATTTGGCAGTCTGAGCATTGTTCAAGAGGGGAAGGCCAAAGTCAACAGCATTCCTATTACATGGATCCGGTAGTCAGCGCCAACATCCATATTGGCTGCGAGGAACATGACTTACCGGCGAGCGACATAATCCTCATCAGTGAAAGACTGACCACGTGAACGGGCAATATTGATGACACACTGGATATCGAATTCATCGAACACTTCACGGAGTTTGCGTTTGTCGGACGTAGGGAAGGTGATACGCTTGGCGGTAACGTACGGAATGGTATTAAGGTATTCTTCGACCGCAGGAGAGGAACAATAAAGCTTGAAGCCGAGATTCTGGAGCTGTTTAGCAATGGCAGTCATTTCCGACTTGGTCACATCACCACCAATGAGGACACCAGAATTAACTTTAGGAACCTTGAAACCAGTAGTGCTAAGGAGAGAGGCCCAGTAGGCTTCATGGATGTCCTTGCCAAAGGAGGCAACTTCACCAGTGCTAGCCATTTCTGTAACGATATAAGAACAGGATTCATTCGAAGATCGACTCCACTTACCGACACCGAGAAAAGGATCAGCACCGCCTAGACGAGTCCAGGAGAATTGCGCCACTTTGATTGAAGTGTAATCGCGTTTCTGCGCCATTAAATCAACAGGGGAAGGGACCTGATGGCCGGTAATAGCGGCTGTAGCAGTTTCAATGAAATTGTGGCCAAGGACCTTGGAAACAAAGGGGAACGATCGAGAAGCACGGAGATTGCACTCAATCACCTTGAGTTCGGCCTCGGCGTCATCTTCGGCGGGTCTCCTGATGATCTGCATATTGTAGGGACCAGAAATTTTGAAACCAGTTGCGACCTTCTCAGCGATGGTCTTTAGGCGATACATGTCGTTGTCATTGAGCGAGAAGGGAGGGAGTACAAGGGTGGCATCACCAGAATGAACTCCAGCGTTTTCAACGTGCTCAGATACAGCATGAACGAGAAGTTTGCCTTGGTGGGCGACAGCGTCGACATCAATTTCCTGGGCACCGACGATGAACTTGGTGATAACGACAGGATGGAGAGGTGAAACATCAGCAGCCTTAGAGAGCTTCTCCTCGAGTTCTTCCTCAGCATAGACAACGTTCATAGCAGCACCAGACAAGACGTAAGAAGGACGAATGAGAACAGGATAACTGGGTGATTATGGTGAGCCGACGATATAAGTGAATATACAGCATGATACTCACGAAACCTTATTGGCAAAGGCCTTCGCAGCTTCGAGAGAGCTGACTTCAGACCATTCGGGCTGATCAACACCAATGGAATCGAGCACTGATGAGAACTTATGACGATCCTCAGCCATGTCAATTTGTTTGGGATCAGTGCCTAGGACGCTGATGCCAGAGTTCTTGAGACGCAAGGCAATATTCTGCGGCAGTTGACCTGGGAACATAAATCATTACTCTCATCGCTCGTCGAGTATGACTCAACGACATACCACCAACGCTAACAATGGCACCCTGAGCACCCTCAAGTTCATAGATATCCATCACGCGTTCGTAACCGAGCTCCTCGAAATAGAGTCGATCGGCCTCATCAAAATCCGTTGACACGGTTTCCGGGTTGTAGTTCACCATGATTGTCTTTTTGCCCATATCTCTAAGCTTCCTCGCACAGGTGACGGCACACCAGTCGAACTCAACACTGCTTCCAATGCGGTAGACACCACTTCCGAGAACCATGGTACCTTTATCATTGAACTCTACATCATGCGACGAGGCATTGTACGTGGTGTAGAGATAATTGGTGTGCGCGGGATATTCAGCAGCGAGCGTATCGATACGTTTGACAAAAGGTGTGATACCAAGAGCTTTACGAGCAGTACGAATAGCGTCCTCAGTTGCATCGACGAGATCACCAATTTGAGCGTCAGCAAAGCCCATACATTTAGCGCGGAGCATGAGGTCGTAATCAACATTTTGGACAGACCCAGCGGCTTTCAATGCACAGTGGGTCTGGACGATGTTGTCAATTTTGTACAAATACCACTACAATGAAGGTTAACAATTGGCGCAAGAAATTTGCATTGCGGTGCGTACTTTGTCAATTTTAGTAAGGTCATGGATCTGGTCAACGGTATAACTCTTCTTGTACATGGCATATGCAATGGCAAATAGTCGCATGTCTGTGGGTTTGGATAGAGCCCTGTCAAGATCCTCTGGAGCCACATAAGCCTCAAAGCCCTTCCAACGAGGATCGACCTGGCGAATAGCCTTTTGCAAACTTTCCTCGAAGGTACGGCCGATAGCCATGACCTCACCGACTGATTTCATTGAAGAACCAACCTCACGGTTCACATGCGAAGAGAACTTGGCAAGATCCCACTTGGGAATCTTCGTCACAATGTAATCTAACGAGGGCTCGAAACATGCCGTGGTTGTTTTAGTGACAGCATTTGGCAGTTCAGGGAGAGTATGACCCAGGGAAATTTTGGCAGCGGTGTAGGCTAAAGGATAACCAGTAGCCTTTGAAGCCAGTGCAGAGGAACGACTCAAACTAATCAACACGTCGGTCAGCGTGAGATCTTTCGTCAACAATAATGGACATGCCGGGCATTGACCTCAATAACACAGTATTCCCGGGAGGTGGGGTTCAAGGCGTATTGGATGTTACATTCGCCAACGACCCCGAGATGTCTGATGACCTTCAGAGCAGCGCTGCGCAACATGTGGTATTCGTCGTCCGGAAGTGTTTGAGAAGGTGCCACAACAATTGAGTCACCAGTATGCGTGCCGAGGGGGTCGAAGTTCTCCATGTTGCAACAGATTATCGTGTTCTGGACAGACAGCAAGTATGAAACAGGGAAGATCTGGCCACGAATCAATGTTACATACGTCTGCACCGTCGCGAACCACTTCATATTCCAATTCTTTCCAGCCTTTCATGCTGCGCTCGATTAGAACTTGGGGACTTAAGCTGAGGCTCTTTGCAGAAAGGTCACGGAGTTCATCAGGGTTGTTAGCAAAACCAGAACCAAGTCCTCCAAGCGTGAAAGCCGAGCGCAAGATGACCGGATAACCAATCTCCTCTGCTGCAGCGAGAGCATCCTTCACCGAAGAAACCGCTGTTGATTGGGCGACAGGAATGTTAATTTCTTGAGCAGATCTATTTTTAGGAACGTCACACGATCAAACCAAGGAAAATGTATACCTTTGAGTGCTTGCACAAACAGGTCACGGTCTTCTGATACTTCGAGAGTCCGAATGGGTGTTCCCAATACTTGAACTCCTAATCGTTCAAGGACACCCATACGATCGAGCTCGACGCCAACATTGAGTGCGCTTTGCCCACCAAAGGTAAGGAGGATACCATCCGGTCGCTCCTTCTCGAGTACATATGCGACATAGTCAACAGTGACTGGCAAGAAATACACCTCTGAAGCCAACTGGTGCGAGGTCTGCCATGTAGCAATGTTAGGATTGATCAGAACAGCATCAATACCCTCTTCGTGAAGCGCCTTTAGCGCCTGAGAGCCAGAGTAATCGAATTCTCCAGCTTGTCCAATGCTCAGGCCTCCACTGCCAACGACGACCACTTTTTTTACGTTGGGACGCGGAAGTTTTGGGAGGACCTTGGCAGATATTTTACGTGCAAGTTCAGACGGTGAATTAAGAACACGTTCCCCTTCCTTGGGAACATAGGAACCCACTGCCGGTGCAGCTACTGCTCGGAGAGTGTGTGAAGGATTGAAGGCGTAGCGAGCGGAAACGTGGGAGTGAAACGAGTGAGCAGACGGCCTCGTAATGCTCCTCAACCAGGAGGTCCTGGGTCCTGGGAGCCTCATAGATGATAGTGAGTTGGAGGAAAATGGTCAGTCGGCCTTTATCTAATTCTTTTGCCTATTTGATCCCGTGAACGAACTAGAAATATTTTCTCACGATTCTGTGCCGCTCCTGTAATAATATTGAACATCACCTCCCTTTCCAAGCGCCTCGATCCTGTTCCTCAGGTCAGCAGATTAGCACGAGAGAAGCTGAAAACGGTTGGACTCACACACCTGACATGATTCAAGCTCCTTCCCAGCTGCGATGAAGCAGGCGCTTCTTTGCCGACGTGACATCTTCGGTCACATGGCTATGTAACGGAAGGAAATATTCTTCCGACATTGGTATCGCTAGCCCCGTGGTCGATTGTAATGACTCCTCTTTCCAGGTCGAGGTCCGTACAACCCTGTGATTTCTCATCAAAGCGTCATTCTTCACAATGGGCCATTTGCCTTGCAGTAATGGAAGCGAAAGATGAGCCGTCCGACACGCAATCCTCGCAACGAACACCCAACGGAATTGATCTGTGTCTACAATATCTTCAAATATACTATGGCTGCTCTCATGAGCTGAGCAACAAAAGACTAAATTCACTTGAATTTCTGATGCTTCTGTGCGCATCCAAGTTTCAGTACTTGCATATGATTAAGAAGGGAAAGTTTGCTGCTAACTTATTATCCTCAGTAGGACAGCGCAGCTTTTCGATAGCCGAGGCTGGAAAATGCCTCAAGCTTCACCCCAGGAAGATTATGATAATCCTCATTTGAGGAACCGTTTTTCCTCCACAGAATTTCCACAATCACAAAGCCAATCGAAAGTCATATGTATCATCAGGCTTGGCATAATGGCTACTCGTCCTCCAGAAAAAAACTACACTGGAATTGCAACATTTGCTTGAGTCAAAGCGTCGCATATTCTTCCATTCATATTGCAAAGCCTGAGATTTGTTGATTCGGCGTTCGTTATCATGCACATCAAGTGTCGTCTACATAGGTCAAATGTTGCAGGATAAACCCAAAATGTCTAGCCTTGTCATGGCAATTTCTCATCACTCAATTCTGTAGATGGCACACTGTCAGCCTCACTCGCTGTCTGTACGGCCGCGTCTTTCCCATGGAGAGCTATGCGTGCGCAGTGACCTCGGATGAATATGTCCTTCTCGAGGTTTTTCGGTAATTTCTCTGAATATTACTGTTACTTTGGCGGTAACTTTATCACATCTCCTTATAGGGTGGAGTTTCATGCTCTACTTACTGAACCAGGTATATCCGAACCTCAATTCTGGCTATCTTCATGTACTCGCCCCTCTTGTAACCTCGCGCCTGACATCTGACATCATGTCTTCTACTTCAGACATCAATGATGTTGAGAGGGGTGTTTCGGAACAGGGCTCGTCGTCTCTGATACCTTTCACACTGACTGCGCAGCGTTCGGAACCACCATCTATAACTAACTTATCGGATCCCCCAACCACTTCTCTTTCCCTTGATCAGACCGCACTCGAAACCGCACTCGAAAGGAGAACAATAAATGATGGGAAGAAAGAGCTTTCCAAAGTTCCGCTTATTGCCAATATTGCTGGCCCCGAAAATAAGAAAGTACCTCCCAAGAGACGAGTCAGTCGATGGATCCAGTTTAAACTTTGGTTTAATAGCTACAGGCTGGTATTCTTCAACATGCTTTCGAGTCCTCTCGCTGACATATGATCTCAGGAAATTCTTCACGTTTGTAATGACACTCAATCTCGTCGGTATCCTCCTAGCAGCGCTCAATGTCTGGATGTATGCCCGAAAGTATACTGGTGTATTCGTCCTTGGGAATCTCTTCACGGCCATCCTAATTCGGAACGAACTATTTGGACGAATTCTCTATCTCATTGTCAATACACTTTTCGCTAAGGTGGGCCGAGGTTCTAACATGGTTTAGGAAATTAACATGAACACATATTCTCAGTGGCCTCCTCTGTGGTTCCGACTTGGCTGTACCTCTGTCCTTCAACACCTGGGCGGAATTCACTCCGGTTGTGCGATATCTGGCTTCTTTTGGCTTATTTTCAAGGTCTCCCTCAACTTCATCCAGCATCGGTCAAATCACGATGTAATACTGGTGTTCGGTATGTTAACCAATCTCATCGTCGCAGTATCCGTTGCCTCTGCCTTTCCTTGGATCCGCGACTCCCATCACAAGTAAGCCGCCGTCATTGACTTTACGACGCCAACACTGATCTTAACTGCAAATAAGCATTTTCGAAAGACATCATCGCTTTGCGGGATGGTAAGTCTCAAAGCGGAATATGGTCCGTACCTCGGAACTTAAGATCTCCGCAACAGGATTGGGGTATTATCCAGTGCGAAGTCAATCATTAATGGATCCAGCTAATATTTTCCTGATATCTTCCGTAGCCTGGGTATTTGTGGTCCTCGGCGACAGTTATGACCTTGAATTACACCAATGGAATCCTAACGGAATACATATTATTCGTCAGCAAGACTTCTGGTTCGTGGCGGGCATGACGCTCTTGTGAGTGTCAAGTCTTCTTGCTCTCACCACACGAATTTTAGCTTCCTTACTGTGCTGTCCTTCTAATTTCGTAGCGTCCTGATTCCGTGGGCTTGCACTCGCGAGGTCGAAGTGGAAGTTGAAATCGTAGGCTGCTCTATTTGTCAGGTGTTTGTTTGTATGACATCTGTCCAGCCTTCGCCAAAGGTTGCAGTGCTCCGTTTCGAGCGGGGTATGCAGCAAGGTCTTTTGGCGAGAATCAGCCGAAGTTCCATCATGGAGTATCACGCTTTTGGGATAATTTCGTATGGCCCTCATACCTTTCTGCAACTCTGCTTCTGATCTCTTCGTTGCTTAGGGAAGGAAAGAATTCAAGCAAACATTTTCTGATCTGTGGTGTGCAAGGTGACTTCACGCGCAGTCTAGTTGAAAATCCGCCCAAGTCTATTTGGACCCGGCAACTAAAGGTAAAAGAAATTTCAATTTTCTCCGTAGAGATACAAGCCTAACCATTGTGAATCTGCTCTCTGTTCCAGTTCGCTGGTGTTTCGAATACATCGTACTTATACAATCGCGGAATCCGAGTTTGTACAGGCACAGGTCTTGGTGCTGCGCTGTCAACATGTCTCCAGGTGCGCATTCCGTCTTCACGGAGAAATGACCCATTAAGAAATTCTCGCTTACGTCTTTCCACGGAAATGTTTTTCTGACAGAGTCCAAACTGGTTCCTGATATGGATTGGTTCGGACCAAGAAAAAACGTTTGGCCCCACAATTGCTGGTCTCATTCATAACACACTGAATCCCAGTCAGTATCTACTCTGGGATTCAAAGCAACGAGGTATATGTTTTTTCCTGAAAATCGCTTACTATCCTTATCTCGTCGGTACCACAAGGCGGCCGCCCGGACGTGATGGGGCTGATAAAAGAGGCATATGTGTCTTGGAACGCTGAGATCGTTTTTATAACCTCAAACCGGACAGGCAATAAGGAGATGATGGAGGGTTGCAAGGAAGCAGGTATCCCTGCTTTCGTAAGTCGAGTTTATATTTTTCTGTTACCCTGCTTGATGTAGGATAACAAAGGGGACTCTTTGGGACTTCTAATGATTTGTTGGATACTGTTGTAAAGAAATAGGTTTTGATTATTACCGTCCACCAGAGTTAAAATATCTGATTTCCACTGGGAGAGTATATCCCGCTGCAGCTCCGGCAATAAAATATAGCTAGTCTGCAAGTAATGGAGATCTCAACGGCTTCATTTTCTTCCATACCCCTCTGGAGAGATGAACAAGTTTTCGCGATACCATCGGAGTTCTAAAATAGGTGGTAAACAAAAAATCTGTTCGATAAGGGAGACTTACCTTGAATGGATCCCCGAATGTCATCAAGTGCGCTACAAAAATGTTGGCATCGGATTCTGATGAAGCACGAGGTACACGCACCGATGGCTAGTTTCATTTGACTTCTGATAACATTTCGTTGGAAACCATCTGCGCGCAAGTTCCTGCAAGGGTAACGAATGTTTATCAAGTTGAATAATGCAAATATATATTTACCTTGATGGTTGAAACATCTTGGAGAAGGAGATCCAGTCAAGTGAATTCAGAACTACAAATAACCGCGTACATACCGACAATGCTGTAAATTATATGCAGAGAGGATCAGTGGACGTCCAGAAAGGAGAAGAGCCAATACTAACCGGTAATGTAGATGTTCAATAACCTCTGGCATTTCTTCGACCAGAAAGGCACGGTCTGCATGAACTGAGCTACCTGCCAGAACACCATTCCTGGATTGAGGTATCCATTTTTTTATGTATTTAAAAATTTCGGAAGTAACGTATTCTCGTGTGTCTTTGGACTCCAAACAAGCCTTTGTGAGACCGGACTGTCGATAGATCAACATCAGTCAGAGATGAAGACCCGCGTGAAAATAGCCGAGGGCACCTGGCCATGTTGATTTGTACACCATTCATCCATTCTTTATTAGTGAGACGCGACGGGAACACCTGGCACTATAAAGGACATACCCATCCAGGACATTCTTTTCGGTTTTGATGGTGTATTGAATTCCACCATCGACAAGCTCGAGGTTTCCGTTCGTTATGAGAACCTGGAAGGGATATAGTTGGCCAGATGCATTGCCAAAAATCTGGAAGTTCACCCACCGCAATTTCGAGTATTTTGTCCTTTCGCGGGTTGAGGCCCGTCATTTCGCAGTCAATCCAGACCATAGGGCCAGTATAAAAGTCGAGTGGTCTTGTGGACATTCGGTAAGTAAGTGGTGGCAAAGATGAGAGCATTCTGTATCGGGGCCGCAGAGACCGATGCAAAATAGAGGACAGATGTCGCATATGCCGAAGGAAGCAATTATGAGGTGATGACTATTGGTGCAACGAGCATCCAAGCACAGACAAACACTCTCTGAACAGCACTGCAGTATGGACAAGCGGGCTCTCTTCCTGCTGGCAGAACTGCTGAAAAAACCCTTGTGAGTCGAGTTTTTTTCTGTTCGTGTGCACTCTTACAGAATTTTGTGCAGAGCCTCAATCGAAATTTTACCTGGGAGCTTTGAGCAGTGGGCACCCCAAGCAACCAACGAGTTTCCTTTCGTCCTCGTGGATGATCACTTGGGGATACCTCAGAAACTTCTTTATCATTTGTATATGATTGCCGTAGCGTTATACAAGAGCGCAGACCAGCCAACAATGCTGACATTGACCTTTGTACTCCTGCTCGCTAATCCCGCGCACCAAACCGCTTTGAACGCTCGGAAACGATTCATCCAGTCTGGGCTGCTGCAACCGGAGGAGGAGTTAAATCTTACAGCTGTGTTTATCAGGGGTTCTGGCGAATTTGCGAAGCAGTCTATTATTTGGGATCACCGGCGATGGCTATTTAGACATCAATATGGGTGTATTGGAGATGGAGGACAAGAGGAATCTCCAACCTCGAGAACCTCTGAAGAAGCCTCATTATTTCCGATAATACCCCTCACTACGTTGGAGAAAGAGATTCAGCTTGTCAGGCAGGCATGCGAACTTTATCCCAGGAATTATCATGCTTGGACTCACTATCATTGGACTTTGCACGTTGTAAAAACTACTACAAGTATCGACCATACCCGTTTTCTGCGGAAGGAGATGCTGCAGTTGCGTCAGTGGATTGATCGGCATGTTTCCGATTATTCTGCTGTACACCTGCTATGCAGTCTCGTGGCTCTTGACTGCACAGACGCACATAAATTAATTCAATCCGGTGGAGGAACACTTCTGGACGAGCTCAGGGAGCACGCTCTAAGTCTCGTATTATCTTATCCTTCACATGAAACCCTATGGTTGTATTTACGCAACATTCTCTCTTTATCAAAGAATAGTGTCGTTCGAGACTTAGTGTATCAATTATATCGAGAGAATGTGCCTGTTGTCGCGATAGAAAAATACATTGCAAATCTGGTGTACAAAGAATCGGACATTCACGTGATCAATCTGACGTGGTGTAATGTGGTGTTCATTAACAAGACCAGGCTAGAGCCAACAGATACTCTATGTTCCCTTCCCATTGATTTTTCATACCCAATAATTTCCTTGGATCATGGTTCCGAGCAAGCTCCGCTCTCGAAAAGTCTCATGGATCGCATTTGGTTTTGTAACATGGGCGATTGCGTCTAGTGCAACACGAGAGACTCCTCAAGAGGATCAGACATCTCTTGCAACGATTGCTGAGGTACGGAACCCGTCCATCAGTCTCATTCAACCTCTCAACGGCCCGTGTAATAGCCTCCTCCAAGTTCAATCATTATTGACCCTACTCTATCCGCGATCCCTTCATCAATCTCTGAAATACCAGCTGAGACTTTGGCACGTCCCAACTTTCGTACATTTGGGCCAGAATTGAAACCCTTCTTCTAGAGTAATACTCAACAACATGGATCTAATCAGGCCGCGGAAGGTTTGAGAAATCCCTTGCTTTCAATATCCTTTGATGGGCTCAACATGTCCTCAGCTGCTCGTGCTTATAAGCAAGCTCTGTCGACTCTTGTAATGCTTACTGCACACCCTCCTGCGTTCACATTTGATCCTTCCTTGATGACAAATGCGAATTCAAAGTCAATGCTATCTGCGTTCCTACCTAATCTTCAGGGCCAAGGTCCCGTTGGCAGCACTCTTCGGATGCTTATGAAACTGCATTATTACACCATTCGGCGTCTCAGCAATTCTCTGGGATCAGGTCAAGACTCCATTGGAATTGGTTCACGGCGAAAGGACGACGAACAGCGCACAAAAGCGATAAAGGTCCTCGATCTATTGCATCATTCCGTTGAGCTTGGGAGCACGGACGCGTTATATACTTTGGCTAAAATTTCTTTAGTGAGTGCTTTCGTATTTTTTTAATGATGATTGTTCACTGGACATCGCTATCACTCAGTTCCCCCCTACACAGCATTTCCCATCGGATCCCAAACTAGCATACGAATCTTTCTTTAAAGTGGCGGCGCAAACTGGGAATGAGAGCGCACAAGCATACCTTGCCTTCTTCTATGCGACAGGGTATCACAATGTAGTTCCTGTAGACCAGGCTAAGGCACAATTATACTTCACCTTTGCTGCAAACGGAGGTGATCGCGGAGCTGAAATGGCCTTGGGGTACCGTTACTGGAGCGGAATTGGAGTGTCGGAGAGTTGCCAAAATGCAAATTTTTGGTATAGGAGAGCAGCTGAGAAAGGTTTGCATGCATGCCATATTCATCAACACATCAATATCTTATTCATGACTTATTCTCAGCTATGGCCAGATTTCTGTCCGGACCCCCAGGTGGTCGAACGCTCACACAGACTCCTACCCGACTTTCGGATTTGACAGGAGGAATTTTTGGACCTGGTGCAAGTGTTGCTTCATCGGGATTGAATGGACAAAGGCCTGCCATTAAAGCAGGTATTGCTCGTGCCGCAGGGGAAACATGGGAGGATGTCATTGATTACTACATGGTTCGGTGCCTCATTATATTTCATATTGCTGTACACCTCACTATGATGACAGTTTAACGCTGACAGGGGAGAAATTGACTTTGCTTACCGCCTGGGCAAGATATTCTACCAAGGTAGTTTATATGCTTCGCCTGGTGGCATCGCATCTGGGAGTGAGGGCGTCGGAACTATTCCACGAAATTATTCTCGTGCTCGTCACTACTTTCTTCAAATAGCCAGGCAAGTCTGGCCTCAGGACCCACCATATGCGATTCAAGTCAAGGACGAGCATAAGCCCGCCGGTTTTGCTGCTGCCAGCGCTGGATACCTAGGTAGAATGTATTTGAGAGGCGAAGGAGTGAAACAAGATTATGCAGTAGCAAAGCTGTGGTTTGAGAGGGGAGTGGAATACGGCGATAGAGAATGTCATAATGGACTCGGCATTATCTACCGCGACGGATTGGGTGTCAAAGCTAGCTTGAGGGATGCCTTGACTCACCTTGCCATTGCGTCCCGTCATGAACTGGCTGAAGCCCAAGTGAACATGGGCAAACATCACTATAGTCGGTCGCTTTTTATTTTTCTGGCTCTTTCCTGGATGAACATCTGATTTGCGCAGACAGAGGGGAAATCGCTCTTGCTACAACTTATTTCGAAAGTGCAATCCGAAATGGTTCACCATTTGAAGCGTATTACTACCTCGCTGGGATTCAAGCAAACCAAGCAGCAAACCATAATCTTCCCCCGGAAATCATTTCAGGCTCTTGTTCGGTTGCTGTCTCATTCTATAAGATTGTTGCAGAGAGAGGAGTTTGGGATGAGGACTTCTTGACGGATGCTGAACGCTCATGGATGTCTGGTTCTGATTTAGGCAAGGAAATTGCCATGCTTAAATGGTGGATGGCTGCTGAACGCGGTTTTGAGCTATCTCAAAATAACCTCGCCTTTATACTCGATCAAGGTACCTTGTTAATGTTAATCATGCTTCACATTGTCAGCACTGAGCAAAATGGTAGACAAAAGTATGCTACGGCTCACGCGATTTGCGCCGATGTTGCCTTCCAATGACACGGCTAAGCTCGCCCTTACACAGTGGACTCGCGCAGCGGCCCAGAGGAACATCGATGCTCTTGTTAAGGTCGGAGATTACTTTTATCACGGACTCGGAGTCTCCGAAGACGAAACAGAACGAAGCAGGCTCGAAAAGGCTGCAATTTACTATCAATCTGCAGCTGATACGCATCAGAGTGCATTGGCGATGTGGAACCTTGGCTGGATGTATGAGAATGGTGTCGGGGTACAGCAGGACTATCATCTTGCGAAGAGGCACTATGACTCAGCTCTGGAGATCAGTGTCGATGCTTATCTGCCAGTTACACTGTCATTGTTCAAGCTGTATGTAAAGAGTGTTTGGCATACTGTGCGAGGCGGAAAGGATGGTTTGAATCTTTGGACGTCGGATGAGGAGGATAAAGGTCGGTCCCATTCTCGTATAGGTATAGACGTGCAATGTGGTAAGCTCATGAATTCTAGCTTTCATTGCAAAGGCAAAGGAACCAAGGGAAATAGATGATGGGCAAAAGGAGATGGATCCTGGAGCTCAGGTACAAGACGCCTTCCACGACGACGACGATGCACCATGGTATATGGGTAAAGCGAAAGAAGACTTCTATCGCCGGCAGCAAGCAGTACCTGATACGAGAAGCGAAGATGATCCGGTTCAGGTAAAGATCTCATAAGATATTAATATTCTTTCTTTCCTAGCCATCTTTTGATATCATTTTACAGTGGGCAAGGGAACGTCGCAATGCTGAACAGGAGCGCGACAGTTATCGTGGACCTGAGGACTACTTCGAGGGTGCCCTACGTAATGGTCGCATTGGAGAAGATGGAGAAGATGTTGATGATTTCTTTGAAACAATGATGCTTGTTGCGCTATGTCTCCTTGTTTCCGTCTTGCTCTATATCCGCACACGGATGACTGAGCGAATGCGACGAGAGCAACGGCAGCAGCAACAAGAGCGACCTGCTGGTCATGAGCAGGCTCCAGCACAGAACAGAGGATTATACCCCCCTCCCGGTGATCTTGCAAGGGGTGAATGGGCAATCTTACGATAGTTGATCGATAGTTAATAGTGTATTTATGACACATTCTTGTTTCTTTCGATGCCATCACAATTAGCGAATTTTGTTTATCCCTCTGACGGAAAAGCCTGGATCATTATAAGCTGGCCCGGACAAGTTCTGGATACATGGACCCGCCGCAAGCGAAGGCCAGCTTGGTAGTTCGGATACCAATTTGGGACACGTTTGGCTGATGAAAGCAAAAGCTCACA
>Ga0157357_1000668_pt1 | contig 14537 bp, 9 predicted proteins | sample AttcapACBM1_FD_111485 | JGI IMG/M metagenome (GOLD analysis project Ga0157357, IMG submission 111485) | Fungus gardens microbial communities from leaf cutter ant in Botucatu, State of Sao Paulo, Brazil - Atta capiguara ACBM1 | ecosystem: Host-associated > Fungi > Mycelium > Unclassified ... | reverse complement strand
TAGTTTTTATTTTTACTCTTCTTTATTTTTTGTTATAAATGAAAAGTATGAAATGACATCACATATGACAAAAGCATGATACTTGTAACAGTTAAAAATTACACAATCATGTAACTATTATGGGATACTTGAACACTAACAATTTTTTTTTTCTTTTCTCTTATTTTTCTGATTTTATATTGATTTTTTTTCTTTTCTTTTATTTTTTTTTTGGACAATGAAAAGGCATGTGACATTGCAGTCACATGACATGTCACATAATGTAATGTCATAAGTCTAGGACATGGTAGAAGAATCTAAAATATGACATTAGAACATATGTATATAACATAGTAGCCTTGAGGCAAATATGAGGATAAAGCATGGACATAAGAGCAGGTCTAATTATTAGTAGCATGGACCAAGCATGTTTTGTATATATAGAACTCTAATTTAGCAGAGACTTCTTGTTGAGTTCTCTTGTGATTTTTCCCACTTGATTGTCTACTGAGAGCTTTACTCACTTGTGTAGCTATTGGACTTTGTGTCTAGTGGTTGCTACAACAGTAATATAAAAAAGAATGTAGAAGATTCTGGAATAGATGATATTATATAGTATAGTAACAATATATTGGCCTTATAGAAAGCATATTAGAGTAGATTAGTTGTAGTATATACACAAACTATGGTCTATAGTACATATGGTAAACTATCTTGTACTTAGAACTCTATTGAGTTCTTTTGTATTACTCAAGAACTTAGGTCATAACACAAGCTACTTCTTTTGAATATTATCTAGTAATTTAGCAATATTTCCAAGGTTTCTGGAAATTAGACAAGATTCTGTAGTATGTTGTATTAAAAGAAAGCAAATTTGCTCTACTCTCTCTTCTCTTACAAAGTATCAAGTAGCTAGTAATGTTAGAGTTGAAGACAGTAGATGCTAACTATTTTTTTTATTTTTCTTTTTCATCTTTATTTTCTTTTTCTTTATTTTGAGAACTTAGGGTTAGGGTTAGTGTGATGTCACACTGTCACACATCGGTCACAGTCACATGTCACATTGGAAGAATGATGTCATACAGCATGTATAATACATGCTAACCTTAAGAGAAACACATAGCTGTTTAGGATAGACTAGAAGTAGAGTAGCATAGACCATGGGGTTTCAGTATATAAGGTGGACAATTCTGTACAGAGTTCTCTATTGAGTTCTCTTGTGTAAACCCTATATAAGGTTCTTTTTCTTGACTCACTCTAAGATCTTGAGATTGTAACAAGTAATAGCTAGCTTAGTTGATTTACCTACAGAAGATAGAATATTTATTCTACCCCTATTATTATCAACAATGATTAGGTGTTAGTCTTTCCACTGGATATTATATGAAATCCTATTTATCTCAATATCATTGAATAAGTTATATAAGTAATTAACTCTATTTATTCTTATTATTCTAGGCAATAAATTGTCAGAAAATTGTTGTGTATTCTGATAAATCCTCTGTGATTACTGGTGAGCATTTTCATGTATATTATATGCCATGTTGGAGTTGAGGAATCTCTCTCTTGGCTGTTATAAAGGATTTTACAGAATATTAGTTGAATACTTTTATTCTCCATAAATGTTTCCTTCTCTGAAGAGTATCTAAGTTTAACACTTAGATCTCCTCAATTCAAAACCTTCTTGTAGTATCTGCAGAGCAGGTTATGAGAGTTGTTGAGGGCTGAGAGGTTGTATCTCAATATCAGAATCAATATTGTTATTCTCTTCAGTCTCTACTATAGACTTTTTAGACCCTGGGATAGGTATAGAAGCCAGAGACTTATAAGAAAGAAAGGATGAAGAAAAATGAGTAGGAGAATTGTTTTGAATAGAAGGAATGGATATGTGTAGAATAAATACTGGAGTAGGTCTATCTTTTTTAGAAGAGCTAGACATTGACAACTCTGTTTCTGAACTTATTTTGTCCAATAACTTATTGTATAATTTGTGCTCTTTCATATAAAAGTCAGTGTATTTAAAAAAAAGTTTCTTGTCAAAAATAGCATATATGAAGTGAAAAATGATATTTCCTTGTATATGGTACATAAAGCAATAACTATTATCCTTATATCCAATGAATATTATCAATTCAGAACATGGTATAACACAAAATTTACTGGAGAGAAACACATAGACTCCACAGCCAAAGATATAGAAGTGTGATATTTTAAATTTATAACTTAAGAAGATCTCTTGAGATGTTTTCTATTTGAAATATCTAACAGATGTATGATTATATACATAAGCTGCAGCTGTAATTGCAAATTCCCACCAGGAATCTAGTAAGTATGCTTCAAGTCATATTAACTGTGTCTTCTAAAGCAAGATGTAGTTTAATTATTCAGCACAATCATTTTGTTGATGTATATATAGAGTACTAGTCTTATAAATAATCCTTTGTTCTCTTAGAAAGGATTGTAATCAGTATGCAACTTCTTTACAGAATAAGAAGTAGTATTTGACTACATCTAGAAAATTAACTTTTATCTTGAGTTTCATTTTTATTTTTATTATCTTAGACTTAGATAAAGAAGTGTAATATAACATCATGTGTGACAGTTATACATATCACAAAGTATAACAGAAGTGTGACACTGGTAACAGTGTGGTCACATATATCACAGTCACAAGTTATATGATCATGTAATACAAAGAAAAATATAAAAGGTTTTAGAATAGGTAATATTATATAGTATAGTGATATTACATTAGTCTTATGGAAAGTGCATAGACTTTAGGGTAGGTTAGCTGTAGTGTGCACATAGACTATGGACTAAAGTATATAAGGTAGACTAACTTGTACTTGGAACTTTATCAAGTTCTCTTATATTACTCAATATAAGAGTTGTCTTTTGTTTTTACTCAAGGTCTTAAGTCATAACATAATTGCTTCTGCAGCTTCAGACTTTTTGCATAGAAATGTTATAATAGAAGGAATGATCATCAAGAAATATAATTACCTACTTGTACTTTGAATAAAACAAAGTGGAGAGTTTAAGAAAATCTGAGTGAATCAATTCTAGAAGCTCACTGGAGTGAACAGAATTCTCAGAGAAACTATATTAGTATATCTTACCAAGAATGCAACTATAGCAGACATGTTTCTATGTTGGGAAATGGATCTTTTTTGCATCTTCAACATTGTCAAGGATATAATATATAACTTCATCAGAGGTATATTCAATATTCAAAACAATGATACAAAATCTCAAAGTCTAGGTGTCTTGTTGTAAGACTTATAGGATTAGAAACATTATTCTTGAAAATACAAGTTCTCACAATCTGTATATTACCCCAAAGGTTAAGAATAGCTGATAGGACAACATTACCAAACTTATTGCAAAAAGTAAAACCACTTTTATTGCCTTTTACTCTCAATACAGAATAAAGAATTTGTCCAGTAGAGAGAAGACACATCTGTATGCTAGAAATACAATATACTGGCTATAGTTTTGACATAACAACTTTAGTAGTCCCTTTTTCAGAATCAAAGATTTCATGTTCAATTAGAATGGTATCAGAAGCAATCATAAATAATGGTATTTTTAAGTTTGCATTCTCAACTCAACTATAATTACCCAGAATTATAAAAGTTACTATAAGATGTTTTTTTATCTTTATATAAAAATATGGTACCTTTTCACATTTAGAGAGATTCACAGTAGCAAGTAAGTGTCAGAATTGTAAACAATGGACTTGGTTTTATTTCATTTCATTTTACTTTTCTTTATTTTTAGACTTAGATGAAAGTATGGTATGATGACATGGGTGATGATCACATATGTCACAAAGTGTGATGGATGCGTGACACTAGTCACAGTCACAGTCACATAATTATATGATACAGAGAAGGATATAGAAGATTTTAGGATATATAATATTATACAGTATAGTAATAATATGTTGGTCTTATAGAAAGTTCAAGCATACCATGACAATTGGATAGACTGAGTCAAGGAATTTAGTGAATTATCAATCTGTAATAAAAGAGAAATATCACAATTATTTCTATAAAGTTTCATATAAAGGAAATTGGGCTTAAATTACACTTAGCAATCTGAGAAGCAAGATTCTAATTACTGGAAATTTAAACATAACTGTTCTCTAGTAGTCAGCAAAAACTAACATTAGACTAGATGTTCTTATAAGAGTCCATAAATAAGTCCAAAGAGCCTTAGTATTAGACTGATCATACATTGACAAGTTATCTAGCAAAGTAAAACTAAGAATAGCTAAGGCTTAGGAGTCTAGAAAGTTCCTTCTAGCTATCTTATCTACATCAGTAGTCTAAAAAAGTACCAAAGCATTCAGCATATTATCAGCAGTAAAAACAACTTTAGAATAGATAATGAGAGTAAAAGTCAATTTGACATGGATTTCTTAGAAAAAATAGTTAGCAGGACTAGTGAGTTTGAGAAGAGTAGTATTAGAGTTGAAGACAATAGACTTTACATTTTTTTCTCTTCTATTTTTTATTTTTATTTTTGAACTTAGAGTTAGAGATTAGCATGATGTCACAAAGAACATTGTAGAAGGTTTGAAAACAAGACAATATTATACAGCATATGTTGATCTTAAGGAAAACACATGGCCCTTTAGAATAGGCTAAGATTAGTATAGCATGAACCAGTAGTCTAGTGTATATAAGATAGAGTAGATATTCTTGCACTTGGAACTCCATTAAGTTCTCTTATATCAACCCAATACAAGATTCTTTCTTTTATCTAACTCTTTGGGCTTAAGTTTGTAACAAGTAGTAACAAAGTTAGCTATTGCTATCAATGAAGATGATTAGTATTATGATCTTAGCTTAGAGCTCAGGTTGCACTTAGGCAAAGACTTGAGAAGAAGTAAGGGAAATATATCAAGTGGTAATGCATAAGGATATAGAAATGTATTTACACTATATATACAAGTGAGCCATAAGGAAATAGTCCATAGTATATGAGGTGAACAAGTCATACAAACATAAGGATAAAGAAAGAATATGGTACCTACTATATGAGGCACTGACTGGGACTATTGTAGTATAGCCAATTATGTCATTGTTACCCTTGATTCTAGTCCATGTTGCATCTATAAGGTATTGATCATAACAATTAGCATGAATTAGGGAGCAAATGTAGTCCACTAGGGTATAAAAGTTCAACCCAACTAGTAATGAGCCATTAGCACATGTAAGATACAAGAGAATTCTGTAAATATAAAGCAATTTAAGATTAGCTCAATCTATAATAGGCCTAGGAGTAATAAGGTATTATTTCACTAGTAAAGTTGGTCAAGCATTAATAAAAAGCAGCCTAAAAAAGTGCTAACTAGAAATCAAGATAACTAGGGCCTATAACCTATTGAAAGGAGCAGAATACATAGCAGTATGGTATAGTATGAACAACTGGCAACCACTTACCTGTAGTAAATACTATAGTGGAGAGCTGGAGAAGTACAAGTAATAATAGTAGATAAGTAGTATTGATAGTAGATCAACCTATGTAAAAATTTTACATCAACTACCTAATTGTTATGATTGAAAACTTATTGTCAGAGCTAAAAGTGATAGACTTTACTTATTTTTATTTTCTTTCTCATTTTTATTTCCTTTTATTTTCTATTTCAGAACTTAGAGCTAGGGTTATATATGATGTTACTGTCCTTCTGTCACACATCAGTCACAGTCACATGATCATGTGTCACAATGGAAGAGTATAGAAGGTTTTGGAAGGTTAATGTCATATAGCATATTTAACAAATAGTTACTTAGAGTAGGCTAAAGTAGGAGGGCACAGACTATAGACTTTTAGTATATAAGATAGATAATCCTATACCAAGTTCTCTATTGAGTTCTCTTGTGTAAACCCTATACAAGGTTCCTTTTCTTGATCTATTCTAAGATCTTGAGATTGTAATACTTATAGAGTGAAGTCAATAAAAGAATCTTGTATTAGGGTTAACACAAGAGAACTTGATGGAGTTCCAGTTACAAAGTGTCTACCTTATATACACTTGGCTAATAGTCTGTGCTATACTAAACTTAGCCTATTCTACATGCTAATGGCATGTAAAATGACATCATCATTCCAGAACTTTCTATGTCTTTCTGCGACATGTGACAGATATGTGACACTGTGTCATGTTGTGTGACATCATGCTAATCCCTAACCCTAAGTCCCCAAAAATAAGAAAATAATGAAAATGAAAAAAGAGTTGCAATATTTTGGATACCAGCTGTTTTGTACTGACTTTCAATTTGATGTCTTTTCTGTCTATGATGAAATTTACAAGCTCCCGTTATATTCATCCATAAGTACTACAGTATCTATCTCTTCTTCCCGTCACCCCTACAGAGTTATATGAAAGATGTTTTGAAGAGTGCTTCATTATCCTAAATAAGATCTCCATCAAATGATCACGTGGATAGACATACCTCGGGCATGTCAGCGATAGAAAGAGCAAGGCTTGCCATATCAGTCACTTGCTTCCTATCATTGTCTCCAGGAGACTCGCAGTATGTGCGAACGACTTGCACAACATCCAGCCTACCCAGCATGTCTGCTTCGCTACTTCAAAATCCAGGGTGAGATTACTTTCTGACCGGATTTTAAGTCGACCCGCAGTCTTGAATATAAGGACAATGGGAAAATTGTACAGCAGTGCCACATGTTGTACTAGTGCGCATTATTTATGGATCGACTTCTCTGAACTAGCTCATCACAGTTTGGCAATATCGTCAAAAATAGGGCAAGTACTCATGTTATTAGTCATGATATTTGGTAAAGCGAGTTCCCATCAAACGCAACCGCCTGTCGGTTTCTTCAGATGCAGACAGGATATGAACAAGTTGTGGTTTCTGTGTCTGTCTCGTCCCATCGCGAATTCCGCCTGACCCGTAGTCAATGTCGTCTGCTAGCGCTCCCAACTAGTCTCGACGATAACTGCTAAATAATCCTTCTTTTTCTCATTCCGGTTTTGTACTGTGACAAGTGAATTATTAAAGCCGTGTAGAAGGAATTATAATATAGCAACTCAGAGATTGTTTATGTGTCACTGCATCTTCCCTATTTACATTCCGGAGTAGAGGCGCCTTTTAACCTAATCTTCTGCCCGCCTGATACATATCCAACAGCCCAATCAATATGTAAGAATTGATTTTCTGATACACAGCCTTAATATATTGATTCCAAGTCTATATGATAACACTGCCTAGGTTGCTGCGGGACGAATTGTACAGTGATGAGGAAATGATGAGGAAATATGGCTCTAGCATGTTATTTGTGGGTAAAGTCAAGCTTACTTTGTCTTGAGATAAAAAGGAAACAGGAAAGGTGATGGATGAAATTTGAGGAGGAGATATGAATAGACTGGCCTTGTTGAACCCTCCATCTGCCAGTAACATCCCTGAGTACGACAAGGTTCCCCGATGGCAACCCGCACAGCCAAAAGTACCAATGAAACTGGTATTGTACTCCAATCTAATTAAATCAGGGATAAGAATACGTTGTTGCGACAAGATAAGTTTGACTTGGCACAGCTTTGGGGAAGACACTCGTCAATTTCGTTTAAAGAGTCAACTCTCCTCCAACTGTAGATATGTCAAACACAACGAATAATGATCAATGATGTTCCCCGAGGGAGAATTGGAACGGTTTCCGGAGACTTGAACTCTCAAGAGCAGATCGATCAACGTCGAGAAGCTATATGATACATTTTGACCGTACAATATCCTGTATACCATTTGTACGGTGGGTGAGAAGAAAATACAAACAAGAGATTAAGTACACGTGTAATGTAATGCGTACTGTGTACTGTGAGAAGCTGACACCTTGAGACAGTTCAGTTCTCACATTCCGGCAAACCCCATCCTCAATACAATAAGGCTGAGCTAGTTAAGAGCATTCATTCCAAGACCCTAGTCAGCCGTTAATCGAATCATGCCAAGATGTGACGCAGAGGTGATCAAGATCACAATCGCCGCATACGAAGCTTTCTCAAACGAGATAGCTGTTCAATCGAGAAGGGATAAATATATATCCATCAACAGTCCGTGTGGTGCGAGGCAGTTCTCACACTACATATATAAAGGGCCGAGGTTAGTTCCTACAACTACGTTTTTGTTTCGCTTGCTGTTGTCCAGGAAGGTAGGTTGATTTCAAATACAGTCAGGAAGTAGTCTTACATTAAAGTAGCGAAACAAAAATGACAGCTAGCCTCGACATGGTACAGATTGTTCGCGCCTTCCACGATTCCCCTGAAGTCAATAACAGGAACAACGTTGCCGAGATGGCAGGCGTTGCTCTTGCTATTGCTGAGATGACCAAGGTATGTTGTTGATTAACATTACCTCCCCTTCTTTCCACTGGTGTAACTCAGGGCGTCCGTTCCGGAGTCCTGTGGAAGCACAGTTATTGGTGCCCATTCTCTCATCTGTATGTCTCTACGCTCCCGAACAGATTTGATGAATATGTCACAATAGTGTAACGAGGCACTCTCAAAAATTGGTAGAGATGCCTGCGAAATTGTCGCAAATGTTATTGAGAGATCGCATACGAGGAGGTACTCTATGTTCGCTAATTGGAAGACAGAAGCGCTCCAGATGAATTTAAGGTATGACAGCTGCAATTCGTGCTATCAAATATACGCTGACCTCAATACAGGGAAATAAAGGACAGAGTTGGGAAACACACTCGGAAGAGAGGTTTCATAAGCAAGATTATTTTTACGAAGGGCAAGACAATCCGAAAATGTCGCAATTACCTCTTTGACTGCCATACAATTCTTGGCGTATGTACTTCATTCATATCTCTGTCATGTCTAATGTTTTTCTAGCTCCAGTATACCGAAGAGACTTGGGTCAATGTTCGAGTTCTCACGCGTCAGGTCGAGGAAATACTAGAACACCTGAGACAAAGATCTCCAATGCAGTCGATCGCACTCGACCCTTCGGTTGACACCTTAATTGAGGAATCAGGGCGTTCCACTAAAAATGAGGAAATCTCGGTAACTCAAACAGCTACCGAGGCAGTTCGTAATGAAGTGGAAGACACAGGCCATGCAATTCGAAGGCTCCCAGAGGTAGCCTCGTTCCTAGTTGGAGAGGTTCAGACTGATACTGCCGGTAGCAACAACGATCACCCCCCATATGCGGGAAATATAGGGCTCAGTACTACCTGAGCCCTATTGGGACTACGATTCACGTCAGAGGATCTGGGAACACTTTTCACATAACTCCATAGGCTTTGTCATGAAATCAGAGTCTGAGTAAATTTTGCCGCTCTGCCTAGTAGTCTTTTAACTTGTATCTTCTATTTGGATGAAATAATCAATCGAATGAAAATTTGCCTGGCAACCCATTGATCATTTTGAATCATGCACAGTCCCCAAGCTACCAACGAACTTGCATTCCATATTGTATTACTGGTAAGTAATTGAAAAGAAGACTATGAGAAGCATACCTTAGTCTCTGAAAGATGAAACTGAGAATACTAGTGAGTGAAAATGGCATTTATCACATATGCAAATCAATCATTACAATTGTCATTTAAAATCAAAATTATAATCAAGAATGTGAAGGTCATGACATCACTTCTTTCCTTAATACCACCATCTTGTATGGTAGTGCCCAAAATTGTGAATAAAACCATTGTTAGTCCTGAAAATATTCCTAACCCTTTTTTCCTCTATCTACTTTTTTTGTGCTTTCTTTAGTGCCACCCTGCTTTCTCTTATACCTTTCTCATTCTTTCTGTAAGTGGAATAAATCTTACTTATGAAGCTGTAAGTGCCCAGGAACTTTTGTGATGATTGGGTAAAGTATTCTACTGTATACCACTACTATATATACTATAGTAGGATGGTCCATGTGCTTGGCCTGAGCACTAATCAATCATTATACACAACTATAATAACTAGATATAGTACTACTGTTAAGGGTGATTCACACTCACCAGGATTATTCATAGGTAGCACAGAAGACAGATTGGATCAGAAGATAGATCAGGAAGGTGTTATATGGATAAGATGACCTTGGCTTCAATAGAAGATTGTTACACCTAGCCAACTTGTCATGTGGTTGTATTTTGTTGGAAACAGAATTCAGATGTACTTAGTGTAAGTGTGGCACAATCTAAGTCAATAATCAGACTAAGGAAATAGTACATGGTAGACAATGTTCTTAAATATGAAACTGGTAGCCTAATAATACTCTACTGCTACATATATTCTGGATTATCAGACATCTTAGAGGTTGGTGTTCAGAACTCCATGAGATTAATAAGGAATGTAGGGTCTAGTTCTTGGGTTGAGAGGTGATTACAATGGAGTATGATCTATACTGGAAAAGTGAGAAGAGTTTGGATGTCAGATAGTATGTGACAACTACTAATTGTAGATAAGACAATAGGAATCATGATAAGGCAGAGGTAGCTACTAGTCCATCAAGAGCTAGTCTAGATAATGATGACACTTTCTACAAACTTTATTGCTTTCTCTACTTTTTTCCTTTCTTCTAATATTCACTCTATTATAAAATGAACTACTCACTTATTTGTGATATCTAAACCTTGGGTGCACTCTCAAAAGTTTAGAAGTAATTCAGAAGTTCAATAATGATAATAATATATCATATGTCAAATTTACTTATTCTAGAGATATATTCCTATGGCAGTTGTTACAATTAATACCTTATAGTTTGCAGGTAACTGTTTCATAGACAATAGGTGTTGGAATTACTTCTCTATGACTTAATGATCAGCTGTACCATGTGTTAGCAATATATAAGATCAGTCAGCATCTCATATACTAGTAGAGGTATCCTCATATTTCCTGACTTATTTTCTTACTACTAATGTATGTATTCCCTTTTCTACTTAAGTCTTGCCTAAGTTGCAATCTAAGCCAAGCTTAAGGTCATAACAACAGTGATGTAATTCCAACTCTAATATAAGTCTATCTTTCATGATGGCCATTGTTATTGTAATATGTCTTACAGCAGTTATGCAACCTTTTGGATATCTGGTCTTCTATAGTAGAGTACTTCTATTCAATTTCTTTTAGTGAATACCACTGAAACCTCTGCTCAAGGCTATATACTGAAACTCCCAAACATCTTCTATATATCTGGCTTATATATAAGACTAGTAGTTATACTGTAATTCACTAGTCTAATAATCAACAAAGATAGAACTTTTATTAAACTTGATCCCTAGTATTTAATAGTAACACACCAATATCAGCACTTCTATCTTGAATTTCATTCACTTGTCTGAAGTGGTAACCACATGACAAACAGACAGCATAATATATAAGTTAAAGCCAATATTGTTCTAAATAGCCCACATTACCAAGCTTGTTGTATGGAGTTTCCACACTCTACACATCTCTGAGCCAAACTTGTGGACTTTTACCTTCTGGTATGAACCATATCTAACACAATAATAATGAAGATCAATATAGATGTCAATGATAAAAAGATGAAAATTAATATTATTAAGTCTAAGGTCTAATTCTTAGACATAGAAGTATATACAAAATAGTAATGATCTATATATAAACTATTAAAGATAACTAATTATGTCACTACATTGATATATTTGTATTTTTATGAATATTAGTTTCTATATGATATATTATATATAATTATAAACCATTTCATAAACACTTTCCAATACAAGTTTGATTATGGGAGTCTGTTCAGTTGTTTCTGAGATAATAGCCAATAAAACTTATAGTTACTGATTGTTATAAATTTTAAGACTTTAGAGTTGGTTAGAAGAAAAAACCTTGTATAGAGTTTACACAAGAGAAATTGATGGAGTTCTTAATACAAAACTAGGTATCTTATATACACTAGACTACTGGCCCATAATACAGTTTTATTAGCCTATTCCAAAGGGCTATACATTATCTACAAGGCCAATATATATACAATATGTTGTATAACATCATTTTGTTCTAGAACCTTCTATATTCTTTTGTGATATGTGATCATGTGATGTTATTTTAACTCTAACTCTAAGTTCTGAAATGATAATGAAACTAAGTCCAACTTTCATGATTTTGACACTAATAGTCTGATATCTCAGTAATCTATTATTACATTTGTACATCCTGTATATATATGAATAGCCCTCATTTGAGGCTTTCTAGTATAACTTGGTTTATAAGAATTGGTCTACTAGTTATGGAGATATAAGTTGAATAAAGTTTGTGATAGTAATTAGTCAAAAGAAGAATCTTATATAAGATTTATACAAGAGAACTCAATAGAGTTCCAAGTATAAAGTATCTATCTTATATATACTAGGCTAATGGTCTGTGTTATATCTAGTCTACCTTAAAGAGCATGTCTGTCATATTCTATATTCTAACCTAACCTATGGATAACTTATGTTTCCTTATCCATACTTCCCAACTGTTATGAATTTAGATCTTTGGAGTTAGGTAAAAGAACAAACTCTTGTATTAGAGTAAACACAAGAGAACTCAATAAAGAGCTCTATACAAAGTAGACTACCTTATATACCTATTCAGATGGTCTGTGCTAACTACTGTACACTCTACTCTAAACTACCATGTGTTAGGTATGAGGTCAACATGTAGTGTACATACTGTATGACATTACTTTTCTAGAACCTTCTATGTTTTTCTTCTTGTGTCACATGACTAACTCTAATCCTAAGTTCTATAAATAGAAAAGTACAAAAATAAATAGAAAAGAAAAGAAAAAAAATGAGAATAAGAAAGAAAATGAGAAAAAACTAAGTTTATACTTTTTATTCTTGACACTAACCTTTTCTGGTGTAGATTATATACCTATATTCCACCTTAGATATTCTCACTAGTATAGGTTAACTCTATGAATCTCTATCTACTGATATCTAGAAATTACTAGAAATCAGAATAACTATTAGGGCAACTGGGTGGAAGAGCCAAGCACTTCAAATCTCTAGGAAATCCTAAGTCTATTGTCTGAGAAATACTAAACTATATACTCATCTTCATGAAATCCTAAGAGAACAGAATGGAGATTTCTCAAGATTATGACTATTCTATATATTAATAGGTCTATTCTAATATGTCAGAATTCTAATTACATAAGCAAGGAATTATGTTACTTAAATAATCAGAAACAGTTTAGAATGGAGAAACTGAAATAAAAGAGAGCTAGAGTGTTGTAGCAACCACTTATCACAAAGACAAATGATCACACAAGCAGTAAATCTCTTAAATTGGATATCAAGTGGGAAGTTTACAAGAGAACTCAACAAGGAGTCTCTGCTAAATTAGAGTTCTATTTATACAAAACATGCCTGGTTCATGCTACCAATAATTAAGCCTGCCCTATTGTCCATGCTACAATCTTATATTTGCTTTAAGGCTATCATGTTGTATACATGTGCCCTGACATCATCTTCCAGATCCTTCCACCATATTCTAGGCCTATGACATCACATTCTGTGACATGTCATGTGACTCCAGTGTCATGTGCATCTTCATCGTCCAAAAGAAAAAGAAAAAGAAAAAATAAAATAAAATCAATATAAAATCAGAAAAATAAAATAAAATAAAATAAAAATTGTTAGTGTTCAAGTGTCCCATAATATAGAGTACTTAGCAGGTACTTCCAGAGTATGAGAAAGTAAATAAGTGGATGTGTACAGATGTGAAAAAGGATTACAAAATATAGATCAGCCAAAAAATGCAGAAGGGAAAAGTCCTAGAAGAGCTAGTCTTCTTATAATAACTTGCTTGGCAGTTATATTTCAGATAGCTACCCTAAATATACTAACTAGTATATAATCTGGTAGTGCTACTACTTTTCTAGCCTACTCTAAACAACCATGTGTTCACCTAAAGGTCAATATATATTGTATACATTGTATAATGTTATCTTTCCAGAACCTTTTATATCTTTCTCTATAACCTTGTGACTTGTGACCATTTTTGTGACCATGTCATATGATGTGACTAAGGTGTGACAGTGTGATCATAATGTCACTCTAACTCTAATCCTAAATCCAAATTAATTAATTAAAAGAAAAAAGAAAAAGAAAAGGGAATTAAATAAAGAGACTAGTATTCAAGCTTTGTATGTCTGATACCCAATCTAAAATATATAACCCATGTAATTAGTATATTACAAAATAAACTACTCACTTGTTTATAATATCTAAATCTTAGATGTACTCTCAGAGGTTTAGGAGTAATTTAGAAGATGATTAAGATTAATACAGATGTCAATAATAAATAATAAAGATTGATATTATTAAGTCTGAGGTCTAATTCTCAGATACAGAAGTATTTATACAAAATAGTGATGGTCTGTGTGCAAGCTGTTTCTATCACATGATCAAAACTTGTACCTGATGGGGGCTGTCATCTGTTATAGTAGATGTTAGGCTGATTTTAAAAGGTAACTAATTATATCACTATATTGATATGCTTATATCTCTATGAATACTTATTCTATAAGATATATCATATATCATCAGAAACCATTTAATAAGCACTTTTAAATGCAAGT
>Ga0157357_1000667_pt1 | contig 14545 bp, 18 predicted proteins | sample AttcapACBM1_FD_111485 | JGI IMG/M metagenome (GOLD analysis project Ga0157357, IMG submission 111485) | Fungus gardens microbial communities from leaf cutter ant in Botucatu, State of Sao Paulo, Brazil - Atta capiguara ACBM1 | ecosystem: Host-associated > Fungi > Mycelium > Unclassified ... | reverse complement strand
TATAAAGGATTTTACAGGATATTAGTAGGATGTTCTCATTCTCTATAGATATTTCCTTCTCTAAAGGAGCACAGGACAGAATACAACAGTAGCTATCAGAGAGCCTGATAATACTGTTAAACATAGATCTTGCTTCAAGACCATTATCTGTGATTCAGTCACAACTCTGTGAATAAACATCAAGCTTGATCCACACTCTGGATAACTCATATCCATACTACCAGATAATCTATATATCTGTTTCTAGATAAGTACCCAGCTTGATCCAACTGTTAGAAGTGATCTCATCAGTCTTACAATAATTACCATAGAGTTAGTTGTACTTCACTTAGTTAGTACATCACATGATCACATGTACTATCTGTGGACATGTTTTATGACTTCTAGTCATTTACAATTGTCCACATATTACTGGGTGACTCCTGAGTTATCAGATCACCTTATAAGGCTACTAGGACCTCTTAGTCATCACTTGCACCTTATTTAACACCAACCTATGAACTCCTGCTTAACATAGACAATAAAATATGATCCATACCAGAGTTGTGTACAGATGCAGAAGATATCTAGAACTGTCACAAAACTTATCTATAAGCAGAAGATATATACCTCGGATGTCTTGGAAGTTAGTCTATGATAGAGTATAAGAACATTGCTTTTATACCTATTAGATGATGACTTGACCAGTCATCATCTGACATCCTAGGTATATAAAAGAGAGCCGATCTCTACCACGTCTTCTCAGAGCTATCCAAACTCGGGAGAGTATTCAAGTCCTATGCCTTGTGAGTGAGTGTTGCCAACGTTTTAGCTATTCCTTTTAGGGTAATTTGCTCATGGATCACGTGCTTTATTTTTCATTTGGTTGAATGTCTTCGAATGTTCTTCATAGAAATTGATATCGCAGCGTTGCGGCATGAGGCATAATATCCTGCGAGGAAGGTTCACCACCAGAACTTCTTGTCACACACTTTCTGAAGTCAGTTAACAGATACTGTCCTACCACTGTTTGTTTTTGGCACTCTTACCTGTTATGCTTTCAAATTTACCTTCGGACATATCTTTGCCTCTGGGCTAGCATCTGCTCTTACATCCCAATGCGAACCGGGAAAAGGCTTATATCCACTTCCATACACGGGCATTTCAATAGTGGATAAGCAGTTCTGTGTCATCGTCGCCTTCTTCCATGAGGCAATGACCCCAGGAGACCCCATCACACTCCTCAGCTACTTCATTGGTATTGGACCTATCTTCACCGTCATTCCTGCAGTCGAAAGTTATCGCACCGACCGTAGTGCAGTCATAGCGTTCCCCGTCATCTTTGGTCTCCTCAGCCAAGTTTTGACTATAGGAGCTATCACTCCTCTCTACTACCTCGCTTTCTTTCTCAGTGGTGGGCGTGCGAGGTTCGACACCACTACTTCTATCACCAAGGCCCAAGCACAAGCCATTATCTTCGGATTAATAGTTGGAGCTGGTATCGTTTCCATCTGCATGGTAAAATTCCAAAATCCTATCGTCACTGCCCTCTGGCAGCCATATCCTGTATTCATGGCTGTCGCCACTCTTCTATACCTCACGATCAAGCGACCAATCTGTGCTGAGTCTGGATTTGGTACGATCCAGCTCTTCCATATTATATCATTTATCAGTGCATCCTTGCTTCACTTGGCCAACTTATGGCCTCGGAGGTCAGACTTCGAAGCCCTCAAAGCCCTTTATGTACCCTCCCTAGCACCTCTAGTTGATGCGCTTACTCCCGCTAAAGCACACGACTTCCTGAAATGGGATCTCACCTTTTCCCTGCTTTCAACGGGCATTGCGCAGCTCTGGTTCGTCTCGGACGTTATTGAGATCCCATTCATTCTCTTTTGGTATCTAATTGCCATCCCGATCTTTGGTCCGGGTGCAGCGGTTATTGCAGTCAGCATGTGGCGTGAAGGGCAAATTGGGGACCGTCCTGTTATCATGAAGGAGAAGGAGACTTAGGTTGGTCCATCGAGATTAGGATAAAACAACAAGATACATGTAAATACATTATATGTGAATGAAGCGACGGAAGGATAGCATGAGCGCAGATCACAGATAAGAGTCTCATCTTTTTCCAGGCTTCTTGCCATTTGCCTTGGCAGACGCCTTCTTTTTCTTTGGTCGATCATCATTCGAGTCGTCGGAGCGGCTGGCCTTACGCTCTTCAGCACGTTTTGCATCAGATTTGGCGGCCTTGCGCTCAAGCTCGTCCCAATCATCACCTGTCAAAATTCTAGTATTGGCATGAGAAGTCACAAATCTGAACGTACCCTCATCATTTTCGCTATAGGATCCACTATCATCGCTACCATCACTTGCAGCCGAGTAATCACTTTCATTTTCACTACTTGATTCAACGAAATCATCCGACTGAGCCTCGAACTCGGATGCTGAATCTGACTGCTCTGACTGCTCGCTTTCGGCACCCCCAGTACTACCAAGGAAAGACCATCCACCGCCTTGGAAGAACTCATAAGGATTCTCGTTAATGTGTTTCATGATTGGGCCCCAATTCAGGTTGACTGGACCTTCACTCATCGGAATGTCGACGGAACTACGGTTATAGCGACACTAAATTAGCAATGAACGCTAGCAATGAACGCAACTCACTCTAGCCAGTTCTTCACATCATCCATCTGCAAGCTTTGAATCGAGTTGATATGCAAGGGTGTCTTTGTAAAGTCTTTAAATATGAGAACGAGGTCGAACTGCTTCAAACCATATTGGACACGCTCTAATGAGGCAATCTCAATCTCAGCGAGTGTGACAACCAAGAATGGAGGGTCCGTCAGATGAACGAGGCAATCTGTCGTCGGCTGCAATCGGACACCTGTACGGAATGGTACACCCTCGAAGGAAAGCTCTCGGAATGGAATATCCAATTCGACAGTCTCACCGAGCTAGTGCCCAATGAGCAACTTCCGGGTGTCTAGATGATGGATGGGTTAAATTCACTCACAGAAGCTGAGGCTGCCTCGGCAATCTTTTCTGCGAAAGCCTTAGCCTCCTTGTTGAGTATAGCTCTACGTTTGCGCTCCTGCTGCTCCATCTCAATCTCATCTTCATCACCGTAGCGGTGCTTGCGCTTCCTATTTCCAGTTTCGTCGAACTGAACATCCGTTGCTTCACGGAAGAATTGTACATCCTGAACACTTATAAGTTACAATCCTCACCGACGTCTAATGTCATACCGAGGTCTTCTTCTTTCCAATCATAATGGGAGACCTGAGATGTAAGTGGACGATGACCAACAGCTCATAGTCACAAGGCTGGAAGAAAATATGCTTGATATTGCTGAAGAGGATGTCTAGTAGACCGACCATCAGGGCCTCGTAATTCAAAACATGTTATACAACTCACCGACTTTCTGAGCACCGACAGATTGGTAACGAATACCGTTCTGGTGAATCTCGGCTTCTCCAGGTAATCGCTTTCCATCTAATGCAGGGCGAACGAATGTCTCTGTCATTTTGATAGGTCGCCGACCTTTCATCTCAATCAGGTTGCCTTGTTCGACGACATCAGCCATCTCCTTTTTTTGTTGCTCCCTTTTATTCGCTTCTTTCTTTAGCTCAGTGATTTGCTTGCTGATGTTGTCGAACCGATGCGAATCAGGGGAGCGGTAGGACACAGAGCGGATGAATGTAGCATCTGGGTTCTCAAATGGAGTGTCGTCCTTCTTGCCCGACATTTGACCGGGGATTTGAAAGTTAATACGGAGGTAGGTAAAGTCACCTTCGTCGTTCTTGCTAACGTTCTTAATGGTGTTTATGTGGAAGGGCACAGCAAAACCGTGTATAGGAAGAATGACTGTCTGAACCTTCCTATCAACGTAGATCTATGTCGAGTTTTCAGATATTGCCCAAGTACGACAGAGTAAAACTGACTCTAAGCCTGTCCACATCTGGCGGTAACGCAGCTTCACCTTTGAAGCTCTGGAACTTTTTCCACGTCTTTCCTTCGCGAGCTCCAGTTCCTGCACCTCCTTCCAAAAAGCGCCGTAGGCCCTCCTCTTGCAATTTGTCTCGTAGCTCCTTTTGGTGTTCGACCAATCGTGCTGCGGCAGTTTGGTGAACTTCATCTTGAGCGGCCCTCCGGGATTGATTGCGAAGGACCTTTGTACCCGCCGTCTTTTTCACAGGAGAACCATTGGCACGAGGAGCCGCGAGAGGCTTTCGCTCCTTTTTTGCTTTGGGTACATCCTCGTCATTCAAGAAGAACAAGGTATCCTTCGTTGATTTTGTTCCTTCTGTAAGCAGAGTCGACTTGTCTTGACCAACAAGAATCGTATCCGACAGCTGTAAAGCATATCTGAAACCAATATATGGGAACTATTCAGATGAAAAATTACACCACGCACTTTTGACCCCCATCATCTAGGTCAGTAAAGCCTAGTCCAAGAATCACTGTCATATCCTTCTTTAACGATCGACCGTTCTTGGGTGAAAGGAGGTAAGTACTGTCGCGGAATTCCATGCCGGTCTGTAGGAAACAGCTCATAAATAAGCATAATAAATATTGTATAGGATTATATTATACACACCCCAAACCCAATGCTCTTAACAAAATTCTTCTCCAAATCCGGGTTTTTGTCTCGAATCAGTAACAAAGCATGCTGGTAAACGTCGCGAGCAATGACCCCATCTTTTATAAATGACAGAAGTTCTGCTTGCAAGGAAAGCAAGAGGTTGTACTGAGCTTCTTGATACTATAAACAATCAGATGCTGGCCTATGAATTTTACAAGTTAATATCACCAACAGATTTAGGATCAACGATGAACGTTCGCCCAACACTAGCACAGTATGACTTGTATCGTAGTCCAACAGAGACCAAAAGCACACCTTTGTGTGCAATACTATCCTCCGTTGGCTCCGCAGTATAACGCAGGTCATATCCGCTCTTACTAGAGCGAGAAATGACGATAGGAGGAAAACAAAATTCCACGTAAGGCCAATCCACCTAGCGAATATTGCTGCTCGTCAGATTCGAATATGGCATTACTCAACTTTTTCCACATGCCTCATCAAGGTTCTTGCCTTTACTCCAAACTTTCATATCAGGGCCCTTCGCATCTTTCCCTTCCCCTGAACCCAAACGAGCTTCAATCTGAGCAGACAGCATATCGTGTGTGATTTTAGATTCTTTGTCCAGTATTGACTCAAGTTTGGGCGCAATATGATACCTCAGGAGGGTGGATGTCAAAGAGCCAGCAGTCTGTGCAGCTTTCTGCAAAAAATTCACTTGAGTCAAAGGAAAGGCCAGAAAACAGAAAAACCTACGAGCTCTTCCTCATCCTTTACGGCCATTGCTGCGGAAATGGCAGGTGACATATCAATCAGCTCAGGTCTCTCTGACGCCTCTTGAATCGATTTTTCCCATTCCGAGACCAGTTTTCCAGTATGCTGCTCCTTAAGAAACGTGCCAACACGTTGAGACCGGCAATACTGCTCAATGAACTGGGGCAACGAGTCGTTGGAAGCCTCCTTGCCCTTCGCTTGAACAAATATTTTGATCGGTACAAGGCCATCAACCTGTTCTATTTGCGTGAGGATTTTAGCTGTAGATTATTCACTCGTTATCTGAGTCTAATAATGATGAAAGACACCTCCAAACCTTTGCTAGCGGAACATAGTATTGATATCTGGTTCTTTTGAAATAGCATCAATGTTGACGGAAACTCATAACCCAGCAGCCATTGCTACGAGTATGGTCAGTCAGGCACGATTAATGAAGAACGGCGACTATACTTACCTGTAGGCATGTACTCTTTCGCATGGCTTCATCTTCCGACACAGGATCTCCAGCAATAATGATTAAACCGTCTGCATTCACTATCGAAGCATATTCATCGTTTTTGTTGGCGTTCTATATGTACAGTCCGAGTCATTAAAACTCCTGAACGAGCTCAAAACTAGATGCCAAAGTACTAACCAACCAGCCATTATATATACGCTCAACGCGAGCACAGAACGTCGCCCTGTTCAGCTCGACACGTAGAGAGGACATCACGCGGTAGTGGAAGAGAGAGGCAAAGAACGAACGCGTTCCGAGGGACGCGCCCGAAATGAGTAGACGGCGGAGTGTGAATTAGTCACTCGCCTCTACTTACCATGACCACTTACCCCCACTTCTAATAAACCGACCTCCGCATTTTCGTGGATGTGCACATACTCTCAGTTGTTTCAAAATCTATTTCAGAGAGTCCTACAATCAAGGTGGCGCTGAAGATGGTGTATCAGAATTACGGTATCTTATCATCTTGTCGTAGATGATTGCAAACGTGGCCAGAGACGTCGAAAAGATGATTGAAGATGGTCCCAGTATTTGTTGTCTCGACGTATTGAAACGCTCCAGTCTTGGAGGTCCTACGTGTTTTCACGGATTATGTATTCTTGACTTGTTGGTGATCCAAATACTTTTCATTGTCTCCCGGACGCAGCTCTGGCCAGTTTGATTCCATGTTAGCTAAAGAAAACTCAAGGAACTCAAGGAACTAAGTTTTGTCCGTTCACAGATCAACTTCAATGCAAGTTTTTTATCTGGGTACAACTATTGAGACGACGAAGCGGACTTCGTACCACTGCGCTGACGTCATAGATTTCCCGCAACAAGTTATTCACACCTTGGTCGGATAGTCCAGGTCTCTCAGTCAGTCCAGAGTTACCATAATTTGTTCAGGGTAACTGCTTAGTGCATCTCCCCCGAGGATATGTCAAATTTTGTCCGAGAAAGGCTGTTAGAGATACAGATGAAACAAATCCACTGTGGGCCTGGGTCAGGGAGATACTGTACCTTAGAAGAGCGGACATGAACGCGAGCCATCTCTGTAACAACAGAATCTTCATGATGCTTCAATGGAATAAGGGAGAACACATACACATCATTCTTGTGAAATATACAGACTCCCAGAACTCCTGACAGAGCAGCCGTTACTTTCTCCCGACTAGGGCTCACACTATTATATTATATACACATCCACATCTCCCCTAATATTACCGCAGACAAGCCCTGCTGACTCCGGCTTTTCCATTTGCCAAGCGTCATTTTATGGTAGGGTTGTTGTCCCAGGAATCGTTCAGAATGGCCGTCAAATACAAACTCAATATCTTTAGGAGGGTCCAAGGTGTATATTTCGAGTCAATCCTCATCAATTCCTAACACTCCCAGGTCCTTTAGAACAAATAACGTCTCCTCCACTCTCATCTCCAAAGCTGTTATTTTCTGCAGCTTTCCTTCCCATTCCATGACAATTTCCCGTTCTAGTCGGGTCAATAAAGTCTCATCTTGACGTACGTCACTTCGTTCCCGTTTCTCTAAGACAGCTTTGACCTCCGGAGTCTCTTGTTCAGCGCGCCGTCGCATACCAATATTGTACAATGTTTTGTACACGTGCCCCAGTATCATCGAGAAGGCTTTATGCTGATCGACATACCTGTTGACATAAATGTCTTGATTGCCATGTCATAGACAAAGAACAAACCTACCAAAGGTAAAACGTGCGAGTAGGATTTCGGTCTGCACTTTTGGGCACTTCTTGAATGCTGATAAGCGAGTCGGCAGCAAGGGCCGTCAGTAGGGAACGGACATCCTTCCCAGCCATCATTACTACTTTTGAGATCTAAAACCGATTCATCAAATCAGTGACCTAGCTTTCGGGGGGAAAAATATACCTGCTTGTCATCCATCTTCCCTGTGTCCATCAGTAATCGCAAGATTCTGACACCCTCATTCCCGTGTTTCTCCCTTGTCACTGATTCTAATATATGTCTTCGTAATCGTCTTCCAACAACGTCAAATTCTACCTGGGCCTTTGAAGAGTTAAAAGAAATGAAGGAAGCAGCCTTGCCAGCAGGCGTCGGGTTATCATTACACGACAACATTTCCAGATATTCTTTGATACAGGTAGCATTCGAAGGCCTTTTTTCATCCAGGATGAGCCCACGTTCTAAGCCCTCTTCTTCCGAGAGATGCATCACAATACTTGGAACAGACATGGGCTCTAGTCAATCTTGAGATCCTAAGCTATAAGGAGAAAGAGATTGGACACACCTGATCGAACCTCGGAAACATCTTTTTGAGAATCCTCTGTCATCTTGAGAAGGCCACGTAAGACCACTGCTGCCCCTTCATTATACCGCTTGCGCACAGCGTCAACGATCAGCTGCGAACAGTCGTGAGTGTTGGAATATATTATCCAATTGCTGAAATCACGTTGTTTCGTATGTGAACATTGAATTTATCAAAGTTCACTCGGAAATATACTGTTTCCTGGAGGCAAGGCCATCATGACAAGTACTTAGAGAGTATGTTGAGCTCACGTCAATAGCAACATCATCCATTTCTTCCAGTTTTCGCTTCCTGCCTCGATGAACAGGTTGGTTGACAGCTTTGCGTTTCTACCATGCCCTAAGTTTTCCCACCAAGGTGGAACATATCCACATGTTATGATGCTCACCAGCCCTATTTTTTCTGCTTCATCCTCCTCCTGCTTCAACCTTGCCTCCGCAGCCCGTTTTGCTTCTCTCAGCTCCCTCGCAGTAGGGAATCCGGAAATCTTTGCCTTCTCCTCACCCTCGTATTTGATTTGTTTGTCCTTGGGCGATACATGCGACAAAGCAGTCGATGGTTTCAGGTACGCCCCAGTGACTAGCTTGTGTGCTGCACCTCGATAAACAGCGACAACTAACAAATGGATTAACCTGATTGTAAACGGCTGAATCTTGGCGATGCACCTTTGTGTTCATAAATCCCTAACAAGTTCAGGATGTCTTGTAAGCGTAGTTTCCCGTGATCGAGTGTAATTTGCACTATTTCTCCCCCCTATTCCAGCTGAACATTGCGACCTTTGTCAAAGACTGCCAAGCAGAAACTCACTGCCTGTCCGAAGAGTTGTCGCGCCAAAAAAACAACCTTCCCAAACCTCAGGCGCATGAAGCATTCATCCACATTTACTTCAAAGAAAGCCGTACCATCATCGCTTTTTGCGTGCCAGAGAATATTGTGCTGGACAAGAACGAGGATGGACTCCCGCACGGTCCGAGGCTTCAGCTGAGTGTATCGAACGATCTGAGGCAAAGGAAGTCGACCACGAGTGAGGAGAGTAGAAACTATCCGCTATACAGAAGGTGCTTTAGTTTCATATTTATTTTGATAAGAGCAACATACTGCAGTTGGAGATCCAAAATGTGTGTGGATGATTTCAGTGCATAGTCGAGTGATGTTGACATCTGCCATCAATTTTTAGTTAAGCGTATGGTTCTTAATACGAATATGAGTGCCGCGATGTCGGCAACTTCCGAGCCAATGTAAAACTCGTTTTGAAGTATGTACCAACATAATACAACGAAGATACATTCAAGACCGTGAAGCGAAAAAAAAAAGTACAATCAACAAAATCATCTTCAACATGCATCTGTAAATGAGGTTCGACTAATCCGTTCACTTTTACTCCGCATCCGACCCTATATAACGAATGTATCTACAGAGATTTATCATAGGACTTACCTCGCAGAGAGTCAAGCGGATGTGTAACATACAGGAAACGCTCGCAGAGGTTCCATAAGTAAGATAACTTAGCCTGTAATAACCTTGAGCTTGTTTCATGCGCTTTGGGAGGGGAGGGAATGGCACTGGAGGTCCCCCAGCTTGTACTGGCACGACCGAGAAGAGAGACAGCCGGGGGAATAGCAGCATGAGATCATTCGACTTTGACACGTTTGTAACCTATTTGTTTCCTTTTTAGAACTGAGCAGCGAGGCTTGAAGGATAGAACAAACCTGGAGATTCTGACACGTAATCATCATCAGAGTATTCGAGACCAAAATCATCAAAACTGCGTTTAGAAACCTTGTTCGAGGGTGTAATCGAGTTCTCATTCGAAATAGACCCATCCCTAATGTCATTCTCTTCTACCCAAGTTGTATCGGGATCGCCTTCACCATCTAACTCGTCATCCCAAGCATCCGCATAAAAATCCTGTAGCTCCTCTAGATTAATTACCTGATTAAATATACCAAAGCACTCGATAACAACAAGATACTTGCCATGGGCATGCGTGCCAAGCTCAGCACTCGCGTACCCGTCATTCAAAGACTGTCCCCCAGCGGTTACATGTCCATGAGCAATAACTCCATCCGAAGGCTCTGTCGTGAGCAGAACAATGAGTTGAACCAAGGATTCAAAGCACACACACACGGAACTCACGTTGATGGTCAGTGGTTTCACTTAGGTGAGGAGTGTTCTCCGGGACTTCGCCACTTGCTACATATCAGGAGTGAATCACTGCTTGTACAAACCGGTCAGGTAGTCAACGCACCTTCATCAGATTGAAGTCCTAGGGCATCCTCAGCTCCATTCAATTTAACTTGAGTATCTTCTTGGTGCCTGCCACCCAAATTTTCTGACGCAATTCCTCCTGCTTCGAACAAATTTTCTTGGTTCTGATCAGTTTCATAAGGCTCTGCAGTTGAAACTTCGCCGTCAAGTATCTCAGAATTTGGAGCACCGCCAAGAGTACTCCTGGCGGTCTCAAGATTGGGTGCATCTGTGGACTCTATATTTAGTTCTTGCTCAGCCTCTTCCGCGGCTTCTGGAGATTCAACAAAATCAGGAAGAGTGGAAAGGTCAATTTCACCCGTTCGTCCTGCGACCTCTCCGTCCTCAGGGGAAACTTCATCATAGTCATGCACATGATCACGGTCATTCTCATACTGGCTTTCTTGACCTTCCAATACTTCAACAGAGGCTTCCTGTTCTCCCATTCCTTCGCCATGATTGCAAGCGTCTTCATGGAAATGATTCTCGTCGATATTCTCGTCGTGCTGAGAAATGTCTGAAGGGAAACGTTTGGTCAAAAAAAGGATCGACAGCAGAATTGACTTACCAGTCTCATCAAAATCCTGTGACTCATCCACGTGAAGTGTAATGAGCCCTTCTTGGAGCATACGATAGCGAACGATGAACTGCGTGCCAGATACGTATAGCCGAAGCCGGAGAGGTCCGGCAAGATTAGCAGAGGTATGCAACGCATAGATATCGCGGAGGCTTATTTCACGACTGTAGAAATTATCCTGATCAAATCATGAGCATCTGCTGATGTACGTTTTGACAGTAGGTATACCTCTGTGATTGTTAAGTCGAGCTCATAGGCCTCTAGCCCGAGTTCATTACCAGTGACTTCAAGAACAGTGCTGACGTATTCATCCTGCCGCAATGCTTCAAATGCATTGACCAGGGGTTCATAGTAAAGAGAAATGGCCTGCTGAAAAAGAATGTGCCGTTCTTGGGTCTCGTCATCGTTTGGAAGAGGATCTGAATGTTTGTTGAACAGGCAAAGCTCGGGTTGATCGGTAGAAAATATCGAAAGGAGGATCGGCGGGGGTATATCCTCATGGATCTCCTCCAAAGCCTCGTTCAGAACTTCATTAAAATTTTCGATCGTCTCACCAGCCGGCTGTAAGTTGGAAGAGTCTTTTTCATGTAGAAAATCATGCACTGCCTTGGGACCCGACAGTTCTTGTAAATGTTCTGGATTTCCAGATACAGGTCGCGATTCTTCAGACTCTCGACTCACTTCATCGGTGGCGGAATTTTGAGGGGAGGTAGGTTCCACAACCTCCGCACTACGCGAAGGAGACTCAGAACGATCGCCAAGAAAGGCGGGTGCTTCGGAATGGTTCACAGTGCTGAGCGCGGCATCAGGTACATGTATACTCTGCTCGAGATTTTGACTAAGGCGATAGGAATCAACTTGGTGATTGTTTTCATAGAAGTTGGCTGTATCAGCGATAGCATTTCCTTCCTGTCGAGAAGAAATCTCTACCGTAGGCTCAACTGGTAGCTGGGTTGCATCAGGTTGCAGCATCGTAAGCCCCTCCTGTTCACTGGTTGTACGAGGAACTGGTATTCGCTCCCCAGGAATGCCCCTTCGATCAGGCAAAGACTCCTCCAAGAGTGGGGCAGCACCTGGAAAAGATTCTTGGGAGCCAGGATTTGGTAGTGACACCTCAGCAATCGGATATTGATCGGTCACTTTTGGGGGTTGTGGATACTCAATTGACGGTGTAAGAGACGTCACAGCGAGAAGCGGTGACTGCACGGCAGATGCATCCAGGACATCGACATCAAGTAGCTCGTCGGAAGCCAGGGAATGGACGTGATTTTCATCGGCCATTTCATATTCAATGTGCTCGTCTTCTACATAGGCCTCCATGTCAACTTCTATAGCGGGCAGCGTATCTGGTACGACTCCTTTTTGGTGGAAAGTGAGATCATCTTCCATTGGAAGTAAGTCCTGAAACCAAGGATCCGATGACGAAAGATGCATTGGAACATCATGGTCTATTTGATAGTCAGCCATTTGTGCATCGTATGATTCCATGATTGTCACAGTCATAGCAGGATGGAAGAGAGAACGCGGCAACAGACGTGCAAAATAGCCAGCGTTAGTCATGATTATGTAAGATAATACACCTGACTCATATCCCGTACTGATGGACATACTGAGAATGGACATGGACAGGTATACAACTCATGATGCAGATACAAATTTCCTTGTATGCCAGTCAATGAAAACTGGCTATCAGGTTTTTTCTATTCTCACGCCCTCTATTTACACCGCTTTTATCCTGCTAAAGCGTGGTCGAGGAGCCTGGTCACTCAATAGATTCCTTCGCGCAACATGGGTAGGAGGCCTGGCAGGTGCGTTGCACTCAGGTTGAGGTCTCAAAGTCTTATGCACGAGCAGGGACTGCTGTTGGCGGCGGAGTTGCGTACGGACGGTGTCAATATTCTAACCAGGAATTTGTCCAGCAGCGTCGGGCCGAGATGACTTATGATGTAGGTACCCGATGCAAACATCGTCTCTAGTTTCCTAGCTTGGACTTTCATTTTGCTAGACGAATCGAGTTCGATCACAGGATCACTCGGTTATTGGCGCGGTGCTGATGGCTCTCTTAACCCCGGCAGTTTTTTGGAACAAGGCAAATATAGTGAACTGTACGAACCATCGTTTTCATCCTTAACCGTGTTTGTCTAATTCAAGTTAGTGATTCTTGGTGGCGCTGGTCTCGGCAGTGCATCAGGTACTCTAATACACTATCTTCGCATGCTGACTGGCGACATAAATGAAAAGATAGTGACTGTAGTTGAAGAAAAGGAAATAAAATGAGATTTAATTACTGCCTTCAATTGTCTAGTGGTCATAGTACCGTATGCCTGGTAATGTTTATTACGCTTTAACCCTAGCGACCAAGAGTACCGACCGATGTTCTTCAATCTACCATCTATTATGGGACTAATCAATAAGCGACTGAGATCTTGTTCAATTTCAGATGGATCGACCAAGCAAACTGGCCCCTTACGGAGCACAGATTCATCGAAAGGCTCAACTGAACTCATGCTCTTATATTGAGGGTGTTCCGGTAATGTTTACGAGACCTCGTTTGGTCGATAAACCGTGCCAATAGCCCTTTTTCACCAACTCTCTCACTCTCAGTATTTGAGTATATATAATTTTCTCATACTTATTCACGAATTGTGACCATGATTTTCCGATGGATTCAGCCTCGTAAAACCCACTCACAAAGAAGAGCTACATACCTAACAAGTACTTTCACACTCGACAAGGTATGGTTTTCCCTTCAAGACACCAAAACCGTCATGACCTTCAGCGAGGTAATTCCTATTGACAGCTTTGTACCGTTTCCCGCCCGATTGCCTGACTATAGGCTCCTCTTCCACTGTCCACTCGGAAGACGCATTATCATGTTTTCCCGTGTCCTTCAACGTTGACCAGGAGGCCTGCGCGAATCCCAAATCATTCTCATGCCTGAAATGACAGGGAATCGCCTTCAGGTATAGTAGATATCAGTATGCTAGCAGAGGAAGCCAAATAGGAGACGAGCACCTACTCTACCCTTCTTGTTGCAGCCGTGGTGTCAAAGCAGCCTCCAACACCTCGCGACTCCACTCGACTCCAGGACCACCGCAGGGTCACCGAAAGGCAAAATCTTTAGAATATCCCCAACAGTAATGATGTCGGAAATGCGGTCAGTGAAAAAGCTGCCGCAAAAGAATTTTCACTTACCAAGACCATGAAAAAAATCCCCACGAAGGGTACTAGCACAGATGAGTACACTATCGGACCCCTCTGTTCCATATAGACAGAGAGCATCGTCATAGTCATGCCTGATGGCCTCTGCGATCCAGTTCGGAGCAGCAGCCTAGTTCCAAGTCAAAACCTGTAAACCAACAGGACAATCCCAAGAGCACACACCTCGCCTGTACAAACTACATGAGAGCGGAAGTCAAGCAAAGCAGACGTTCGACAGACGGATGCTCTCGTGGCAATTTTCCAGAGGGCAAAATTTTCTTTAGAACTTCAGTCAAGGGACCAGGCTTAGTCGTGTGGCGCCTACCTGATTGAAAATTCTCAGCTCATGTATGTGAAGTTTTACCTGAGGGACATTTGATTAGCTTCAGTACATCCATGGTAAAGATAACAAAAGACATAC
>Ga0157357_1000666_pt1 | contig 14545 bp, 8 predicted proteins | sample AttcapACBM1_FD_111485 | JGI IMG/M metagenome (GOLD analysis project Ga0157357, IMG submission 111485) | Fungus gardens microbial communities from leaf cutter ant in Botucatu, State of Sao Paulo, Brazil - Atta capiguara ACBM1 | ecosystem: Host-associated > Fungi > Mycelium > Unclassified ... | reverse complement strand
TCATTTAGGGTAGGGTGCACAGTAACAAGCATGGACCATGAGTAGTAGTATATAAGGTAGACTACTTTGTATTAGGAACTCTATCGAGTTCTCTTGTGTTACTCAATACAAGAGTTGTTTCTTAACTTAACTCTTTGAGTCTTAATTCATAACATTATGGGTAGAAATAAAGATAGTCTACTTGGTAAGCTAGTTGACAATGATCAAGATAGTATCAAATCTAAAGGATAACAGGAGTTTCTTGATAAAGTTTATAAAAATGGAATTCCATAGCTATTGAGAGATGGGGAGTTGCTTAAAATACCTATAGAGCTTGTGATGCTAGTGTCAGAGTTGAAGATGATAGACTCTATTTATTTTTATTTTCTTTCTTTTTTTTCTATTTATTTTTAAACTTTGGATTAAAGGTTAGCATGATGTTGCACATCTGTCATATGTTACAAGGAACATTGTAGAAAGTTCTAAAACAATGATATTATACAACATATATTACACATGCTAATCTTAAAACAAATACATGCTTTTTATAGTAGGCTATATTTAGTGTAGTATGAACTATGAGCTCAGTGTATATAAGGTAGACAGATTGTACTTAGGAACTCCATTGAGTTCTCTTATATAAATCTTATACAAAGTTCTTCTTTTGCTTTATTACTTAATCCTAAGTTATAATACAGAGTTGTTATACATCAGCATGAAGACTAGACTAGGAATAACTGCAGTAAATGAATTCTAGTATTTTGTTTTGACTGAAATGGCCAGCAAGAATATAATTATAACTATACTAGAAAATATATACAGAAATTACTATATAAATTTGAAGACCATCAGAGTCTGTAAACTATTGGCCATCTGCAAAAATACATTTTGCAACAATAAGATCACTAGAAAGAGCCAAACAAATATCTTAGTATAGAGTATCAAGATTAACAACTGTAGTTGTACAAAGAAAAGAGAAAAGAAGGACTATAGCTTAGACTGTAGCTTATATGAAGGCTGTGAGTTGTTCTTGAGTAAAAAATAGTTTAAAGTTGTGAGCGTTAACTGTAGAGTAGCCAGTATTCTCTTTTTAGAATAGACATTCCTCTGTCTAATAAGAGTATCCAGTTTGGTACTAAGATAACCAAGGCAAAATCTGATGACAAGGTTGAACTGTAAGAAGTATTTAGACCACTGTGCTTATCTCTGGGTCAACATTTTGGTAGTAGAAAAATACTCAGAGTTTTTGTAATCTATAACAACATCAATGGAGAAGGCTAGACCCTCTAGATAGTAGTATCAAATTTTAAAAGCCTCAAAAATAGCAAAGAGTTTTTTTTCATGAGTGTTATAGTTCAACTCTACTATGGTGAAAGTGTAGAAGTGAAAGATAACCAGATGAACTTTATTTTATTTATTCACAATAGGAAGAATTGCAGTAAGAGCATAGTCAGAGACATTATTTTCCACAATAAGTTGAGTATCAGAGATCTAGTGTATAAGGATAAGAGTAAAGATGAATGCTTTCTTTAAAAATTTGAAAGTATTATGACAAAGAAGTTAAACTTCCAAGAAATGTCCTTCCAGGTAAGACAGGTCAATAAAATAACAATGTCTAAGTAGTTAAAGATGAGCCAGTGGTAAAAATTAGCAAAACTTAAGAAAGACTGAATGTTCTAAATTTTCTTGGGCTCCATCTAGTCTTGGATAATTTTTACTTTATTGTCAGACATAGGAAGACCAGAAGAAGAAAGGATATATTCCAGATACTCTACTAACTCAAAGTAAAATCTACATTTTTCTACTTTGGTATAAATATCAGCCTTATAAAAATATTTGAGTACTTCCTTGACATGCCAGCAATGTTTGGACATGTTGTTGGAGTAGATAAGTAAATCATCTAGATATATCATGACATAGATATTCAAAATATTAGAGAAATAATCCATAATATGTCTTAAAAGCAGTTTTCTATTTATTACTATTGGCAATGTGAATCAAGTGGTAAACATGGCAAAAATCTATCTTAGTATATACTTGGGTTTTGCAAGATGAGTCTAATAGATTGGAGATGAGCAGAAGTAAATAGTGATCCTTTTTTGAGATATAGTTAAGACTACAAGAGTTATGGAGATGAGATTGGTTATATGAAACCTATGTTGAAGTTTTCCTCAATAAATTTCTTAAGAGCCTTTTGTTCAGATACTAAAAGAGAGTATATAGAGTCAACAAGAGATTGAGCACCCTCTTCCAAGTTGATCTGAAAATCATAAGAATAATAAGGAGTGAGGACTTTGGCTTTGGCTTTACTGAAGATGTTGACAAATTTGTAATAGTTGGGAAGGGATATTTGAAAGGTCAAGAGTCTCCACAAGTTATGCAGAGTTGGCCTATATATCTAAAAAGTAAAGATAGAGTTGAAATTTGTTGGAGTCTAGAAGTTTTGATATATACAAGAATACCATAGTACCAATGATAGCAATATTAGATTACTTAAAAGTAGACATAGAGATCTCAGATACAGGTATGGAACCTATGGGGTCTAATAATTGCAGAGTGTTGTTAGGGGATAATAGAGATATTATTAGTATGTTAGCTGTAATATGAGAGAAAGAAATATTTTTCTACAAAGATAAACAAAAGTTTATAAACCAATTTTTCCAGTCAATTAGTAGATTATGTTGGGCAAGCTAGTTGTATCTAAGAACCAAAGAACAAAAAGAATTAAGTAAAGTGATATAGAAGTTCAGATTTATACAATTATTGATAGGGAAGATTACAGGTAATATAGCAATTTTAGAGATAGTGCTATTCAATGAACTATCAAACAAGTAGAGAACAACTAGCAGAGTTGCTAATGTCTTTAGCTGATAAATATCTACAAATTTTGAATCTACAAAATAATAAGTAGATCTATAGTTGACTAAAGCTTAAAACAAGATTTTACTAAGGTAATCCTAACCAAGAATCAAGAGAGAAGTTGTCACATCCTATTCTGGCTACATCTATCCTAACCCATAAATAACACTTCTTTTTTTATCTATATTCTCTAACTTTTTCTGGTATGAATTAACTCTCTCCATTCCCCCTCAGATGTCCTCATTGGTGCTTGCCAAACTCATGGATATTATGGTATACTTGAATTCTTATTTATTTTTTAATTTTTTTCTTTTATCTATTTGCTTTAATTTGATTTCTCTTTTTCTTTTATTTCTTAGACAATGAAGAGGCATGTGATCATGATTACATAATGTGCCACATGAAATGATGTCATAGGCCTAGAATCTAGAAGAAGGAACTAGAAGAATAATATTAAGATATATGTTTATAGCATGTTCACCTTATGGTATACATATAGTATACTTATAGCTAATGCATAGACATTAGGGTAGGGTTATTTATTGCTAGCATGGACCATGTACTTGTAGTATATATAGTGTAGGAATACATTGGGGACTTCTTGTTGAGTTCTTTTATGATTTCCATAAGACTTTTACAACTTAAGACTACTTTAGTATATTATTGATTGTTCTGATTAGTAGTTGCCACCACAATAGACTCCATTCCTGACATCTAAGGATTACCAGTATATAGGGTAGCTCACTTAGTAGTCTTCATTCTAAATAGCTACTCTAAATAGATTACCTAGTATATAAACTAGTAGCTTACACTATACTAGCCTTATCCTGAAAATTAACTAAAACTGATACACTCTTTTAGTGTTAGCAATAACACACCTTGCCATCTTCTAGTGGTTCTAACCTACTAAGTTTCCCAAGTTTACTTGATAGATTGTATAAAGAGTTATTCCCAGGTTTTCATTTAGTTGATATGTTTCCTAATTGGTTTTACTTTTATACAGTAAACTGCAAAAATATTGGTCATCTGTCATATGTCAAGTCCATCCATTCTGAAGACATATTTCTGTGGCAATACTGTCATTTTAATATCTATAAAACAAGCCTGTCTTCCATGATAGCCACCCTCTTTGTAATATATCTCTATAGTGGTAATGCAACAATCTAGATATCCAGTCTTTCATAACAGAGATACTTCTATTGAACTTGGTCTTCTATGGCAGAATTCTTCTATCTTACTCCAGTTAGTGTCTCACTACTAAAACCCTGAGTATCTCTTATATCTCTGACTTATATATAAAACTAGTAGTTATACTGTAATTTGCTAGTCTGATAATCAACAAAGATAACTTTTATTAAACTTGATCTCTGGTATTCAATAGTAACATATCTAGTTAGTACTCACTTCCATCTTAAACTTTATCTATTCCTCTGAAGTTGCAACTACATGGCAGATAGATGGTATAGCATATAAGCTGAAGCCAAGATTGTTCTACAAGTCTGGATTACTAAGCTCTTTCTACAGAGTTACATACTCTGTATATTTCTGAGCCAACTCCATAGACTTTCATCTTCTAGTGTGAACCACACCTAACATTATCTCTTATACTAGTATCAAAAATAATGTTGCTATTTCAATTTTGCATGTATGCAATGGTTGGAATATTATTGCCAGAACAATTTATCATATAATAAATATTATCTCCATTGAGGTGAAACTTTTCTATTAATTTAGCTATTCAAGTCTCAAATGTTAGACAAATTATTATCATTACAGATGCTATTTTAGCTACAAGATGTATTTTTGATTTACTCAATTATCCTTTTCAACTGTATTCTATTGCAGTATCTCAAGACCTTAGAGTCTTCTTTAATAAGAACTCTAACAATACAATTTTGTTTTGGAATTGCCCTAGTAACAATAAATAGCTTTCTTATTTGACAGTCAACAAGGAAACTAAATAGCTCAAGATAGACTATATATTTCCATATAAATCTTCATAGGATTTTAGTAAAAAAGAAGAATGTGATGCAATTTTAAAGAATTGGCAAATAACTTTTCAAGTATTGGATTATAAGGGAAAGAATCTTTTAAACTTGAATAATGATAACAATTTACCTATCAGACCCACTTACTCAAAAAATAGTATATAGCTCAAACTTATTGAGCACTCTAATTCTTTATGTGTATAAGCTACCAAAGCTATTATAAATCATGCTCCTATAGATGAATACCATCTTAGATTTTTGACCAAGGAATTCTTTACTTATCTATGTGGTAAATACCCAATTGAATCAAGAAATCATATTCTATATGACTGTAGAAAGTATATGAAATATTGGAATTCCAATAGGAAGTCTTTGAAGAATATCATTACTTTTCTTAAAGTCAATTCTGAAGCATTTTCATTCCATGAAGATATTACTTAGTAGTGAATTCATTGTTATCAATATTACCTAATGTAAAAAATCATTACCTATATTTCCTTTTTTCTTTTCATTTTCATTTTCCTTTTTCTCTTCATTTGATATCTAAGTAGCTATGTTGTAAGTACTATAGTCTACTACTATATCCCATGTAATAAATTGTTGATTTTTTTTTAAAAAAAAAAGAACTCAGCTCTAAAAAAGAAATACCAATCTGTCATCATTTACAATCTATGCTGGATAAATAACCAATATCTGACCTGAGTATCCTTTTCTAGTATAAATCACCTCTATATTCTAATTACTAATTACTCTATGTATTATGATTTAAGTTTCAAAACTTGTTAAGCATAGTCTATACTTAAGGAGTAAAAGTCTAAAAGAGATTTATGGAGTTTAACAAGTGTGGGAACTTATCAAAGACTGATGAAGATACAAACTCTCTAGAATAACCTTGGTCTCAACTTATATATTGTATCTTCTACTAGCCATAGAGTTGCAATTTTAAATAAAAGTCTTAAAGAACAGAATTAGGAGTTATAAGAAGAGAAGTAAGTGTATCACTATTAACATCAAAGCTTGGTGTCAACTTTAGTTGATTATCAAGCTAGCTATTGTAGAGTAACTATCAGCCTTAAATATTTAAGTAAATTAAAGGAGTAATTAAGTAAATCTCCAAGCAGATATTTCAGTAGTAAAATACTGAAACAAGTTTAGGTTAGATAGGAGAAAACTCTATATAAAAGTCCAAGTATTTTGCAGAGTTTGAGAAGAAATAAATAAATGATGAAAAAATACAAATAACTATGGAGTTTAATGTAAATAAAGCTAAATAATCATGTGTTTTTAATAAAAATAAGTCTATTATAAAAAATCAAAATACTTGTAGAGTTTTGATGTAAATAAAGCCAAATAACTACAGTGTTTTAATTTCAAAATAACTATATTAAAAACAAACATGGCTTAAAGTTTAAACTGTGACAAAGCTAAGCCAAAAAATATACTCTTGTATTGAGTAACACAAGAGAACTTAATAAAGTTTCTATTACAAACTAGTCTACCTTATATACTATATATCATAGTCTGTACACACACTATAACTAACTTACTCTCAAGTCTATATACTTTTCATAAAACTAATATATTATTACTATGCTATATAATATCATCTATTTTAGAACCTTCTATAACTTTTTCTATGTCTTTTTTATCTAAATCCAAAATAATAAAATTAAAATTAAAATAAAATAAAATCAAGTCCACTATTCACAACTCTGATACTATGAATAAAAGCCTTTTCTATTTTACAACAAATTCCATGAAGTTTTCAACAACAACTCTCTTAATGTCTAACAAACTCAGAGTATATATAGTTCTTTATTCTTAAAACAACTCTTCTCTATATTTAAGAATAATAGTTATCATATACAATTTCTTAGTTTGATAATCAACTTGGATTAAGTGTTATACTTATCCTCAGTTAAATTCCAGTCTCTGTTTTCCAAATTACAACCATACAATAAAGTTAAGCTAGATACAACATGTTAAAGCCAAGGTTGTTATCCATATAGTACTCACTTCTAACTTGTTTCTATGCTCTCTTTCACTTAGACTAAGTTTCATAATTGATTTATCTTCCATACTACCTATATGAATTAACTTAATGAGTATGAATCATCTTCTAATTTTACTAGTGTATATATATCTCTATAGATATATTTTCTTTTCTATCTCACATATAACATAATTCACTCTTTTTATCTATCTCTGTCTTGTTCAATAACTCTAAGCTGAGCATATTTTATTATAGACTAGATAAATAGCTACTTATAGTGCTTATAGTGTTTACTATTACTCTAAATTCCTATTACTTATTACAAAACTTATACATACTATTCTTTAAATTAGTAATATATATATTATATAGATATATAAATCTTAGTAGATATATTGTTATCAAATATTACTTGTCTTATATCAAAGCTCTTTACTATTAGAATTGAATACAATAAACTTAGATCATTTTATTTTCCTTTCTCATTTTCATTTTCATTTTCATTTTCATTTCTATTTCATTTTCTTATTGAAAACTTAGGATTAGAGTTATCAATCCCTTCTCTCTCTTTAACCACCATCTTGCATAGTAGTGCTTATTAGAGATATTGGGAATAAATTTTCTTGTACTTTAGCTTTCATATTACAGCTTTAAACATGATTCTCAACAATAATATGGATATGGTTATCAACCCAGTTGGTCATATTTTCAAGGATAATTGTGACAACTTCAATGAGGTGAGAGATTGCTCTATTTAACAGCTCATAGCTAGAATATGTAACTCTCAAGAGCCAGAGTAATCAAGTCAGCAAGGTGGCTAACCTCATCTCTAACATAAGACAGCAATATGTAGAAAATGTTGGCCATGCCCTCAACAACAATGTAACTGACAACAACAACATGTTCAATGTACAGTTGAACTATGATATCAACCAGGCTCTAGACTCAGAGTCCTGGAACAGCAACTTCCAGGCCATTTCACTCCATGGATTGATGAAACATTTAGTATCTGACATCATGAACATTAAGAATCTCTTGTTAGAATGTAAAAGTACATCATTGGCAAATTAATTGAAGGTGATAAGGCCAACAACATTAAGGACCTTAAAGGCATTGGTAAGATGGCATGGGTGTTTATTTCATCTCTCTACAAAGTGTATTGGGACAGTCTTGTTATGGACAATACTAACATTTTGTTCAAAAACAAAGTTAAATCAAAGTTCAGTCCTCAGGTCACTAATGAACCACCCAATGGTAAAGGTAAATATTAAATCAATCCTTCTTATGTTTCTACTCTCCCTCTCTCTATTCTGGCTAAGTTTCCTAAAGAAGTAAATGAAATCTCCAAGCATTTCAAGAAAAACTCCATCTTAGAACAGAAGAAATCCTATGCCCAGGCATTATCTAACTTGAACACATTGAATGTAGCAAGAGAAACTTTGAAAATCAAGAAAGCCTTCCCAAGCTTCCAAAACAAAAAAATTGAACAAGTCCAAAAAATTATAAGTGGCAAGAACAAGCCCAAGCTAAAGATAAATATAACTACTAAGAGACCGTCACATAAACAAGTCATAATCCTTATGAGCACTGACAATGTGAAAAACTTTGTCAAGGCTTCCAGCACTTATGTCATCAACATTAATAGGTCTCTCAAGAGCATCAAGTCAGATATAATGGCTGACTTTATTTGTATTGATAACAAAGGTATTGTTATCTCCACTAACAAAGTTGCTAGTCTCTCAGATCTTCAAGTGATAGAAAAATATGTCAAGAGTTTCCTTTGTGTTGAAGTAGAACATATTGATTCTCCAAGACTTCCTCAGTCAAAGTCTTACCTCAAGATTGTTGGCATTTTGTACTTATCTGAACAATCCGACTCTTGTATCTTCTCAAATGATATAGAAAAAATTCTGAAGAGCAACCACATTTTCAACAACATTGTCTTAGCCTCTAAACCAAGAGTCATCAAGGTATCCCTCAAATTGGACATATCTATCATCTGGATCAATATCTGGGATGCTCAAAGCAGAGCCAAAGCTAAGAGTCTCATCAACAGGAGATTTAATGTTAGTAGCTTCATTGCCATGATTCATGGTGCAAATATGAACCCTAGAATACCACAGTGTAAAAACTGTTGGAAATGGAGTCATATGTTAGGTGTATGTAGAATCCAAGAGTCTAAGTATGTCAAGTGTAATAGACCCTACCAAACCATCCATCATTACTAATTTGCATAGTGCTGCAAAGCTAACAATAAAACTAACCCTCCCAAGCTAAAAACCAAAAAGGGTGATTCTTGTCCCTATTCCTTCAAATGCTCGAACTACAAGGGTAAACACCAAGCAGACTCAACTGAATGTCTATTCTGGAAATACAGATTTAACAAGAAATAGCATATGAAAGAATATGCTAAACTTTGAGAAAATCAAAAACAGTTAACTCATTCAGCTGTAAACGGTAACAAAATATGATTGTTAATGATATCAAAATCTTTTCACAGAATGTCTGGAAGAACAATCTTATTGTGAACACCATCCTTGAAGTCAAAGCAAATTTCAATATTATTTTCATTCAGGAACCATCTTGGTCTACCATTCAATCCATACCTAGCTCTAGTAATTGCAAAGGGGAATTCTTAGTGGGTGTTATCAACCACTCTAACTGGCTAACTTTTGCTAGAACTTCTGAAACTGAGAATGACTACTTAAGGGTTGTCATTTATGTCAACATAAGACTTTCCTCTCTTTGTTTCTCCCTTCATAAAGACATCATTAACCATAGAGTCATTATTCTAGTTTCATTTTTCAACAACAACGACATTTTTTGGCTAATGAATGTTTATTCTGATTTCTTATATTCAGCTTTAAAGTATCTCAAGGATACTGAAGTTTGCATTTGAAATCTTCTTATTATGACAGGAAACTTTAATATTTGTGACAATTTATGAGATCTATCATTTCCTCATCACTCTTCTATTAGTGACGATCTCCTCATTATTGCTGACTCTTTTAATTTAGAACTGTCAAATTCTACTAACCAAGTCCCAACTAGGTACTCTGACAACAAACATGACTCAAACTCAGTCATTGACCTAATGTTTCTTTGTAGTGGTTCAAGTGAATTAGACAACCACTTGATTCACCCTAATTGGCATCTCACATTAGATTATGCTCCCTTAACTATTACTATCCCTATTGATGAGAAAAATATCAACTCAACTAAATGTTCTATAATCAAAGATAGTGATGAGAAGACATCTTTTATTAAGGACATCATCACATCTATTAGGAACATTAATATATCCAACCTTTTGGATGTTTCCAGTTTGGACAGAGTTATCAATAAGTTCACTAATGGAGTAGAAAATGCTTGGGAAAAGAATGCAAAAGTTATCAACATCACAAAGTACTCCAAGAGTTGATGGAATACTAACTGTAACAGGGACTTGAAAAGGTATAGGTCCTCAAAAAGTCTAGAGGATTAGAAAACCTTCTGAAGAACAGTCAAGAACATGAAATGGTTGTTCTTCGATCTCAAAATCCAGGAAATTGCCAACAAAAAACAAGGCCCTTAGGAGCTCATGAACTGGATCAACAAGTGCAAATTACCAGCTATCAAGGCAATCAAGCACAACAGTCAGCCTTGCCTTGAAATAAATGATCTTTGGTATGCTTTATATTTGTTCTCTAACATGGCCCAACATGGCCACATAGACAAAGACATTCTCAATGAAATTGCAATGTTCTTGACATCTACCTGAGACCTATTCTTGGAAGAATTCACCAGTGCAATTACTACATATAATGTTTTGTCCACTTCTGGCTCTAATAAACTAGCATGGAGACACCTCAAACATGTACTCAAGGACAAGTTGTGCTTGAAGAGCATAATCAATATTGCTAATACATGTCTAGATATAGGTTATTGGCCATCTTACTTCAAGACTTCAACAACTATTATAATCCTGAAACCTAACAAAGCATCTTATGATATGCCTAAGTCATTTGGGCCTATTGTCTTGTTAAATACATTAGGCAAACTTATTGAAAAAGTCATTGGTGATAGGCTTCAATTTCATGCTATTTCAAACAACTTCATCCATTAAAGTCAACTTAGAGGGCTTAAATTCAAGTCCACTACTGACACCAGTATCATGTAACCCACTTCATTCACATGGGGTGGGTAAAGAACCTCTCAACTAGTACCCTCACTTTTGATATTGTCCAATTTTTCCCTTTGCTCAACCACTACCTACTTACTCTTATTCTTGGGAAAGTGGATTTCAATTCACAAGTTGTTAAATTCTTTTCAAATTATCTTGTTGGTAGGAAGACACAATATTTTTGGAACAGTTTTCTTCTTCATTTTTCAATGTTAATGTTGGAGTAGGCCAAGACTCAGTCTTTTCTCCCATCCTTTCAGCTTTATATCTTGTGTCTTTTCTTCACATTTTAGATAATTGCTTAAAAAACCTTGAAATTCCAGTTTCTATCCTATCTTTTGTTGATGATAGTCTTTTGATTGCTCAGAACAAGTTCTTTCATTTCTCTAACTCTCTTCTCTTCTGTAGTTACAATATTGTTGCAAATCTTCTTTTGAAATTTGGCTTTCTAGTCAAACATTCAAAAACTGAAGTCTTTCACTTCACAAGGTCACATAGTCTCTTCAATCCCCCTTCCCTCAACCTTTCCTCCATAGATAGCCCTATTCTACACTCTAAGGAATTCTGGAGATATCTAGATTTTATCTTTGACAGAAAACTCTTGTTCTGTCAACACATCAATTTTTATTCTAACAAGGCAATCTCAACCATCAAGTATATGAAAATCCTCAGTAATTTGGTCAGAGGTTTGAACCCACAACAGAAATGTCTCCTCTACAGAAGCTGCATTCTCCCAATTGCCCTTTATGGATTCCAACTATGGTATTACAATAGAGCTCTTCTATCTTACCCATTGAAGATATTAGGCAAAATGCAGAGAAGAGCTGCCATCTGGATATTAGGGGCATTCAAAATGTTCTCTTCATTTGGCATCAAAGCCATTGCTAGCCTTATCTCTATTAACCTCCATCTTCAAAAACTTAGTGGGAGATCACAACTTCAAGTGCACTCTCTCCCTTCTAATCACATCCTTCACTCTCTCATTGAACCTAACTCATATACATTGTTTAAGCAACATTCATTATCTCTTAGCTCTCTAATAAGACACCAATGTGAACTCATTAAAGGACTAGTAGTTGATATGGACAATCATTTCAACAAAGTATTTCCTTTCTTTAATTCTCTTAATCCTAAATTTGCCCCTGAACATAGAGTTATTGACATTTTTTCTAATTGTTTCTCTTTCCATCTCTTTAGCAAATGCAACAATAATAATCTCAAAGCCCAAATTCAGCAACTTGATAATTTGACTATCAAATCTTTGAGCATTCCCTCCCATGCTATTGTTATCACAGACAATAGCATAAAGAACAACATCACCACTTTCATATCACATACTCATATTCATAACAAATCTGTTACCAAAATGCTTTACCATACAGTAAACGTCACTAGCATAGAGGCTGAACTTTTTGCCATCAAATATGGTATCAACCAGGACACCAAGTCTAATGATATTTCAAAAATCATAGTCATTACTGATTTAATTCATACTGTGAAGAGAATTATCAAGATCGAAGATTATAGACTTAGTTTTTCCTTATTTTCTTTTCTCATTTTATTTTATTTTAGATTTATTTTTCTATTTTTAGAACTCTGGGTTAGGGTTAGAAGTGATCTGTCACACTGTTACATCAGTCACATCTGATAGTGTGGTCACAGCATTAATCATGGAACTTAAGAGAAGGAAATAGAAGGTTCTAGAACAAAGTGACATCATACAACATGGACACCATATGTTAACCTCATGCTGTACACATGGTCATTTAGGGTAGGGTGCACAGTAGCTAGCATGGACCATCTGTAGAAGTATATAAGGTAGACTATTTTGTAAAAAGCTTTCTATTGAGTTCTTTTGTGTTTCTCTAATATAAGAGTTGTTCTTTTATCCCATCCTAAGGATTTAAGATCATAACAAGAATATTCAATTCATTATCCCACCTCTTTCAAATTCATACAGCATCTATTCTTAACAAACTTTGATCTTTCTTCTCCTACTATTAGGAGAACTTGATTGAATTTTGGGAGTGTTCTAGCTAATGCAATTGGTCTTTTCACAAAATAGTGGACAAAGAGACTAAATCTTTCAATCTCACTCCGCTATTTCCTTGCAAATCATCTTGGGATTTCAGCAAGAAAAATGAATGTGACAACCTTTCTAAGAGATGGAAAATAATCTTCCAGGCATCAGACTTCAAGAATAAACACCTCTTAGACCTTGTTGACAGTGATGATAACATCATTGAACCAACATACATCAAAGACAGTGCATAGCTCAAACATTTTGGTCATTCAAATTCTTTGTGTGCAAGAGCCTTAAGAGCAATTACAAATCATGCTCCAATCAGCAAATATAGACTTAGGTTTTTCCCTAGAGAAGACTTCAGCTGTTTATGCAGGTTATACTCTATCGAAACTAAACAACACATCTTACATGAGTGCAGGAGGCACAACAAATATTGGAATCCGAGAAGAGACTTAATTAGCCACTTTATTATGTTTCTTGTTTCTAACCCTAATATGTTTGCTTTTCCAAACTCCATTACTTAATCAGCTTCAAGTAGATTTCTTTGCTAGTATTAGTTAGGTTTCCTTTTTCTCTTCTCTTTCTTCTCCTTCCTCATTTTCTTGTCTCTCTTCCTATTCTTCATGTAGTTCTGTCTGCCCTGTATATAGTTACAACATAGCTACCATGGTTTGCCTATGCACTCTGTGTAATAAATTGTTGATTTTTTTAAAAAAAGGATTAGAGTTGTGATGTGATATTACACATGATTATCACAGCCACACATGAAAGAATATAGAAGATTCTAAAAGGATAATGTTATACAACATGTTAATAGTATGTTGATCTCATGTAATACACATGGTCTTTAAGATATGTTAATAATAGTCTCACACACAACTAGCTAGCATATATAAGGTAGACACTCTATACTAGTAACTCTATTGAGTTCTCTTATGTTAGCCCAATTCAAGGTTTCTTTCTTACTCTATTTATAAGTGATTGTCAGTTGTCCACACTACACCATGCTGCTGGTTCTTCCAACAGAATGGACTTTGAAAACTCATCTCTGAAAGATAATTTCCTTGATATGTATGATGACAAGGATTCAATCCAGTATTGTCATCTTCAATTCATTGTGTGTGTGACCTGACATACATAAGTCAAGACTAGACAACCTATCCTTCATGAATGTCCTCCCTACACAAGCTATGGGTTGGTCAGGTATTATCTCAAGTACATTATTGAGTTTATACAAAACAATCACTAGGCATTTTGCTTTCAGGACAGTTTAACAATAACTAGTACAGCTCCAGAATGGGCACTCACCTGTTCTTCATAGATAGTTTACTTTCTTTATTGTTCCTTTCTTCTTTCCCTTTCACCATGCATTTAAGTAGCTCTGTTGACCACGGACTGCGATCGAGTATCATGTAATAAATTGATGACTTAAAAAAAAGATTCTGTTTCTATTATTACGAGAGGAAGATAGTATGACTGCATCAGCAAGTAAAACAAATTATTGAACTTCCCATTCAAACGTTGCTGGGTGACTGACT
>Ga0157357_1000664_pt1 | contig 14552 bp, 17 predicted proteins | sample AttcapACBM1_FD_111485 | JGI IMG/M metagenome (GOLD analysis project Ga0157357, IMG submission 111485) | Fungus gardens microbial communities from leaf cutter ant in Botucatu, State of Sao Paulo, Brazil - Atta capiguara ACBM1 | ecosystem: Host-associated > Fungi > Mycelium > Unclassified ... | reverse complement strand
CTTAAGAGGGGAGTACTGTTATAATGTAGTTGAGCATTAATATTTTTCTTCTTCTTTTATCTATTTTTCTTGATTTAATATTTCTTTTTATTGACAATGAAGAGGCATGTGACACTGCAGTCACATGACATGTCACATGATGTGATGTCATAAAGCCTAGAACAAACTAGAGTGGACTGGAGTGGTCTAGATAGATGACATCAAGGAGCATGTTAAGTGCACTCATAGATGATGCATGGACATTAGGGCAGGAGTAATTATTTGTAGCATGAATGTAACTTATATAAATAGGATAGCAATTCAGCAGAGACTTCTTGTCAAGTTCTCTTGTAATCTCCACTTAATATCCTGCTGAGAGATTTATTGCTTGTGTTACTATTGGTCATTGTGACTAGTGGTTGCCACAACAGAAGGTAGATAGAATATTGTTTGTGGAGTTGTACATGTTTTCTTTAATAGAGTAATCAGTGGGATGGGATCTATAACCTGTAAGAATAACATTCAGTTACTCGAAATAACACAAGAACTGAGATATACATTGAGCTAGTTGGTAGCTTATGTAGTGGAAAAGTAGTGAATATTGTCTAGTGGTGTCTAAGATCATGTCTGAGTACTCTACTTGTAATAAGACTGAAACAATCTACTAGAAGGAACAATACCTAAGACAAAGACAAGGGCTAACAAGGATGAGGGTCATAGATGTCGTCGCGAGTTTTGCCATTCTAACAAAGTTTGTTCTAGATTTTCTCAGACCTATGATTGTAGGGCATATAAGGAATTCAGGAACACAAACTTTGCACTAGTCATCATGCATCCGGGTCGGGTTCAGGTACCATCCGGCATGTAGCCGGTTGATGCCTTTGAAGTGTCCGCTTCTTTGACTAAGTACTCACACGGCATGTTAGGGTCATTCATTAATGGGAGGGTCGACGGTCGGTGATTAACTAGGTATGAGTCACTTGCTAAATTTATCCGACGAGCTGCATGCATGCCTCGGATGTCTTTCCGTAATTTACTTATAGGCTTGCAGGTTCGCACATACTCTGGCATATCCCTCTCTCACAACATAATGGCCTCACCGGTGGACGTGGCTCACGTACCAAAAAGTATCACGGAAACCACCAAGGAGGAATATGATGCCTCTAGCGTACTATGGATCGATTGGGACGGTCCTTTGGACACACTTAATCCTAAAAAGTATGTCCCTCCCTAGGATGCCCACGTTAATTTTCCTTTTGACCAGAAAATCATTTTAGTTGGGATTTTCGGAAAAAGTGGATGGCGACTGTGATTGTATCTTTCTTCACGTTCATTTCACCCGTATCTTCCTCTATGGTTGCTCCTGCAACATCGCAAATCGCAGAGGAATTTGGTATGACTACGAATACGGTTATTCAAGCGATGGTGACCTCAGTCTTTGTTCTTGGTTATGGTATGTCTGAATTGCCGATTTTTTGAAACAACAAAGTTCAAATTCATTGATTTCCTGCCCTCAAGCCTTTGGCCCACTGGTATGTAAAAATTTGGCTTCAACTTTTGCTTTTCCCTCTCTCTTATCCTTCTTCTTAGGTTCTTGGTCCGATGAGTGAATTGTGGGGACGATCGAGGGTTTTGCAATTGGCCAATCTCTTCTACCTAGGTCAGTATTATCATGATTATTGAGTTTCCACATCTATAATAGTATTGCTCTCTCTCTCTCTTCTCGACAGTATGGAACATTGGATGTGGCTTCGCACAAAATAAAGGGCAGTTAATTGCCTTCCGTTTCTTATCTGGTTTAGGCGGAAGTGCTCCTCTAGCGGTACGCTAGTTTTTTTGCGTTAAACTCATGCAAAATTTGAATCATGAGACGGAAATGATAGATCGGCGGTGGTGTTTTGAGCGATATATGGCCTACTGAAGAACGAGGAAAAGCTATTGCCATTTACTCGTTAGCTCCTTTATTAGGACCAGTCATTGGACCCATTTGCGGTGGATGGTACGCTGTTATTTTCTGCTTCAATTTTTTTCCGAATCAACTTGACTCCTTCGTTTAAGGATAGTTGAGCGTTCAACCTGGCGATGGGTGGTGTGTATACTTTAGTTTGTTTGTGTGATGACGCAGAGTCAAAGCTTACTCTCTCTCTCTCTCTCTCAAATCAATCAGTTCTGGTCGACAAGTATTGCAGATGCTGTAATCCAATTAGCCGGTCTTATCTTTCTAAGAGAGAGTGAGGAATTTTTCTTACACACAGTCCCGATATTGATTTTCTTATGACCCCGTTATTAGGTTATGCCCCTTGTATTCTAGAAAAGAAGGCCCAGAAAATCAGAGCCAGTATGGATCTAGAGAACGGACCCATTAAAACAGTACTATCCGTATTCGAACGTACAGATAAACAAGCGTAAGTAATAACCTCTGTTGTCCGCACTATTGATTGAAACACGCTTGTTAGTTGGCAAACTGTCTTTTCGCGAGCACTCAGTCGACCATTCGCCCTTTTCGTATATGAACCCATCATGCAATTACTGGGGCTTTACATGGCATTGATATATGGCATATTCTATCGTGCGTAAATTCCACCTATTGCTCTCCCCAAAATTTACCCATTCTATACACATACTTATATAATGCCCAGTTTTTCTCACAACGATTCCGACGATATATACTCAGACATATCACCAACGTATTGGAATTGCAGGTCTTAACTATATTGCTTTGGGTATTGGGTTGACAGGGGCAGCTCAAGTAGGTCTTTATGCAGTGGCGTTCACACATACACACTGCTCACTTACAAGGTTTATTATTATTAAAGATCAACGCACAAGTTGTCGACAAGATATATATCTGGTTAAAGAAAACGCGCGGCAATGGTATTGGCGAACCAGAGTTCCGAATGCGTACGTCCTTGATCCCTCCCCACCCCAGAAGCTAGAATTCTGACGTGTCTGTCTTGTATCAGCCTCTTTGGTACCTGGAACTCTCATCTTTCCTATTGGCTTGTTCATATCAGGATGGGCTGCACAGAATCACGTTCATTGGGTTGTCACTGACCTCGTACGTACACAACCAAATCTTCTTTTTTTATGAAAAAAGGTGCTTATCCAAAAGGGTATCATTCAAAGGGTATCGTATTCGTTGGTGCTGGAATGATCCTCAACTTTCAAGTCATCCAGGTCTACGTTCTTGACTGTTTCACAACTCACGCCGCATCCGCTTTAGCTTCTGTGTCTTTCTTACGGGCGCTTGCTGGGTTTGGGTTCCCCCTTTTCGCGCCTGTGATGTATGAGAGGCTGGGGTACGGGAAAGGGGATACGGTGTTAGCTTGTGCATCTATTGCTCTTGGTTGTCCTGCGTATGTACTTCTTTTGCTCAAATATCCCAAATGAGTTTTCAAAAATTACAGGCCTTTCCTTTTCTGGTTCTATGGGAAGAAGATTAGGTCGAAGACTAAATATGCGCGCAAGGCATGAGGACAACAATAGGCCACAAGTAGGCCAGCAGGATTCTGCAACTCCCCAGGGATCATTTGATCGAGAAACTGGTATTGCAAGAAACCCCTCACCGGAGATGCAAATTATTTAGATGCTGAAAAGGGACAAAGGGAGCTTCATGAGTGTGAGTGGGATTATTGTGTGAGTCCTGTTAGACCAGTATCCAGAGCAATGAGATACACTTTGATTAGACTAGGATGACCATTCATTCTACACAGTTATGTAGTAAATGACTTGTTCGTAAATACACATTGTGACCATCCTTGACTCTCAGCCCAACAGTATTCCTTCTGAAAACATCAACTATCCTAAAGCAGCAGCTCGTCCTCTGATGTGAACCTCGTCTTCATCTTTCAACTTGATTCCAAAATATTCTCTCAGCGCATTGATCCTATCCAACTCATTGTCAAATTTTCGAATCACCTCTGACTGCCCGCCATACGACTTTTTGACTTCCTTGCCATGTAAAATGATTCTGTACATGGGTCGTTTGCTCTTTTCTAGATCTCGATTCTCCTGACCGTGATCTGTTACAAAGACTTTAACGCAGATGACGGAATTCCAGAATGGGCTAGGACGAGGTCTGTGGGCAACCGCGAATGAGGAAAAGAGGATATCGGGTAGCCAACATTCAGATTCAGTGAAAGCAAATTGACGGTGCCAGATCTCGGGTGTATCGGCAGAATTGCGATGGGCGACTTCAATGTTCCATTGTCCTCCGTCATTGACTGACATGTCCAAAGTTGATGCTATGGGATACCAATTTTTTTAAGTTTCGATCGAGACCCCGCGCGCACGAGAGAGAGAGAAATAATACAGACATAAGCTTGAATACGGAATAGGCTCGAAAACCAAACGGTGACGTTCGGTTTCGGTCAGTCCATGAATGATATTTTCTGGGTCTGCAGATAACAAGAGCGGTCGCATTAGACAGGCAGATCCAAATCCAACGTCGACAACATATGTCTGATTGTCATTGACGGAAGGTTGAACCAAGAGAACCATGTGCGTATATGCGCTAAAGGTGTACGTATTGCCGATGGAGGATTGATTCACTCGTGCACTCACAGAGTATGCTCTGTGTGTAATTGACATTAAAGAAAAAGGCGAGAGACAACCAGCCATACCTGAATCCCAAGCCCCGCAAAACTTGTAGCAATATACCATTGTGCCCGAAGCAATAAGACCCATTCTTATCTTTGAGGAAACGAGGGAGGAGTTGTTCGGGGGTCACCTCCATGTCGTGGTCCGCGGTGCTTGAGCAACTAGATTAGCATCATGGTTGTTATGCATTAAAACAAGGTACTAGTGCATGGAAGTGTTTTCAAAGGGGAAAGTGAGGAGGTGCAGCCGCACAAGACGTTCCAGTGTGTCTGGGTTAGTGGGGAAGTGACCTGATTCAATACGCTTGGGATCGTATGTGGGAGTATACTCGATTGTTGAGAGATAATCAGCGACCTGCTCGCAAGTGAATCGCGAGGGAACATTCCTGATCCACAGTCCATCGCGCAATGTACCACTAGCAGGATAAGAGGATGGTGGTGGTGGTTGTGACATTCCAGCACGTGGATCATTAGTTCCTCTCCTGGAGACCATGTCCACAAAACATCAGTGGCAGAAAACTCAGGCAGAAGACGACCCCGACAGTGACGACGAATTTGACGAACTCGATGGTGCGCATCCATCACCGCACCCATTGACTTTCTTAACCAGTTATTAGACATATTGGGAGAGTTTGACCAGCTCGCAAAATCAGTACCTTCTGGTCTACCTCCAACAACAACAACAACAACAACAACAACAAAAGTACAAACGACGGCGACGAGTCACCGACCCCGAAATAACACACGTGTCGATGCACTCCCCATCTCCATCCCAGGTTCAGGCCCCGAATTACCCGTGACTGAAGAACAGCAACAAGACTTGAATGAAAACCAACTTCAGGATGATTTTGCACGAGAACTTGCAAAGGGAATGGAAGAACTCATGAAGGGCATCACGAATGACATTGCTACCCCTCTGGGCAGTGATAGAGAAATGACAGACCAAGAGCGAGCGCAAGCGATCAAGTCTGCTTGGGAAGCCATGTTGATAGACGGTATGAACTCAACTAACGACCCAAGCTTGGGAGAGGATGCAAGACCGAAGACAACAGGCTCAGGAAACATACCCACTCCCACTAACGATTTTCAAACCCGAATCCAACAAACCATGAACAAACTGAAGGAGAGTGAGTCCGATCTTAGGGTATGTATCATCATAATGACCTGCAGCATCCATTTTTCCACCGTTACCACCTCAATGTCTTTCAGCCAGACTCGACTAATGGTAGTAGTGCTACCCCTGGAGAAATCCCAGAATCATTCCAAGCCCTACTGAAATCGCTGGATAGCTTCGGGCTGGGCGAAAACGAAGACGACGCCGCAGAGTTTACAAACCTTCTTGAGAACATGATGGGTCAACTTACGAGCAAAGAGATACTGTATGAACCACTGAAAGAACTTGCTACAAACGTAAAATGTTCTTCCTTCTTGTCTCATGAGAGCCTCTAATCTAAATTCCTCTCTATCCCTCTCTCTCTCTCTCTCTCTCAAGTTCCCTGAATACCTCGCTAAACTTCCAGAATCTATCGATACAGCCGACAGAAAGCGCTACGAACAACAATACGCCTGTATTAAACAAGTCATCGCAGTATTCGAGAAACCAGACTATAGCGACACAAATCCACAGGATAGTCAAACCATCGTAGAGTTGATGACCAAGGTTTGGCACCTATCTTTTTTTTTTGGACAATACACACCAAGAAACGTTGATGTAAATCTTACTCAGGTGCAAACTTATGGACAACCTCCCTCTGAATTACTCCAAGATCTTCCACCAGGCTTTGATGGCAAACTCGCTCAAGCAGGAGACGACTGCACTGTCGCTTAATGTATCATGTCCTCTCTTTTTTTGACATATAGTAATGACATATAGGAATTTGTTGCAGGATTTGGATTGCTTTTGTAAAAATACTAATAAATTTTATTGTCTTGAGACAAAAGAATCATCTGATGCCTGTCGTAACTCTAGTAGGTAGATCGTGTGACAAAGCTTCAGAGTACATAAAAGAGTACATAGATAGGAAACCTTTGAGATAAAATCATTTGGGCAGAAGCGATCAATCAGAGCTAGTACGACGGAGATTTGAGTGCGATGATAGGCAAATACAAGATGATCAGACAAGGAACAAAACACTAACAGACACACAAACCAAACGTCGATAATAGAGGGGATATGTATCTTCATACTCCACAAAACTGAAAATAAAAAATGAAAGCGGTCGAATCACGAGAGCAAAAGGGAATCGCACGACGAAAACAAAAAAAACAAAAAAGAACTTAGCGATGATGCACCGTGCACAAACGCGGCACACGAGCTCAAACCAAAGTGTCCAGTAGTTCCAGGTCGAAAGGGAGGTCAGGGAAATAACTGTAGATCGCCGACTGCGCTGATGTGTGGTTTCACTCGTCCAACCAACTGGAAAATCATAGATGCTACGAATTCAAAACACCAGGATCAAACATGAATCTTCAAATTCTTCAAGCCTAATAAAAATCATAATTCAGAAGAGGAGAGAAATGTATTTGATCGACATACAGTAGTCTCTTCTGGCTTGGATTCTTCGGTGGTAGTTTGGGCCTCATCCTCAAGTTCTTCTGCAATAGTTTCAACAGCGTTCGCGTTCATACTGGCAGTGACGGGCTCTTGACCTTCGACCTGGTTGAGCTATAAATTTCCACAAAGGATAGCCGGTCCAACAGCGTTAAGACACGACAAAGGCAGACATAGATTAGATGCAAACCTTCGATACGGGTTTTTTTGAACTGGCTCTTGAAGGAAGTTTGGAAGTGCCCCTGCCACCAACCCTAGAAGCGGGTTTGGCGCTCGCCTTGGAGGCAGGTTTAGCACTTGCTTTCGAAGAGGGCTTTCCGCTTGTTTCCACTACCTTGGATGAAGCTTTGATAGACGCCGTCGAGACCGGTTTATCATCTGTTCTGGAAGCAGGCTTAGCCTAAAATACCATCAGCGTGGACATTCAACATGCACAAAAGACACAGACCTTCTTCTCGGTGGGTTCGTCTCCAGTCTCAGGTGCCGCACCGTTTACCTCACTAGTTTCCGGTTCCTTGCGTTTCTTTCCACGAGCTGACTTTGGTTCTTCTATCTGTTCTCCCTCGCCTTCATGTTTTTCCTTGTCAGCCTTCTTGGCTCTTGGCTTGGCTGGAGCTCTCTTTACGGCAGGCACCGGCTTAGGTTGGTCTTTGATACGAGATGAACGACGGGGCTCCGGAGCAGGTTCCCCAAGTTCCCCTGCAGCAACAGCAGCAGCTTTGCGAGGCATTTGAAAGATGGGGTGGACGTAGATGGAAGTGGGAAGCAAGACGCGTTGTCTAACACGGATCGATTCAACATCAGTTTATTGACATCTGGTTCCCATCACGTGCCACGCGACCGCGTCGTACAAAACGTTGCACGGGCCTTCCTAATAGTACTGAGGTTGAGTTACTGAGGTCAAGCAGTAGAGAGACATAATGTTTCGGAGATAACGAATCTTGATAATAAAGCGGTTGTTTGTGTAAATTGAGTCTTTCTTGGTTGACAAGTGCTTCGCTAAGGGTCAGGATCAAGCGCATTTGTAAAGAGAGCTAGCCGGGCTTGGTCAACAAGCACTTGTCATAAAACTGGGCTAGTTCCATATTCAGGTCCTAGCTCACAACATGCAATATATATCTCGTGTAATATAAAGAAGAGCATTTTCTAGAGCTTGGACAAGGTCCCGCCGAGTGATGGAACAAGTTTCTATCTTTCAGACCATCGCGATAGCAAATATTACAGCTTATCCGAGGCGATGATCAACATGATGGTAAGGACTGTGGGGCCTCTCCAGTGTGACACAAAAATCACCAATCTACTGTTACCCTTGCGGCTCTCCTCGGGCTCTGATTGGGGACGAAGCAGCTACTTTATTAAATCAGTACAAAATAAAGGAGGGACTAGGTTACAACTCATACAAAACAAAAAGGATTGAAAGCACGGCAAAGACATTTTAATATGCAAACATCATCCTGAAAATACGAATATGAAGGGGAGCTTCCCGGCGTTCTGCCCGCCACTACACCAATTCTGTCAGATTGCTTAAGCAAAAGAAATAAAAAGCGTCCACTTACAGCATTCATTTCTTCTGCAGTGTACCAACTCTTGCGCCCAGAATCAAGATTAATTCGGTGGGCTCGTTGCGGTAGAGTCCGTTTCCAGGCTATTCCGATGATATAGGAAATTATCAAGACAGGGAAAGCAAGGTATGCCTCTGCGTAATCCATCAACAACCATCTCCAAAATTGAAATGCATAAACGCACGAAAGAAGGTATTGACAACCTCTTTGGGCGAATCAAGCATTCCACCAACGGGCCAAATAGCCTAGACGAAGAAATTACGTGAACAAGCAACCATAATGAGCTATACAAACGCTGACGATGTAAAACTGTGCAATGAGTACTAGAGTGATGAGGATGACCCCAAACCATGATCCCCAGACGCCACCAAATGCGCGGAAAGGCAACTCATCAATTGAATGACCCTGGACTTTCCAAGCTCGACGAAATCGGATACTGCGTATTCGGGTAGAAAAATAATCAGAAATTCATTTTGGATTGTGAACTTACTGGCATAGACAGATTGACATCCACGTAAACAGACAAGATAACCCTGACAAGGCAACGAGCCAGTTGACTATGGAAATAATATCAACACACATCTTCTAAAGATTAATCGGAGAAATACACACAGATCACGGCTCCCTCATTCGCAAGGTTGATGAAAGCGAGCGGTGCGAAAGCCATCACAGCGATGACAGACCAGAGAGGGCGCGACGATTTATCAACATATGTAAAGATCTTCGGTGCAAAACCCGTCTCAGCTAGGGCAGTAAGTGTACGCGATGCAGCGAAAACACATGAGAGCCCAATGGAGAGCACTGAAATACAAATAGTGGCATTGACAAAATCTGGATGGGCGATGGATGGGAGTGAAATAGACTAATTCAATGGTCAACGTACGATTTAGTCCTCTGATATGTGCATGATCGAGAGCAATAACAAAAGGTGAAGCACCTATAAACGATCGGTTCACCTCTTATGTAATTATAACTATCATACGCACCAGCCCCGCTGCCAGCTGTGAGCCTAGGCTCCGTAAAAGGGACGAGGAGACCGATAATGGTCAAGGATGTCACGTAAATGATTGTCTTTATTGACATCAGAATTAACAGAGCTGAGAATAAAAAAGACTCACAATGCGCCAAAAAGTGCCCTTGACGGCTCCAGGCATCGAAGCACGAGGATTGGGAGTCTCAGCAGCCGTGAGGCCCACTAACTCCGTGCCAGCTGACAAGGTATGAATAAAAAGCTCTGAAATTTTATATTTCCATTGATACTTACAGAAAGAAAAGGCAGCTGGTTCGGAGCATCTCAGTACAAGCCTTTGAGGAAGGATACAGAGGACTTACCTGTCACGAATACAGCGCACAAACCTTGGAATCCGTTGGCGAAAGCACCAGGATCGTGCCAACGCAAACCACCGATGTAGTGATTATACTCTCCTGAATCAGGACCACCACCACATATGCAAACACTTTTGGATACACGAATTAGGTCTCGTCTTGGACAACTAGGAATTACCCACATGCCAATGAGAATGAACATCACGACAACGACAAGTTTCAGACACGAAGACCAGAACTCTTCTTCTGCAAACCCGAGGGTGCCGAAAATGCTAACAATTACTATCAAAATAGATGTGATGAATCTCATGAAGGGAGTCAATTAGATAGATAGACATACGGATGGCCATCCAGAATACAGTAATCCAAGCAGCAAATGGCACATTATTCGGCCAATAATTCACCGTAGTTGCTGCTACAGTAATTTCCAGAGGTAATGCGACAGCCCATTGGAATACATAATTCCAGCCCATAGCAAATGCGAACGACGGATCAAGAAAACGGACTGCCCACGTATAGAAACCTCCTGAAACAGGGTAAAGAATTGACATTTCGCCGATTGCCTAAGACTCATTTGGCAACACGCGCTTGAAGAACTTCGAATATGACACACCTGAGTGACATTGATCAACATAACTCCAATCAAAAACCATGCGATGAGGATCCCAGCGGGACCACCAACGGCCAAGGCTGATCCGGAGCCGACAAACAAGCCAGTACCAATTGAACCACCTGTGCGGAGGATGACGAAATCAAGTAACACACACGGGAAAAATTACATACCGACAGCAATCATAGTGAGGTGCCTCGATTTCATTTTCTGCTGCAGCATCGGAGCGTCAGCCATAATTTCCTCAACATCTTCCACATTGTTGCCTCCAGCGATTATCTGACCACTGTCAATAAGAAGTGAGAACGAGTTTCAAGCGAAATCATGGGCAGATCACACCCTGTCGTCCCCGGTGCTCTCTTGAAACTCTCCCATGTAACACCGATACGAGTCCAGACGCTCTCCTTCGAAGGATCGTAGAGCTCAGCATAAGGCCGAGAGTCAGATGCAACACTGGAAGTCTCGTGGCCCTTCTCTTTCAACATCACTACAATGTCTAGAGTTGAGGGGAGAGTAGAGAAGACCTTGATGGGTAGACAAGTGACCTATATATTTGTCCAGATAAGTGATTGGCCAGAATCCTGTTATACATTCACGCGTGCGTACTTATCCGGGTGCGTCTTGTGGGTGGCAGTGGTCACTTGAAGATATAATTTTGCTCAGTCGTTTGCATTTCATCACACGCCAAGAACTTCTGAAGCAAGGTTTTATCTTCCAAGCTGCTATGCAATATGAAATGTTTTTTTGAACAATTACTAAGACAAGTGAATCTAAGGAAGAACACATCGGAGATTCTCGGAAGGAATCCAAATGGAATGTCGATGAACAAGAAAAGATGTCTGACGTGTGACCGCATGCTTCACTCAAGGCACAGATGGTTACACCGAAAGGAGCTGTCCAGGTGATAACGAGAGAGTGATGGAGCGCTCGCCCTTTATGTAGGCAGATAATGCTACTAGATAGCGGAGCTCATTTCCTTCATTCCCAACCCCTGACAGTGTCGATCATGCCGTAAGCCGTTTTAATAAGTCGCAACGGACAGGATACTCGAACAGTGCAAGAACAAGTAAAGGACTGGCCAATTAGAAAAGCCTCAGAACCTGGTATTTGGAGTTACCAAGGTGTATTGCAGACCAGATTGGAACTAAGGTTCTCTACAGTGCATGAAGATGGTCCTTTCCTTTCCTGGGATTTGAATAGTGGGCATTGGGCATTCTTGGTGTGTTAGGACGTCATTTGTGGAAATCATAACATGTCCTCGATGCCCTTTCATCTGATCTTCCCAAGTTGCTTCTTCCCTCAGTTTCCCTTGTCATTTGACGAGATATTTTGAGGTTGTTCATAGGATAGATTCAACTTTTCTTGTCTGAATTGTAGGAATAATGGTTACTGGATTGCTCCTTTTTGTTACGAAGTCTCTAGTCCAATGGTTGGAATGAGAGATGTATAAGGAGCCAGACTACATCTGGGGAATATCTACAGTAGCCCTACTACTTATATACTCCTATCCATGGTCTGTTCACATGCTGACTGACTTGTCTACTGAATAAATTGACTAGTAAGGAAAAAGGTGTTACCACCTCTCCTAAGGTTGTATCTCATGATGTTGCTATATGTCTTCCCTAGTAAACAAATTGTTAGCATCATAAATGTGGTCTATGAAAGTTACAACAACTCTTAATGTCTTTAGTATGATGGTACACCCTATTGTCATAGTCTGAACTCCAATCTATATCTGTCTCTAACACAGATAAAGCTTCAACTCATATCCAAGCTACATCTTTCTCTCACTCACCCATCCTGAGTAATATCCTTCTTTATAATGGATAAAACTCACCATTTATGGATTACATTCTCCTCCATGATAATGATAATGGCACTCATTACCCAAGCTACACCCTTCTCTGTAAAGATCAGCCTTTATTACCATCCAAGAGTACATCCTTCTATTGGAATTACAAACTGGTTACAAGTCCAACATTTGGACCTTTGCTTGGACCTTAGTTACCAATTTTCTCTTTAATATATAATAGTGCCATAGACACCTGTACTCTCAGTTTCCATGCTACTTTGAGTGACTGAGACTGAGGTATAGACACTCTTTTAGACATATTCACACTTAAAGCTAATATCTTTATATAGCTTTACTGTTTCTTACAGGTTATGGGCCCTAGCTGTTGTTAAACCTCTAAAAGAAAATTTCCCTATTGCACTCACTCAAAAAACATTTTTACAATATATCTGCTATGGCTACTATAGTGAATGACATGTTACTCTCATCTGTACCCAAGTTAGATGTGTCAGAGATGAACTAGGCAGTATCTCTACTGTGGTTCAAGACAGCTATCCAAGAAAAGAGTCTTTAAGGTAGCAGTCATCTCTGCCTGAGGCAGAAAAAACTCACCAGGTTCTCATGGTGAGTTTCTCACCATCTCTCCTAAACAAGTCAACAGCTGGAAATTCTAAAACTATTCATGTCAGCTCAGAATCTCTTCCCTCTACTATTATTGTTAGTCAACTGATACCTGGAAGCAAAACAAGAGTCTTACAAGACCACTGTTGACACAATGAATTCCCAACCAGACATTAATTATTATAACACTGTCTGTGAAATATGGAATGCAATTGTACAAGACTATACTTACAAGGGTGCATTCTCATAAGCATGTTTGAGACACAACTTCATAGCTAGCTATTGTCCAGACAAGGAAGATATTAAACTCTTTCTTGGTAAACTTTGCTCAAAGTGAGCTAAACTTCTTGTTATAGATGTTACTATCAACAATAATAACTTCCAAAGTACCATTCTGTTATCCTTACCTTACTAGATCTTAAATTTTGCATTTTCACAATTATCAGCTATATGTTTTCATTTCTTCCTAAACCACATTATTAAAGAACTAAAACTGATGATGCTATAGACATTGAATGTTATGACTTAAGCTTAAGTGCTAGAGCAAAAGGCACTCATATATTAAGTGATATAAGAGAACTCAATAGAGTTTTTACTACAGAGTAGTCTACTTTATATACTTCTAGTATTATAACTTGGACATAAATATTTGAGTAAAAGAAGAACCTTGTATTGGTTAATACAAGAAAACTCAGTTGAGTTTCTAGTACAGGTATGTCTACTCTATATACTCTAGTACATGGTCTGTATATACTTTATATCTAGTCTATCCTTCTAGTCTACTCTAAATATTATAAGTAGATAGAAGTCATTATCTTATATAACATATAACATTACTGTCATATACAAGTCCACTCGTCTGGAAATACATCCCCACAGTGGAGTCACCTCCAAACCATATAAGCCTGCCTTCCATAGCAGCCACCTTTCTCGCAACATGTCTCATGGCAGTGCTGCAATCCTCCGTATATTCTGTCTTCCACAGCAGAGATACTCCTATTCAACTCAGTTGTTATGAACTAAAGTCCTTAGAGTCAGATAATAGAACAACTCTTGTATTTGAGTAACACAAGAGAACTCGATAGAGAACTCTTCTACAAACTAGTCTACCTTATATAGTCTTACAGATGGTCCATGCTAAGTACTGTGCACCCTACCCTAAACAATCATATAGTATCCATGTCGTATAACGTCATCTGTTCTCGAATCTTCTACTAAGTTCTCCCAAGTCTCGTGATCTGTCTTGTGACTAAGCCATCAGGTGACTGGCATGACCGATTAACCCTAACCCTAGTTGTTCTAAAAATTGAAAAATTGAAAAATAAATTGAAAAGAAGAATAAAATAAGTCAAGTCCATCTTCTTTGATCTTGACATCGGTCTTCCATGATGGAGTTACTCCTGTCAGTGTCTCAACACTGAAACCTCCACTTGGGGCAATAGGGGTTTTACCACTGAAACCCCAAGCATCTCCTATACTATTAGTTTGTATATAAGACTAGTAGTTACACTGT
>Ga0157357_1000663_pt1 | contig 14555 bp, 20 predicted proteins | sample AttcapACBM1_FD_111485 | JGI IMG/M metagenome (GOLD analysis project Ga0157357, IMG submission 111485) | Fungus gardens microbial communities from leaf cutter ant in Botucatu, State of Sao Paulo, Brazil - Atta capiguara ACBM1 | ecosystem: Host-associated > Fungi > Mycelium > Unclassified ... | reverse complement strand
GCATCTAAATGATAACAGAATGACTGTCAAGGAAGCAAATCATTATTCCAATGAGTAGCAACAATACAGTGAAATTCATGAAAAATAGTTCACTACATGTCACTGATATCAATAGGACATTAAGAAATGTGAAATTAGAAGTTTTGGTAGACTTTATTCAATCAGATCAGATAGGAATTACAGTTGTTACAAGCAAAGTTGTGTTGCAATCGGATTTGCATATTATTGAGAACTATGTTAAAAACATAAATGATATTGACACCTCAGGCATAGAAGTTCCTCAGCTTCCACAATTCAAGTCTTATTTGAAAATAATAGGCATCCCTTACTTCTCTCATGACAACTCACAGAAACATCTTTCTTCAGAAGATGTAGAGAATATCATCAAATAGAACCAAATTTTTGACAATATTATTCTCACTTCAAAACTGCGAGTCATTAAAGTTTCTCCAAAGTCAGATATACTTATCATTTGGATTGACATTTGGAACATTCAAAGTGGGAGCAAGGCTAAGGGCCTTATCAATTGATGCTTTAATGTGGAAAGATATATCACCACTATTAGAAAAGCTAACATGAACCCTGGCATTCCACAATGTAAAAATTGTTGGAAATAGGCACCACTCTGTTATGCAGAATTCAAGAATCTAAATGCATCAAATATAATGGTTTGCATAAATCCAAAAACCACCACCAATTTGGTTGATGTTGCAAAGCTAATGAAAAGACCAACCCACCATGTCTCAAAACCAGAAAAGGTGAACTGTGCCCACATATCTTCAAATGTTCAAACTGCCAAGATGACCATCAGGTGGATTCTAACCTATATCCATTCTAGAAACATAGGTTCAACCAGAAGTGGCATAACAAAAAGACTATCAAGATCTGTGAAAACAGGACCAAGTCAATTTGCTCAGCCATGAGCAGGATTTCACAATGATTTGTAATGTTTTAAAACTCTTTTCTCAAAACATTTGCAAAAACAGTCTTATTGTCAACACCATTCTAGAGACCCAAACATCTTTCAATATTGTATTCATCCAAGAACCTCTGTGGTCAATCATACAAACTATTCTAAGCTCCACTAGTAGTGAAGGAGAAGAACTAGTCAGAGTTTCTCATCATTCCAACTGGCTTACCTTTACCAGGACTCCAACAAATCAGTCCAATTCACTAAGAGTTTTGACATATATTAACATTCTTATTTCTTGTCTTTGTTTCTCTTTGCAAAATGATATTTTTAATCATAGAGATGTTTCATGTATTTTGTTTTTTAATTAGAGCTCTATTTTCTTTCTGATTAACATTTATTTGGACTTATCTCAATTGGCCTTGAAGTATCTTAAGGATACTGAGGTCAATATTCATAATGTTATCATTATGATAGGCAATTTTAACATTAGAGACAGTCTATGGGATTTGAACTTTCCTTTCCATTCTATTCATAGTGATATTCTTTTTTGATATAGCAGATTTATTTTCACTTGACATTTCTAAACCTACTGAAAATTTTCCTACTAGGTTCTCTGACAATAATTGAAACTAAAATTTCATTCTAGATCTGGTGTTTCTTTGACCCTTTTCATCAGAATTCAAACACCATCATATCTACCCAGATTGGAGGCTTTTATCTGACCATACTCCAATTACTGTTGACATAACCATTAGTGATGAACATATATCAACCAAACAACAATCTCTAATCAAAGGAAGTGATGAAGAAAATTGATTTATTGAGGATCTCATTCAAATCATCAAAAATTTGAACACTACATCCATCTAAGATTCCAAATCCTTAGAGGAAATCATTCGAAACCTCTTGATCAAAATTAAGAACATATGATTTAAACACTCAAAGACAGTCAACATAAAAAAACATTCTAAAGCTTGGTGGAATGAAATTGTTGTTATATACTAAACAAATACCAATAGACACACAGTTTAGAAAATTGGAAAGACTTTGAAAGCACAGTCAAAAAATCCAAATATATCTTCTTCGATAACAAGATAGATAAAATTGCAAACAAGAAGTGTGGCTCATAGGAGCTCATGAACTGGGTCAAGAAATGCAAACTCCCAGTGGTAGAAGCTATTCAATACAAAGGACATCCATGTATCAAACTAGAAGATCTATGGAATGCTTTTTATAGTTCTTTCAATTCCACTCAATCTCAAGAAGTTGACATCCATTTTCTAGATGAAATTTCAGACAAGGCAACTATTGAGTGGACACCATTTTCCAAGGAAGAACTTATCAATGCAATTGAAAAGTGCAATAATTTGTCAGCTCCTGATCCTAATAAATTAACATGGAGTCATATCAAATCTATCATCAGAAACAAAGATTGCATCAGTAAATTCATTGATATTGCTAATGCCTGTATAGATTTGGGACATTGGCCATCTCATTTCAAGACATCAATAACAGTTGTTATTCCCAAACCTAACAAGACATCTTATGATTCACCCAAGTCATATTGCTCTATCATTTTCCTTAATACAATAGGAAAACTCTTTGAAAATTGGAGAATGTCTTCAATTCCATATGATTTCCAACAATTTCATCCATTCTAGTCAACTCAGAGATCTCAAACAGAGATCTACCACAGATGTGGGGGTCGCTCTTACCTACATTATTCAATCAGGATGAGTTAAAAATCTCACCACAAGCACACTTGTGTTCAACATCACCCAATTCTTCCCCTCCCTCAATTACCAGCTACTCCCCCTCATCTTGGACAAGGCAGGACTTGATTGTAAAATCTCAATTTTTTTCAAAAATTACCTAGTAGGAAGAAAAACAAAATATCTTTGGAATGATTTCATATCTCCTTTATTTAATATAAATGTTGATGTTGGTCAAGGATCTGCCCTTTCCCCAATTTTTTCTGCTCTCTATTTATCTCTTGTGTTTCATTCTTTTGAAAATTGCTTAAAAATCTTAAAAATATCCATTTCCATCATTTCTTTTGTTGATGATGGATTATTCATTTCTCAAAACAAATTCATATCACATTCTAATGCAAATCTTTTTTGTAGTTACAATATAATATCTTCTCTACTTATAAGATGTGGTCTTGTTGTAGAACATGGAAAAACTGACATCTTCCACTTTTCTAGGTCTTGTGGGGCATTCAATCCTTCTCCTCTTGACTTATCTGCCTTAGGGGGTCCCATTCTACTCCCTAAAGATACATGGAGATATCTAGGTTTCATTTTTGACTGAAAAGTCACATTCAGAAGTCATATAGATTTCTATGCCAACAAGGTGATTTCTACAGTCAAGTGCATGAAATTGCTAGGTAATTTGTTGAGAGGTATCAATCCACTTTAAAAAAGAAGACTTTATAGATGTTATGCTTTATCTATAGCCCTATACAGGTTTCCTTTGTAGTACTACAACAAAGCCCCAATATACTATCATCTCAACATACTATGGAAGATGCAATAAAGAATGGCACTTTGGATATCAGGCATGTTCTGAATGTCTCCTACACTAGGGATTGAAGCTATATTTGGACTCATCCCTATACTGTTATGAATCAAGACTCAAAGTGTTTAAGTCAAGAAACAACTCTTGTATTGGAGGGACACAAGAGAACTTGATAGAGTTCCTAATACAAAGTAGTCTACCTTATATACTATTCCCCATGGTCCATGCTAGCTACTGTGCACCCTACCCTAAATGACCATGAGTATGACATGAGGCCAGCATGTGTTGTCCATGCTGTATAATATCACTTTGTTCCAGAACCTTCTACTTTCTTCTCCCTAGTCCCATGATTAGTCTTGTGACTACGCCATCAATTTGTGACTGATGTGACAGCGTGACTGATAAACCCCAACCCAAGTTGTTCTAAAAATAGAAAAATGAAAAAGAAAAGTAAAGTAAAGTAAAATAAAATGAAAAGAGGAAATAAAATAAAGTCCACCATCAACGATCTTGACATATACATCTTTACCTAAAGAAACTCTACAGAAGATTCTTACTATGAGAATCATCTCTTCTGTCCAATCACATCATCAATAACATTCTCAGCTCTAGTGGATCACAGGAATGAAGTTGTCATAATGCATCCATCAACTATCTTATACCCAAACAAAGACTTTGCTTGAAATCTCCACTTATTGATGTGGATAACAAGTGTAATGAATTTTTTCCTTCATTTTCCTTTTTCAATGAGAAATTTAAACCAGGAAACCATCTTATAGATTTATTTTCAGATCATTTTTCTTTCCATCATCATTCTTCTAATGCCAAAAAACATATTGAAAAATTGAATGACATAGTGCTTAGGGCATTATCTAATCCCTCTTCAACAATTGTTGTGTCTGACACTAGTATCAAGAATCACGTTGCTACATTGATTTCTCATATCCATTCTTTCAATAAACCTGTCGTCAAAACTATACACAGAGCGATCAATGTTATAATGACTGAAGCTGAGTTATTTGCTATCCGATGTGGTATAAACCAAGCAATTAACAATGCTAACATCAATCATATAGTCATCATTACTGACTTCCTACACACTGCCAGGAGGATCTTTGACTCTTCATTGCATCCATATCAAATTCACTCTGCTGCAATATCTTAGGAACTTAGAGAGTTCTTTTTGAAGGATGCTTGCAATCACATTGAATTTTGGGACTGCTCTAGCAAACAATTACACTATTCAGTGGACAAAGACACCAAAAACATGGTCTCTACACCTTCATTTCCATGCAAATCATCCTGGGATTTTTGTAGAAAAACTGAGTGTGACTCAATCCTCTCACAATGGAGAATGCTTTTTCAAGCAGCAGAGTCTAAAGAGAGAAATTTCCCAGACCTATTAGATGACGATCTAAATCCTATTGAGCCATCAAGCATCAAAGGTGGTCCATGGTTACAACACTTCGGACATTCAAACTTGTTGTGCGCTTGAGCCTCTAGAGCTATCATTAATCATGCTCTGATAGGGGAATACCGGTTAAGATTCTTCCCTAGGGAAGATTTTTCATGCCCATGTGGCACTTATCCGATCGAAACAAGACGACACATTCTACATGAATGCAAAAGGTTTAACAAATATTGGAATCCGAGAAGGGATACCATCGCCCATTTCACATTATTTCTTCAATTTAACATGAGTGCCTTTTCTTTTGAATAGTCACTCTCTATCAGTCTTACATTCAGTATCACTATATTGGTTCAATTTCCTTTTGTTTATTTATTTTTCCACTTGACCTTTTTCTTTTCCTTTCTCTCTTCTCTTCCTTTTCTTTTCCATGTTGTTTCTTTTTGAATGTACATAGTTACAAAGTAGCTTCCACGGTCTGCCCTCATGCTCCGTGTAATAAATTGTTGATTTAAAAAAAATAAAAAATGAGCTTTCAATTTTTTAATTCTTCTTGCTTTGCTTGCATTGGATTTCTCCACTGCAAGAAGCCTTCTTTTGAGTTTCTATACATTTTAATTTCAGAACTGCATTTTATGGTCAGTATATCAACTCCCTATGAACATATCTTTGACTCCTAGTTGTCCACAGGTGAGTTATTGTCTTATTCCTTTCAATCTAGTCATTTACAGTATGTCCAGTTCACTAGGTAATTCCTGAGTTGTCAAAGTGTTGTCAGAGTGGCCCCTAAGGCTCCTAGGACATAATATTCGTCACCTGCGCTCCAATTAACTTGACTTGCACGTGTTTGATCATTCTCGCTTTGCACTGCACTCATTAGGATTACATTGCAAGAAGCTTCCATATTTCTTGATACATTGTGGAATAGAAATAGATTGCAGTTCATAACCAAAGCAAGATGAAAGCAATATCGAGTAGAAGGAAAATGGTGCTGACTTTGGGCCTCATTTACAGTGTCATCACTCCAGCTACACCAGGCAAAAGACAGTGATCCGCTGCGGTTATTTCCACTTTTGTAAATATCATAGCAGAAAGGCAGCAAAAAGGCGAAAAATCTGCCGTCTCAGCGACTATCCAAACCGCACAGAACTTGGGGGTGTGAGGCCGCTCGATTTCATAGGTGCCAGTACGTCTCGAAATTTTCCTAGAGGTTTCGCTAGATGGATTGCGAGTGCGGTTCCCTAGGTGTAAAAACGTTGTCAGTATGTTATTTCCGGCTACATATGGCATGCCTACTTTGTCTTGTAGTTCTTGCCATTCCACGTCTTCGACTGAATTCAGGGCCAAGAGCATTAGTGGCGGTCGATGGAGAAACCGGGTGGGATCTTCACTGTCCGGGCCGTCATCAACTGGTAGAACAAGTATTTTCCCAAACTATTAAAGCACATACGACCGTGTCAATCTTTGCCGAGGAGTCAAATTCAATGCTGACCTCGCTATCGACCATGCCTATTCCCTGGTCTTTGGTTTCTCGCCAAACTTCTCCACTTAGTCCAACGATGACGCGAATTTCATCCTTGGGTCTTTGAGGTTTTGATGAAGCACAGACAAGCTCACCGGTTGGTGTCAGGAGCGCCGTAGTATGTAACTTTTCCGGAGAAATGATTTGAGAGAGAAGATCATGTAGGGCAGGAAGTACAAGCATTATAGGTCAATTGAGGATTGAAGTAAACGTAGGAGTAAGATCATTCGACAACGACAACGTGCTGAAATAGGGAACTTAATCAATCAAAGGCGTGTGTTTGTTTTTAAATTGCGCCGGGTGCTCCGCAATAATTTAAACCTCGAGCGCTCAAGATAAGATTGCAACCAGGGTACCGAAGGTATACACAAGGTGAAACATGACAATAATAACAATAGCTTTAAGCGTTCAAGTCTAAAAAATGGCAGCACCTTCAAATGCCATTTATTGTTTGCCCTGAGTTTGCTAGAGCATGTAAGTAAAGGGATGAAAGAGATCAAATTGAACTTACCAGGTAACTCATTAATTGTTGGAACTGGGATACGCTTTGATGCGGTACTCCTGGGGGCCCAGGCAAAGGTAATGACGGTCCCCCGTACTGTGGCGGAGTGGGTTGACGCTGTTGTGCACCTTGTAGCAACGCTAAGACGTTGGGCGGCAGCCCTGCAACGTTCATTGACGCATTCGGAGACGCTCCAGCATATGAGTTACTGGGTGGAAGAGAACTTGCATATGATGGTTGTTGGAGAGTCGACGTAGGTGGATAAGGTGCAAAGGGAGGTATCGAGGCTGAAGCTTGCACTGAAGGTGATATGGGCGGCGTGACAACATGCGAAGGAGGCGCTACAGATGCAGCCCCTGGCTGTGGCTGCTTCAAAGCAGCCAAGAGTTGTTGTACTTTCCTGGCCTGTTCAAGCCGATCATCCTAGCAATGTCAACACGAGCTTCATGAGATTGTACTCGGGAGCTTACCCCACTGATGGCCGACGGTTGTCCCGTGGAAGAAGGGGCAAAAGAAGGAGGCGTAGAATTATAACCAGCACTATTACCGCCGCCGCTACCGCCACCGTAGCCCCCATTTCTGTTGTCGAATTTATCACCATATCCTCCACCTCTTCCACCGCGTCCACTATGCTCATTTTCATAGCGCCCGCGGCGAGGATCGCGATCCCGACCGTATTCTCGTCGGTCTTCCCATTCATTTATTTGATGGCCTCCTGAGTGGCCACCGCGACCACGACCACGACCACGACCACGACTTCCACCGCCACCGCGACCTCTGTGGATGTCAATTCCTTCCCAATCTCTGCGACCACCATTGGCACTGAAAATGTTAACACAGCAGAACCTCTAATTGGAATGACCTCACACACCGGCCTTCCAACTGTCCTTCAGTATAATCCCAAGCGTACACAATGTCCATTACACCATCTTGAAGACCTTGGTGGCGAAGTGCATTGAAGGCATCCTCACAATTCTTGAATTCAATGTCAGTATAATCCTCGCGAAAGACCTAAAAACTAACACGGATGTCATAAAACTCTACGTATCGAGAACTAGAACATCTTTAGCAGTAAGACATTGTCATTAAACAATACGTACTCAACCCGATCATTGGCCGGTCGAACAGACTTTATATCACCAAATGCCTGGAACTTGCGGCGGACTTCAGTGTCATCGATCAGCTGTCCAGACGGAGACGCCCTTAGGGTCACTTGAAGTGTACCCTGGAATTGCTAAATGTCGAGTCAGAATGGAAATTGAATCAAAGATTGGAACAAACTTGGTTCCTCTCCCGTTCCGGACCTTTTTGGTCGTCACGTGGAAGGGAATAATGTACATCGATCTGCATACTATATGTTGAACATGCACACAAAAGAACACAGAAATATTCACCGGCCGTCCACTGATCTCGGATCCTTGCAGACGGTCTCTTGCCCGTTCCGCGGCACGAAGGTCATACTAAAGGATATCCGAACACGGTAGCAAAGTGGAAACAATGAAGGACCCACATATGTTACAAAAACCATCCCGCGTGTGGAGATTAAATCGAAGAAGGTTTTGATACTGCCGAATTCTTCAAATTGACGCCGAACATCATCGCTGTTGGTCTCATACTAGAATGTAGATGAGTCAAAATCCTTATCGAGTAATTTCCACACTGCACTCGCCTTGATGTTGCGGATAAAGAGCGTTCGGCAGGGTCGCTCACGTTGGATGCGTTCTTCAATAATTGAATCGTGTACTTTGTCATCTCTATCTTTACGCATGGGAGGGCGCCTTGGACCACGTGAATATCCACCAGCATCGTCATCATATCCGTTCGTAGTATCGTCTAGTTGGGGTGTTATAGATGTAAGAAAATTTCCATAACACTGCCAGAGACAAATAGAAAGCACCGCCTCAGTACTCGCGAGAAAAGGCAGCTCAGGATCAAAATCATGGCGTCTCATCGACCAAGGACGACTTGACTTTGAAAGGCATGGATAGCTCTCGATTTGTATGGCATATGGTGCGATATTTGAGGCTTCACCGCCTCGCTCTCGCTAACATTTAGCTTAAGCTAACGAAATACGTTCAAGGCCATTGAACGTTTGTCGGTCTCCGTATGCCTCAGTGCTGGTCAAGGCCACAAATAATCCTTGCAGCCCTTTCTGGTGCAAATTCAGTCTTAATCATTAGCGCACCTTCATACTTTCCAAAACCCTGATTATAGCTTGAGTATGAACCGACATCCTGGTAATAGGAATCTTGGTGAGGAGCCTGAGAATCATACTCATTGTAAGCTTCCATATCGTTGCTATATCCACCGTGCATTCCCCCATCATAGGGGCTATAGTCTCCAACTCCACCTCTTCCACCGCCTCTTCCACGACCATAGCCACTTCTCCCGCGGTAACCACCACTTCTCTCCTGAAAACGATGACTTCTGTCAGGACCAGGACCAGACGGAGATCCCCCTCGACGATGACCGTCAAAATTCCCGCCATAAGGGTGATGACGATTCATGTTTTCTCAGAAATTCAGCACAATTTTACTGCTTGTGATGGTCTCAGTGACGTGGCGTTCAAGGAATGATACAGGCACAGCGAGAAGGCACAGGTACAGAGAGAGGGACGATGCCGACGGCGAGCTCAAACTCAGTACTCAGAGCGAACCAGACTACAGAGATAGATGGCAGAAATGTCTGACAGTGTTGATGGAGGAGGAAAAGAGAAAACTGCAGGGATCACACCACATTGCCCCGGCAAACCCCGGGCCTGGTAACAGAGCTTCCTTTTCAGGCCGGCAGTGTGTCACATCACACTTGGTCTACGCAACCATGTCCAAGCAGTATCAGTTTAAGCTCGTCCTCCTAGGTCAGTTTCTTCTTTCTGAATCATTAATCCCGCTTATGTCGTTCAAGGTGAATCAGCAGTTGGAAAATCTAGGTACTCTATACACTATATTGCATGTCACAAGGCTCACTCTACATCAGCCTTGTCCTCCGTTTCGTCAAGGACCAGTTCGATGACTATCGAGAGAGTACAATAGGCGGTTAGTCCCATGTAAGATGACAGTGATTCAGGGTTTCTGAACATGCCTCAGCTGCCTTTCTCACGCAGACAGTGACGATTGACGACCAAACAACAGTTAAGTTTGAGATATGGTATGGGTTCCCTATCTGGCTCTTTCTCTCTCTCTCTTTGTCTCTATGTTGACACTCATTTAGGGACACCGCTGGACAGGAGCGTTATAAGGTGTGCTTCCTTACTTTTTTGTCGGCCGGCTAGCTGATTTGGTCCCTCCAGTCTCTGGTATGCCTTAAACAACGACGCTGTGGCGACCATATGATTGAATCTTTTCCAGGCCCCCATGTATTATCGCAATGCCAATTGTGCCGTAGTGGTGTATGACATCACACAGTCATCGTCCCTCGAGAAAGCTCGCACCTGGATACGTGAGCTGCAGAGACAAGCGGATCCAAATATTGTCATTACATTGTGTGGCAACAAGACTGATCTCGGTGCACGCCGTCAGGTAAGTCAGGAAGAGGCCAAAAAATATGCGGATGAGGAAGGCCTTATGTGGGCAGAGACGAGTGCAAAGAGTGGCGAAGGAGTGACAGAAGTTTTCATGGCAATTGGTTGGTCAGCTCTTGCTCTGGTGCTATTCGTTATTTATTCCATTCCCCTCATAGCCAAGAAACTTCCGTCCATTGCTTCTCCTGCCATTCGCTCTGGGATGAGGGCAGGTCCTGGAGCAAGACAAAGTGTGGACCTCAATAAGCAGGCAATTACGCAGGATCAGACTGACAATTGCAGCTGTTAGAGAGCAGCTTGCTCGCTCACTGCATACAATGACTTCGATTCACCTTTAATTTTGCCCCCAATCATTACTGTCATTTGTTGCTCACTTTGTAACATACTCTTCTTGCAGACCTTGGACCCTTGGGATATATATATATTTACGCAATATCTGATTATGTCAATTCTAATGCAATCACGTTCTACATGACCATTCCATGAGCAGCTTACAAGCACACAAACAGCGTTGACCATGTCCAAAAGTCAAAAAAGGGCAACGTCGTTCAAAACCCTGCCTTCTCCAATTTTCGTATATCAGTGTGGGCAACCTCCGATTGTCGCACTTCCTCACTTTTCTCCCATAGCTCCCTCTCAGTGGGAGGCTCTTTCCGCAACTGGTCTCGAAGAAACACAGCGACATCATCCAGTAGGAGAGGATAAGGCTCTTTCTGATGACGAAGCATTACTGATATGACGTCGCGGAATTGCTTCCGCTTGTAAAAGCAGATTGGCCCGGATTCCTTGTCGCTATACTGGTCTTCAATATGGACTAGTTTGGTGAGGTACATGGTGATGAAGGGTAGGCAAGGACCATCAACATCGTTCAGCTGGCGATAGGTCGCAAAACCTCTCGAAGGGTCGTTATACCGTGAAAGTGACTCCAAGACAGATTTCTTGCTGACATGAGCCATTGTGAGCAGGAGCTTCTGGATAATGTTGCTGGTGAGGGCAGTGATAATGGCGCTCATGGAAGCAATGTTGTTCAACAGACGGCATTTCTAAATATGACCGTTAATATAGGGCACTGATAAAGAACAAGACACAGACTAACATCCGCTACTTTGATCCAATAATCAACAATTTCTGCCCGCTTCTTTATCACGCCAGTATCTAAGATGCTCTTCTGCACCCAGGAAACCACCCTGTCATGGACTGCACAGTACTCCCGAAGGTTTGTCGTGCCTGGTCCATTATGTGATCTCGCATACATGATACACTCTTGTGGCAAAATCTTCCTGTACATTTCAAACAAGATCACTGTGAGTTGCTCTGCGAGATCTGCAGCTTCTATCTTCAAGATATCGCCTTTCTGAGGTTTTGAGTTCTTCTTTTTGCGCGGGCTGATTGACGGGGAAACAGTGATAGGGTTTCCAATGGAGAATGTCTGTCCCATTTTGATATCAGCACCTTATAAATCATTCAGAATGAGAAATATCTTACCAAATCCTTTATTTGTTCTTGAATAAGCTTAGAAAGCTTGTTGTTAGGACCCGGTGTGATCGATTTCAAAAATTCTGTGAGGCGACCTGCAATGTTGGGTTCCTGCTCCAGTAGACAATTCGCTTGGAGCCAGTCACCGAATATCTCCAAGACTTTCCGTTGCGTTCTGCCCCGTCCACGTTCTAGCCAATCCTCCAACTCAGCAACATTTAAACCATCCGGTTCAAGAAGATTATAGTACTCTATGAGTGCATCAAATAATGCGTCTGAAGACATGAATGATCGAAATGTCATCAGAAAGACATCTTGATATTGTTTATTCTCCATATTGGTTGCTGATGGTCATGGAAAATCAACCAGCTGCTCGAAGTAGAGAATACGAACATACCCAACAATCGTTCTACCAGAGCAGGGATAGTTCCAAAACGCACTTGACCATCTGCATCCACATCCAACTGGTCTGCAAGCCTTGGCTTCAGATACCACGGAACCGAAGCTTGTAAAACCAGTACAGGTTGAGAGTAATCTTCTGTTGGCGGTAGTCTTCTTCGTTCTACCATCCGGGGCCATCTACCAGAGATACTAAAGGTACTGACAGGTTCTGGGCTACCATGACCTATCCATCTTCGCATACTTGAACTTCGCATGAAACGAGATGAATTGTCATCTCCCTCATTTTGCGTCGGCGTTGCAGTTCTGTCCATATTCATACTGCCAGCTACTCGATTGGGTAACTGAGGCACAGGTGTGGTAGGAGAAGGTGGTGCATTCTTGCAACCCTTGTAAGCGTCTGACGAGACGGGAACTTGGTGTAGCCTCGGACGGTTGGTTTGGCTCTGGGCAGTACGCTCCGGGAATTTAGAAATCTGAAGTGATGCCTATGGAGCACCAGCAGGAGACATTAGACAGGGTCAACTGTCTATATAAAGATGACGTACCCTGAACTTGGATGCTGATTCAGGCTCAGGCTCCCACAATTGCTCTGCTTGATATACGTAAAAACGGAGATCCTCTTTCACATTGGCCAGACGTTCAGCCATCTCTTCTGTCAGAGAATTAACAAATGCCTGGGGTATCCAGCCAATTGTATTTCCTCCCCGGCGCATTGCCGCCCACCACCCGGTGTTCTCGCGCTTGACTACGAGAAGTATTTCGTTCTTACGGAAGGAAAGCTGGTCGTCATCGGCGGCTCGGAAATCGTACAAACACAAGACAGAAAATTCATCTTGGTCCGAGCCAGCGCTGGTCGGTGTTGTTCGGGATGTCCCTGTGCTGAAGCGGGTGGATTCTGAGGACGGAGAGGCGGAATCAGGGGAGATGACGAGTTCAGAAACATACGGAGAGGAATCAATGTAAATATGGAGAGACTTGCGCATGATTTGGGATTTGGAAGCCATGATGGCAACGGAAAGAAAGAAGGATTGTTCAGTTGTTTAGATCAGAATTGACCTGGGCTGTGAAGCACAAACCACGTGTGTTAGCAATATTGGCTCTTCAAGCCTCGTCACCCTGCTGACTGACTGGACTGGCTTTGCGGCCGGTCCAGTGTTACAGCATACCTGTTAGCACACGTTGTTGCAGCCTAAAATGTGTTCCGCTGACTGCAGGGATGTTGCACTTTGCACCTGTACCGAGTTTATTATTCTTTCTTTCTTTTTCGTTCGCCACCATCTCACTATTTGTGACCAATGTCATACTTGACCGCAAATCATATCCTTCAGCACTGTCCATGCGCACTTATATGTAGCTGCCTCTCTCACCACTACGTCTTGTCACTGATTTACAAACTCTTGTTGTGGTATATAATTCATCATCATTGTATGCTTACCATTGTTCTACAAATAGCACAGACCATCACCCTTCCAATTTACATCCACTCATAAGCTTTGACCCACAATGATCCCTTTGAACGCCGCAAAGGCAAAGGTAAGCGGTACATGTATCGTCTCATTGGCATGTACTCTTAAATGTCTCGTCCTGCCAGGTTCAGCTTCGGTACGTGAGTTCCATTGTTCAAGTGGTATCGCGGCTAGGACCAACGATATGCCAGACTGGCTGTACAACGACTGAGAACTCTGCAACAGAAGAAGGAAGCACAAGCAAAATCATCTCGCAGGGACATAGCTACCCTCTTGGAGCGAGGCAAGGTTGAAACTGCTCGGATCAAGGTCGAGGGCTGTGAGTGGTGTCAAGTCTATTACCCCTTCGTCCATTGACTGTAAAGTAGTAATCAATGAAGATGTTCACGTTGAGCTATTAGAGCTTCTTGAGCTCTATTGCGAGCTCCTACTGGCAAGATTCAGCCTCCTAGACCAGAAGTGCAAAAATATTTTTTCTCTTGATCCTGCTACCTATTGATTCTCTGATCTAGTAACCGGGAGCCAGATCCAGGTATGTGACCAATAAATAGCGATGGCACATCAGAATGTCTTAACATAATATAGCCATCAGTGAAGGTGTTTGCAGCATCATCTATGCTGCTCCTCGGACCGAACTGAAGGGTATTCTCATATTGTCCAATATTTCTGTAACGAATTGACTGCCTTGCTTAGAGCTTCACATCCTGAGAGATATTCTTATGCATAGGTATGGTCGGGAATTTTCTGTGGGGGTCATGGAGAACCGTAACAATTGTGTCGCCGAACGGGCATGCCGACATTTCTTGCTGCTCGATCGCTCGTTAAT
>Ga0157357_1000662_pt1 | contig 14569 bp, 18 predicted proteins | sample AttcapACBM1_FD_111485 | JGI IMG/M metagenome (GOLD analysis project Ga0157357, IMG submission 111485) | Fungus gardens microbial communities from leaf cutter ant in Botucatu, State of Sao Paulo, Brazil - Atta capiguara ACBM1 | ecosystem: Host-associated > Fungi > Mycelium > Unclassified ... | reverse complement strand
TTACCTTGCTTAATCCTTACAGTTTCCTCATGTATGAATCCTCATGTATGCCTTGTGGTTGAACCATAGACACTTATAAATAGCGTAGATACCTTTCTGTATCCTTACGCTTTACCACTTCAAATCTACTCTTAACTTCTCTCAAGTCTTTGCCTTAAGTTGCAACCTGAGCTCTAGCTTAAGGTCGTTACAATCTTATATCAAAGGCGGTTCATGGCTCAAATACTTTGGTCATTCCAACACATTATGTGCAAGAGTATCGAGAGCAATCACTAATCATGCTCCAATTGGCAAATACCAACTTAGATTTTTCCCTAGGGAAGAATTTAGGTGTCCATGCAAGCTTTATCCCATCAAGACTAGACATCATATCTTACATGAGTGCAAGAGATTTAATGGATCTTGGAATCCAAGAAGAGATTCGATTGGTCACTTCATTTTATTCCTTGAACTAAACCCAAATGTGTTTGCTTTTTCTTCAACCATTTATTAATCATCTTTGAATTGATTTCTTAGATATTTAGTATGCTTTTTATCTTTGTTTATATAGTACTCTTTTTCTTTTCATCTGTTCCTTTTTCCTCCTGTAGTTTGAGTTTTCATGTATGTAGTTATGAAGTAGCTACCACAGTCTGCCTTTGTGCCCCATGTAATAAATTGTTGATTTAAAAAAAAAATGTGGACTCCATCCCATCAGGCTATGAGCCAAGTTATGAGCATACAGTGAAAATTCCTGATATAGGTTCCCTTACCACGCTATCTATAGTCGCTGTGTCCAACGAAGGACAAACAGAAGGCTGTGGAACACGCCCATTGCTAATTGGTTAACTGCTACTGTTGCTAATATTTGAATCCGCTGGGAGGCCATTGTGATTCAGGCGGTCGTCCGGGATACAGGATATTGACACTTGACCAGGATAGAGGTATCGAATGTTCTCTGCTGTGTATTCTGATAAGGAGAGGTTTATTCAGACCCTACTTCATCCATGACTTCAAACTCAGCCATGCCAGGAAATTCATGGTTTCAGGGTGCACACAACTTTACGATCAATGACCCAATTATGGTTTCTAGTGACGTTGGATCCGAAACAGAGCGGAAGAGTAAGTACTATCTCTTGAACTGATGAATCGTTGATTGACTTGACTTGAACACTTTAGTGATGAAGCGTCTCGAAAAGAAGGCACTTGTCGATGCTACATATAATTCCGCAGCTAGACATTATACTGCCCTGGAGTGCCACCCGCGCACCCGTGTGCCACTCTGAAATAAAATCGTGGCTTGGATCCTCGACATAGACCGAGAACAGAGGCTGTTATGGTTACATGGACCCGCAGGGGTGGGGAAGTCTGCCATTGCCCAAAGCCTAATGGAATATTGTGCTAAGCATGGCATTCTGAGCGTAGGAATCTTCTTGTCCCGGGCCAACAAGCGTGATGACCCCAATCGGATCATTCCCTCGTTTACCCATCAGCTTGTCACCGCCCACCCCGTATATCGTCGAGCAATTACGAATGTTCTGAGTAATGACCCGACCATTCTGGAAAAGCGAATGGCAGACCAGTTTGAGCAGCTAATCGATAAACCCGCAAATATTCTTGTCGATGATGGCCCAAACATGCGACCCCGTCCTATCCTGTTCCTCATAGACGGTCTCGACGAATGCAACACAGAATCTGCTCAACGAGAGCTCATTAGTCTCGTAACATCCTTTATTTCGAAATGCAAGTTGCGATGCCTCCCATTTGCTTGTTTCATCACCAGTCGTCCGGAATGGCAGATCGTGTCGACCTTCAATCAACTGGATCCAAGTGTCAAAGTTCTGAGAGAAGAGCTTCGGACGAATACCCTCGGGGCCATCCAAGATGTAGAATGGGTATTACATACCAACTTTGAGGAAATCAGGAAAAAGGCTTTTCCACCAGATACCGAGTGGCCGAGTAAACAAAAATTCGACAAAATCAAGAAGGCAGCTTCTGGAAATATGCTATTTGCCTCCGTTGTGACGAAATTTATGGACGATGATGATCCAGATGGCCAACTTGATCTATGCTTGAAGTCAGTACAAGGCAAACTCATGTCCGACGAGCAGAATCCTCTGGATCCCCTTGCAGCACTATACGAAGCAATGCTTCGCAGCATTCCTCCCAGACTTCTCGAAACTACCCCGAGAATTCTATACCTTGAGATCATTGTACAAGACAGTTATAGATCCTTCAGAATAACGCTGACTGGAGATGTTTCGGCAGACTTCTTTAACATTGATGACCGAACATATCATACATGCTTAAAACCACTTTGCTCAGTCCTCTATGTGCCGTCAGGTACTGGTCGTCGCCTTGAATTCTCTCACGCGACATTCGCCGATCATGTAAAGGTTGCAATCCGGATGGGGACCTTTGGGCTACGTGAACCAGAAGTACTCGAGGATATACGAAGGAGGTGTATTAGCTGGATTAAAGAACTCAAGAACACGAACAAAAAAGCAAGTGAGTTCTTCTAGTAACCCATCTTTCGGACTTGTGCTCACTGTATCTCAGGTATTCTTCTGCATAGAAGACGCAACGCGGATGAAGTTCTGGATTTTTCGTGGAGGACTCTGTTCAAGCTCTGGAATGACCTGATCCCCGATGGAGGATTCTTGAAACTGCAAGAACTACGAGATTTTACATTCAAAAACTTACCTCGTAATGTCACGTCCATCAAATCAATAGGGTTCCTGATCCAGGACATGATTCAGAATATGTTCGACTATGTAGGTTAATTTGCTCAGATATATGATATGTATACACTGACAACGAAACTAGCAAAATGAGAATCAAATTTCAGCGGAGGACTGTGCTGTACGTACCGAGCCAATATGCGAAACCGATCACAAGCTCTTCGAGAAATACAAATCATTGATTGGCACATGGGGTGCCTCCTGTTGAGGCACTCGATCTGACCACAACAAACTGTTTACATGATCTAGAATTCCTGATTTATTCGGCAGATCACTCATTTGACGACTTTGATGCCGCGCGACTTGTCTCAAAGATCCAATGGTTCCCGAAGCTAAGACACACATTCCTGGGTTATGGAGAGAACACAGTTCTTGTGATTTCCTACTCACTGGGAATCAGAAGAGATGTTTATTGGCAGTGGGTTTTCGAGAACGCCCTGCCGGGTACTTCCCACGATGACGTCCTCAGTTTCTGTTCGCGGACATTTGAGGTTGTGGCGCATTCCTTCTATTACGATTCAGCTGAGCCAGTAGTTCGATCAAATTCTCTCGACTGCACCCTCGCTTCCTTCATTTCAGACGCTCAGTCTGACCCTGTAATCCGACTCAAGGTTGCTTTCGACATACTCTCTGTCACTCACGATCCGTCAGCAACCGTTTACAAGCTTTTGGAATACACATTTCGTGATACTCCTTGTGAAGTCCAATCGGTTTCTCAAAAGATCCTGGCCTTCTTGCTTTCTTCGCACGATGACACCATCTTGTTGAAGGACGTTGAAGAGGCACTACACTTGGATCATTCGACCACTAGTCAGGCCATTGAACGAATACGTCCGTTCATTTTCGCGTGGTCTCCTCCGTCAGACCCTGGAACACTTTATCTCCACCAGCGAAGTCAGCTTGATAACTTGGAAGAATATAAATATTTACTTCTTTCAGAAAAGGCATGTCAGGAGGAACCCCTTTTATGGGGACGGTTTAGAGCTTTGTCTTCGAGACCTGGTTTCAGTGGCTTGCCAGGGGTTAATAGAAGGCGATTCCGGGAGTATGCCTCGAATGCACTGGATACCGATAGTAGGCTCGCTACAGTGGCCGAGGAGCTTCGCGATTTCCCATTTCCTCGATTCACAATACAAGAAGACGGATTTCATGGGATTCAGTTTTCCAGTGGCTTACAAGCACTTGTCCCTCGATTGCCTGAACTGGTGAGCCATATGTTGAAAGGTCTGAAGATGAAATAACCTATAGTCAATGTAGGAGCCTGTGATGGGGCCGATCGTGATGGACGAACCGATTTATGAACAGGATCGTCTGCCTTTTGAGATGCGGGAGGAGATGAGTCGTGACTTTGAAATCTTCCGTTGTGAGTGGCCTACCAATAACTTATGAGATACCACATTTACATCACCCTGGAGTGTAATTGACACGGAGAACATCCTTGTATCGTCATATATCAACATGACACAGTTGTCGAGACAACGAAAATATCGTATCTGCCTTATCGGTGAGGGACGGAGCAGTTGCTTGCAGTGACCTCTGATTAGAGCATGAATGAGGAGGATTGAGGCGCCGAGAACCCCAGTGGTCCTTGGACTTGGAGTATGACATCAGCAATGAATTCAGGATTATGTATACCTGGTACGCCGCTGCCCTCGATCACGATATCTGCAGGACATTCATGAACTGCAAAATGGGACATGGACACGGACACACGAACTTAGATCCATGACTAAGAACCCACAACACCACTCCGAACTGTCGCGTATCTGTATATCATAGCAAGTTAGGCCGAGTAGATACAGCTTCTGTACATGATTAATTCCTCAGCCAGCTTGCTTTACTCAGAGTCATCATTTCCCCGAAAATGGCAGGATCTTATAATGACTCCAGATTCATTGAATACCCCAACAGCACTCTGCATGCTATATCAACACTAATGGGAAAGGGAATGAAATAGGGTTCATTTGAATTTCCCATTAGGAGCAGTTTCTGAAACTCCAACCCACTAATTGCGAGATGTCATACGCACATCACCCTAGAGTGAAAGTATCATAACGTGAACAAGCCACATCACTTGCTGATGCGGTTTGGCTCGTCATTTGAGCTCCCTTGGAAAAAAATGAGTGATCAATGTATCAACGAGAATGAGATCCTGACAAGTCTTTATGAGCGCCTTGCAAATACCATTTGCAGGACAGCTTATAAGATGTACTGGAACCTCCGCAGCTCGCTAACATCACTTCAAAATATCAAACCGATTAACATCTGTGCTAAATGGTTGGCTCTTAGTGGAGACTCAGATCGGCTTCAGGCCAGTAATATTGAGAATAACATACGAAGTGTACTTCCTTATCTCTAGACTTGGTGTTGAAGATTCTGAGTGCACAGCCAATGATATCCATACGTGGCAAAATGATTAATCATGCGGCTTACCGCACATCCTCCAACGGCAACAGAAAAAACATACATTCGAGAGAACGTACACTGACTTACTGTGAATGCGGCCCAGCGCTGTCGCCATCGACTTTGCGGACTACGAGCATACAAACTATCCACGTCAGTCAGACCCTGACACTGCTCTTCCCTTGTATCATTCCTCCATGGCCGACGAAAAGGCACGCAGACGTGTCCGTGTCCCGGCCCTCCCGAACGACCAGCAAGGCCCACCCGACTACGACTACGACGATGAGGGCAAGGGCGTCTACAACAAGGCGAACAAGAGTCTTCTCGGGGCCCACATTGGCGGTGGGCGCATGCCCCAGCCGCCGTTGCTGCCGCCGACCACCATTGTGCGTCCTTGGTCTTGTGGCTGCTTCATACACGACTGACGGGATTGTAGCGCGAGTTTTTGATGCAAAACATGGAGCATGTCGCCCCAATCATCTACACACTGCTCTCGTGCTGGACTCGTTTCCACAAAATCGGCGCCTCCAACATTGTCGTCTGGGACGAGGCTCATTTTGGCAAATTCGGCTCGCACTATCTCAAACGCGAGTTCTACTTTGACGTTCACCCGCCTCTCGGCAAGATGCTTGTCGGTCTTGCTGGCCTGCTGGCAGGCTACAACGGTAGTTTCGAGTTTAAGAGTGGTGAGGTCTACCCTCAACAGGTGCCGTATGTTGCGATGAGGGTCATGTTGGGGACATTTGGGGTGGCTATGGTACCTCTGGGCTGGTATACCGCTGTCGAGCTGGGCTTGAGTGCGTGGGCATGTCATTTAACGGCGCTTATGGTCCTTTGCGGTGAGTCTCTTTCTCGTAGTCTTTGGCTCCTTGTCTGATTCAAGACAGATGTTGCTTGGCTTACCATTTCGCGGTTTATCCTCCTTGATGCGATGCTTCTCTTCTTCACGTTCCTTACCGTTTTCTGCTTCACAAAATTCCATAACCAACAATATCAGTGTGTACATGCTCTTCAATATTTTGTCCTTACTCTCATACGTTTGCCACAGATCCTTCTCCTATGACTGGTGGTTCTGGTTAACTATGACTGGTTTCTCAATAGGCTGTGTGACCAGGTGCCTTTCATCCCTCGTCCTTTTCACCAACTCATGATGTATTGTCTGCTAGCGTCAAGATGGTTGGCCTTTTCGTGACAGCTCTCGTCGGCGCCTATACCGTCGAAGACCTATGGGAAAAGTTTGGCGATACAAAACTCACAGTCGTACGTTTTCCCCGCATGCTCATATTCTCATCATGCTCATTCACCGGTTCAGCACGAACAAGCCAAACATTGGGGCGCACGCATCCTCTGCCTCATCGTAGTCCCTATTCTCGTCTTCATGGCTTCTTTCAAACTCCATTTCATGGTCCTCAACCACTCCGGTCCAGGTGATGCCCAGATGTCATCTCTCTTCCAGGCGAACCTCGTTGGAAACGATTTTGCACAAAATCCACTCGACATTGCTTTCGGATCCAAATTGACGTTGAAAAATATGGGATGGGGTGGAGGATTACTTCATTCGCATGTGCAGACATATCCTGTCGGATCGAATCAACAACAGGTGACGTGTTATCATTATAAAGATAACAATAACGATTGGGTGGTATTACCTCGTTGGGATGAGCCTGCATATGATCCGAATGCCGAGATTCGGTATTTGAAGCATGGGGATCTTGTGAGGTTGAATCATCCTTCGACGGGTAGAAATCTACACTCTCATACTGTTCTCGCGCCGGTCACGAAATTGAATTGGGAAGTATCGGGGTATGGGAATGAGACGATGGGAGATGTGCATGATATATGGAAAGTGGAGGTTGTTGAGGATATCCATAGGGGGAAGTTGAAGGATGGGGATAGGATACATTCGTTGACGACCAAGCTAAGGTTTAGGCACCATCAGCTAGGATGTTATTTGAGAGCTGCAAATGCGATTTTGCCGCAGTGGGGATTTAAGCAGGTTGAGGTGAGTTGTGATAAGGATAATAATTTGGGTGATGCACATACGCATTGGAACGTGGAAAGTCATTGGAATGATCGATGTGAGCTTTTGAAATTCTTTTGTTCTCTCTTTTCTTAATCGATTGGTTTTGTTTTCTAGTACCGGCTGGACAAACGAAGTACTATAAATCCCCTTTCCTTCGTGACTTTTGGCATCTCAATGTAGCAATGATGACATCCAACAACGCGCTCATTCCAGATCCTGACAAAGAAGATATCCTTGCCTCTAGACCTCTTGATTGGCCATTCCTTTATTTGGGTTTACGAATGTGCGGATGGGGAGATATGCAATTGAAGTACTATTTGATTGGTACACCTGTGATTTGGTGGGGAGGGACGATGAGTTTGATTGTGGCTATCGGAGCATGGATGGTGTATTTGTTGAGGTGGCAGAGGAAGTATCAGGATATGAGTGAGAGGGAGTGGGAGCATTTCATGTATGTAGGCAAGGTGGCTTTCTTTGGGTGGTTGTTCCATTTTGGTGTGTTTTCTGTGACAGTGATTTTTCTGAGAGGATGACTGATGGGTTTGGCGTGTGTATATAGCCCCATTTATGATTATGGGACGAGTCACATATATCCATCACTATGTACGTTTTTCTTTGATTCCATGTTCCCGCTAATGTTTGATGTAGTTACCGACATTGTATTTCTCGGTCCTGATGCTTGCGCATGTTTTGGATCATTTCGTGTTTTCTGCTCGAGGGCTTTCGGAGCGTACGAAGATGATTGTGTTCAGTGGCGTGTCATTTGTGATTGTTGCTTCGTTCTGGTGGTTTAAGGGTGTTGCGTTCGGGATTGAGGGTCCTGTGAATGAGCATTGGGGATTAGGGTGGCGGAAGGTATGTTTTGCTTTGCCTTTCTCTCTGTATTGTTTATTTTTCGCCCTTCTTGTCTTCACTTTTCTCTCATTGAAATCCATTCCTCTTCTGTTTTGACGTTGACTAATGATTGGGATAGACTTGGAATATTTATGAGTCGACTTGAAGTGGATCGATTCTAATGCAAAAAAGCTCGATAGAAACGCAAATGAGCAAGGGAAGGGAGTGGTGATTACCTTAGTCTATGTTAGTTGTAATTGTAAGCAACTGGCGAGTGATTAATTGGTTTTGAGATGCTTTGGTGTTTTTTTTGGTATTATTGAATGTATTGTATTGTCCATTGCTCCGGTTACTTATGTGCATAACCATACTTGGAAAAAAATAAGTGAACTCCATATTTGTCTCGCGCTACACCGCAATCCGCGAACCGGAATGATTCAAATCTTGATCCTTGTCCCTGACATCTCGACATATTCATCACCATTGGCATCCTCCAGGAAAATTTTCCAGGTATCAACATGGCTCTTGAGGTCAGAGGCGACTTGTCCGCAAATTCATCACTGAACGCTCTGGAAAAGTGCGTGCGGATGTTCTCCGAAGGCCGAGAAAGTCTATAATGAGAAACTGGTCGGGGACTTTGTCCTCATGCTGCCATTACTGCCTTGGAATGTTTCTACTTGCACTTGCTATACCATGCTATGTGTTCTTCCATCAGTTGTTCTTAGCTGAAATTTCTCCTGTGCTCTGGAAATCTTTTTCCTGCTCAAACTATTCTGAATTTGAACATCAAAAGGCTGAACAGCAGTGTATCATTCTCGAAAGCCAACCTGATTTGATTATATAATATTCATCTGCTTACACATGTCATGATACGTAATCGACTTCCCTCTATCTCAACACCTACTTCATTCGGCTCTTTTCTCCGCGAGTGTTTATGCTTTATTCTGTTGTGTCTCGAAGAGATGATGGAATATACGACAAAGACTGAGATTTACTTGAAAAGCTCCCAGAATTCATAGATGCTGCGGGGAAAAGTAGAAGACGATGCGACTGGCTCAGACTTTGAATATGCTAATGACCCATCTCACAAGTATCCGGAGTCAACGAGTTGTCATCGCCCCTATACTGCCGTCATAGGTCTAGTTCACTAATATTGCCGAAACAGACTTGTTGTTCAGTTGGAAAATGAGAGAAAGAGGCCCTTGACACCGATGAGCCAGTTGATGCCTCCATTGTGCACAGAGTCTTGGGCCATCGGTCGCCTTTGACGAGGGCATAAGTGCATCTGAGAGTGTTAAAATTTAGAGAGTTTGTCTGATCAGACGGTTCATGTTTCGTTCCCTGAACGGTGATAACATGAAGCTTTTCAAAGTGGTTGGATATGTCAATAATATGGGTGCGATGGCTTGTGAACAACAGTGGTTTGTTACGGCTCAGTTCGCGACCTGATGTATAGGTGGACAGACGCGGGTCACGTGAGGGAGCGTTTAGGGTAGCGGTGTGAGGACCTCGTAACAAGGTTGTTTAATCCATTTTTGCTCGTACTAATTCAAAGTTGATAAGCGAAAGTCTGGACTATTGTTCTGGAGAGGAACGAGTGTTCAGGGCGTATGAGCGCGAGTATTCGCGAGCTGGAACTCGATGCATTGTAGTCTCTGTCAACGATTTCGAGTGTTGTACTGTGCTCTAGAACTGACGTTTATTATCTTAGATCGTTGTTGTTGTTCTTCGATCTTTAACAATCGGCAATGTATATCATGGGGTTACTATCACCCAGTTTTAGTTAAGCGAGGGCGCGAGTTGAGCGCACCGAGGAGGACCCTTCTGATTGACATTTCACGTTTCAGGTTGAGAGCAAAGAACTTGAGGACCGGAATAGAGAGGATATCTTGTACACGACCCACTGTGTCTCAAAAGTGATGTTAACTGCGCAGTGTCCGATGCCGCACTGTCGTCAATCAGCTTGTTGTCTGAAAGTTTTCTATTGACTGTGACCCTTTTTTTGCGTCCATTATGATCTCAGTGTTTTTGTATTAGACATCTTCAGCAGCTTGATGAGTTCCGATGTTTAACGTCGGACTTGAAGTCCATACAACTAGGTGGGGTATCCTTGGATATGGACATGGGCTAAAATGAATTTTCTGGCCCTCTAAAATAGGACATAACGGTATTGGCGTATAAGTGAAGTGGGATTTCAGGGGAGAAAAACTCGTCTTGACAGACGAATGAAAAGACTTATTGTGAAGTTATGCACACTATACGAGGCCATCACAGTGACAATATAACGAATACTATAACTCCCGATGGAGTGCAGTGCCATTGTGAGAAACGGCACTAATGACCTGAAGAACAGTTGGCAACTGTCATGGGCTATGCTATCACAGACAATTCCCAGCAAGCGCCAATCAAACATTCCGTGAGCCATGGCGTTATGGGATGAGTTTTTCCATTGTAGACCGTAGAATTTGTGACTTCGGTGGCATGGCTGACTCGACGTCCGCCCTGATCTTGTTTTGACCCACAGTGGGTTGAATCTGCATCTGTTCCTTGTGCTTCTCGACCTTGACAGATGGACAAGTATTACCGAGTTGTGGTGCCTCCTTAGGGAAACTTCCCTGACATATGACTTCATGAAATATGGTCATCTAAGATATAGACACTTCACTTAAGGTCCGGTGGTCCGATTATCAAATACTTGACACTAGCAAGACTCTGCTATAATAGATGCTATAATAGAGAGTCAACATGACTCCTATTTTCCACTGCAAGAGATATGATGCGGCGAATTTTCTTTATCCCTTCTCGTGGTGTAGGATCCAGCCTGATGGGGAAAGTCGCGATATATTGAGGCAACGCGATTGTTGGGTCAAAATTGCAGGTGGCTGCTCCGCTAAAAAAATCTCCCTTCCATCTAAGTATGTATCCGAGTCTCAAAGTCCAAGGCATATCAGCGCTCGGAATGTAACCCAAATTCACGGTAGGTATTGAACGTCAGTAAGGAGATTTGGGACAAAATAAAGCACTTCTTTTCAGAATTCTTTTTATAACATGAAAATGGATTATACTACTTATTGTTACAAATGAAGGGGAATCAACCCACGCCGGCATTCTGCGGCCTTCCATGTCCGGCATACATTTAGTGTTTCGCCAAAATCTTCGGGGAATATGAGAGGGTCGTGGATAATTATCACAGTAACCATATCAATCTTCTTTCCCTAAGCGCGCCACCCTTCAAAGGATCGGATGCCCAATACTCAGCTGCTCTGGTGTTACAGAAACGATCCTTTGGCCCTAACTTGGAATAACTCACGTGTGGCAACCGCGCATTTTTTCCTGGATACTCAAGTCACCCACATTGCTAGGTCCGGAGAGTGACTCGGAAGAGGGACATCGTTACTGGAAACACAGCATGAAGAGAACTTGGAATCTATCTTATTGTTGATTTTGTTCCTCTTACCCTCGTTCTCTGGATCTCACCTGGTAGCCGTTCTCTTCACGTGTCTCTGTCTCAACTGCATTCTGTCTCCCGCATGGAGGCCATTACATTTTCGGCAAACTTGTCTATGTCTGTTCTCCCTGATTATGATCGCATATGATCAATTTCCGTAACGACATCGGCACCCAAATATAGCATCATAGTAGTAGTCCTTGGTTTCCTTTTCCTTTTTTCGTCATCTACTTTGCGCGCAAAATCTTTACACCGTCAGATGATCCACGTTCCACCGAAGACGATAACGGTGGGACCACAGGTCAAGAAACATACCACTGGTCCCAAGCCACTATAAAACAACGGGATGCACTCTTTACCATTCGTTCAAATTCGTTTCCACATTTTCACTATGCCTCTAGTTGAAAATATCACATTACCAACCTCGGAAAGCTTTCTTGCGTTAGAAGACAACTCCAAGAAAATAACCTTGCATTCGAGCGAGGGCGATCTCCGTGCGCTCTCTGAGAAGGGGCGCGAGCTCGTCCTGAATGACCTCGAGTCTCGGCCTATCGTAATCAAAACAACGGGATATGATGACTTCCCAGATGGTGGATTACGGGCATGGCTAGTGGTTGTTGGAGTGCGTAATCCTTTCGTCTAACCTTAGTTTTTGCTCACTTCAAGACCCAGGCTTTCTGTAACGCATTTGCAACGTGAGCACATCTCTTGCAGACATTTCACTAGGGTACTGATCTTTCGTAAGTGTCGGATATGTTACTTCTTGGGGTGTATGTCTCCTTTTTTTCATCTCATCTTTCATACGTTAACTCTCCTTTAGATCTTTCAGGAGTATTACGAGAGAACTCTTTTGAGCGAGTACTCTCCCTCCACCATGTGTGTTCCCTCCTGCTCGATAGTGCCCTCTTTCTCATGAACTTCATATCATCTAGCTCTTGGATAGGTTCAATCCAAGTACGTTTATGTTTTCCTATTTGCTCCGACCTTCAGGATTTATCTGTAGATAGTATGCCCTCATTTTCTTCCCTGGTCTAATTGTCGGGCGACTTTTTGATCTGGGTTATTTCCGCTGGGTGTTTATCTTCTCAAGTTCACTACTCATCGCAACAACGTTCCTTGCTGCGCAATGCACCAGATACTGGCAATTCCTGTTATGCCAGGGTATCGCTAGTGGAGTTCGTCCAGTTATTTACATATTAGTGATCGATTTTAATTAATTTTTTTAGATTGGTTGTGGTGGTGTGTTCTCCCCCACACACGCAATACTTTCTCACTGGTTCAAGAAAAAACGTGGACTTGTTTTGGGCATCATGGCTGGCGGAGCCTCCGTTGGCGGTGTGATTCTCCCAATTACCGCGCACAAATTGATTCCCGAAGTCGGGTGAGTTTTTTACGCCGTTTCACCACCATGAGACTGACATAGACTTTAGCTTTCACTGGGCGATGAGGGTCATTGGATTTATCCTCGTGGTCGTCCTCGGAGTGTCTAATCTCGTACGTTCAGGATATTGCCTGAGTATTCCTGTTGCATACTGATATCTATTCCAGACGGTGCGAAGGCGGCTTCCGCCTGCAAAGGGCAAAGGGGGCTTGTTGAATCTACAGGCATTTAAGGAGCTTCCGTACACCATGTACTGTATTTCCTCGTTCTTTATATTCCTTGGCCTTTATACCTGTAAGTGCATAATGATTGTTTTATGTACTCATTCTGACCCTGTCCAGTATTGATCTTCGCCAACGTGAGTGCCACTGCCCTTGGAATTGAAGCTGAACTCGCTTCCTACTTCGTTGCTCTCGCAAATGCTGGTTCTCTCCTTGGTCGATATGCATCTGGAATTCTTGCCGACAAAATTGGTCAGTCCTTGTCCTATCAGTACATTCATGTCACATCTGACATCATTTCTATCGTCAGGACCAATGAATGTGATGATCCCCTTCACGCTCCTTGCTGCCGCCTTCACTTATGGCTGGCCCTTTACACATACCACGGTTCAACTGATTGTAATCACCCTCATCTACGGCTTTTGTTCAGGGATGTATGTTTCATTAATGACTCAACCCATCATGAACCTCGGTGGTGAGGGAGACATCGGCCGGAGAATTGGAATGTTCATGACAATTCTAGCTGTTGGTGCGCTTTGTGGACCACCTATTTCAGGTGCAATTCAGGTCAGTACAGGATCATTCAAGATGACAGGTGTATTTGCTGGTGAGTTGATCTTGTCACCGTCTGATCAAGGTCTGATTGGGACATACATCAAAGGTACTGTTGTCATTGTTGGTGTGATCTTCATGGCTATCACCAGGCTTTTAGTCTCGACAAAAACCCGTGTGAGCCTTTAAATAGAATATTTATTGCCTTTTTACAATCCAATCTCCTTCTCATTCTTTATTTCGTCACCAAGCAAGACAATTAGCGTTTTAGTTTCAGAAGCGGCTTGGGGTTCCGTATTTTTTCTTTCGATACAGATTCTTTGGATTGTAACCCCTCATTTTTACGCCCTGACATCTGTATATTAGTGTATCATACATTAATTAGAATAGTATTTAATAATAAGATGTTACGAAAGTAGCAAATTGCATATGAGGCCTGTGACAGAGACTGGTCTGATTACGAGCTTACGTCAGAAAAAATCAATGTTACCTTGAAAACTGAGATATTACATTACTCAGTAATGTTGAGAAAGTTCTTGGAAGACACTTATAATAATGTCGCAGCTTACTATTAAAAACCATTATTATTATTACTTTGAAGTAATCGATTAATAGCATGTGCTCTTGATCAGTGGTAAATCTCACTTTAGTGGCATGGGAATTAATTACACTTGATGTGAGAAATACAGAACAAAAGAAACTACTTCAGAAGTTCTTCGGAAGTTGTGCTTAGAACTAGATGCTCTGAATGGTGATAAACTGATTGATGAAGAAGGTCCTTCTATGACTAGAATGAGTCCCAAGCATTCCTGTTCTCTAGAACTTCTATAAACTCAGAATGACTTGATGCTTAGAGGAACCCTAAAGCAGCAGCTACAACAGTATGTGTGCACCTATTTACACTAATCCCCATTTGGGTAGCCACATGGTCACAGCTGCAGAGCGACATCACTTCAACACTATCTATAGTATCATAGAGGATCTTAT
>Ga0157357_1000661_pt1 | contig 14571 bp, 18 predicted proteins | sample AttcapACBM1_FD_111485 | JGI IMG/M metagenome (GOLD analysis project Ga0157357, IMG submission 111485) | Fungus gardens microbial communities from leaf cutter ant in Botucatu, State of Sao Paulo, Brazil - Atta capiguara ACBM1 | ecosystem: Host-associated > Fungi > Mycelium > Unclassified ... | reverse complement strand
TCAAGGTCCCAGCTAAAGAAACCTACCATGCCCCTGGCAGAAACACGACTGGATACAAGAACAGCACAGATAACAATCGGTGCCAACCCCAAAGCCTGGCACAACCTAAAACAGTCGGAAACCTCATCAGAAAATTAAGGGACAGAAGGATAGATCAGATTCTAATCTCAAAAGGAGTCCACACGACCTGACGGCTCAGGTGTGAGAGGGTAACTCAATATGCCAATGAGATTCTCAAGACTCAATAAGATGTCAGACGCAGATCAAAAACTAGAATGAATCAAATTTGCAAACAAACCTTTGATAAGGCAAAACATGGAGATCTTATGGCCAGGGACAACTGGGGTTTTTAGTGGGGTAGTTGGTTCTTCGGCCCCGAGGAGACCCTTTCCGCTCCCCATTGAGCAAGGACCCCGCACAGTGTGAGGGCACTTGTCATAGTGGAGTGGTGAACGGTAACTGACCTATGGAGCAAGTCAGTTACTATACCTTGGTGCACTAACCTTCCTCGGCAGATCTGGTGCATTCACCAAAAAATCTCTCTCGCCCGTACCGCCCCATCCATCTTCTGTCATACTTTATGGTGGATGGGCCACGATAAACCAGGCATCCTGCCTAACAGCTCATATGACTCTCATACGACTGCATGATTCTCTTTCCCCGTTAACTTATACTTGCATCACACGACCATACTACCCTACGGAACATCTGTTATCTACACATTTGATGTGCCGAGAGTTGTGAGTTAATCCGTCATTGGGATTGGGATGGCAAGACCCGGCTTCGGGGCACTGGCCTAGGAATGCGCATTCTCTCATTATTTCTAGGTGAAACTGCCCATTATAATTGTACTACGCTATGGGTATGCTCTTACTGCAGATCGTTGCTTCTACCTGACCTTCACCATACACATACACATAACCTCTAGAACCATACCTTGTAGACACTCCCTTGTAGCGCGCTCACCGCGTCGTAGCGCTCATTTTAAATATAGAATTCACCTATCCCACGTGACAAGACGTGTCCGTGAGTTTGTCGAGTCTCTTGTCTCCTGGGAATTATCGAAAAACTCTGGTCGAACTGCGACAATCTGCTTCCAAACAGGATCTCTCTAGCTCCAAGATCATCTAGAAGACATTCATTTGGAATTTCGACCCTGCATCTTGGCTACCTATTCATATCTAAATTCTTCCGAATTTTAGTACAGGGAGTCATCCATTATTTGATAAGGATCTCCACTGTTAACCAAGCGACATTTCTCACCCCAAGGTTACATCATTTCATGATCCAGGTGACTACCATGACATCGGGTTTTCCGGTGATATCTCACATGGCTGCTTGAGCTATTTACATTTCAGTCGAGGTGTTTGAACGTTTGAATTAGGCTCACGAGGTCACTGGTCACCAGTCAATCACTACCCTCTCATATCTAGCTTTTGGATGGTCTTTTTAGCGCATTTGAGACAGATTTGGTACTATACGTCTCCCTCGCTGATTCAAGGTATCATTGAAGAAGTTTGTAGTCAGAACGAATCATTACAAACGTCTAACAAGCCACATGGTGCCTTCTTGTTTCTCCTGGTTCTTTATTTGAAGTTTAATTCCACGCGATCGCTGGAGGCGCCCAACCAAAGATTTAAAAGTCGGCTATCGCTTTGCTACATGTTAACAAAATCACTGTATCGCTCGTATTAGGATGCTCATCACCTCAGCCTTCATTTGGGCTAGTTTTGCCCTTTCATGGAAAGCCCTTGCCCAGTCTGGTTCTGTAGACGCCTATCTTGCTACTGAGTCACCTATTGCCAAGGCCGGTCTACTTGCCAATATCGGACCCTCGGGGTCCCAATCCCAAGGTGCCAAAGCTGGGATTGTCATTGCCTCTCCCTCGAATCAGAACCCGGATTACCTATACACCTGGACTCGTGATTCTGCGGTTGTTATGGCGGCTGTCATTGACCAGTGAGTAGATGCTCCCAGTTTCGCTGTTCAGACAAGGGTTGGATATGTTCTATGCACCTTAGGTACACTTTGGGTCTTGATAATTCTTTAAGAGGACAAATAGACAACTTCGTGGCTTCTCAAAAGATAATCCAGCAAGTTTCGAATCCCTCTGGAACCGTCAGTACTGGCGGTTTGGGTGAACCAAAGTTCAACATAGATGAAACAGCGTTCACTGACGCATGGGGGTGAGTCAATTTTCTCCCAAGGACGCAAGTATTGATGATATATTACCTACAACAGCCGTCCTCAGCGAGGTATTTTGTATCTTTCCCATTCATTTGTAGGTGAACTGACTTGTGTCTCAGATGGGCCCGCCTTGAGAGCGAATGCACTTATCACCTGGGCAAATTTCCTTCTCAAACAAGACAACTCGAGTTATGTCACTGATACATTGTGGCCAATCATCAAACTCGACCTCGATTACGTTGCAGAAAATTGGAATCAGACTACGTATGTGCCATTGTATCGATGTCACTAAATTTCTAACCGCTTTGCAGTTTTGACTTGTGGGAGGAAGTCTCATCCTCATCCTTCTTCACCACTGCCGTTCAACACCGCTCGCTGCGTCAGGGTATTGCTTTGGCCGATGCTATCGGCCAGTCTTCTAGTGTCTCTGTGTACGCGACGCAAGCCAGTAACCTCCTGTGTTTCTTACAGGTACGCCATTCCCTTTTCTTAACTCTCAGTATCTGAAGATTTTCCAGTCGTATTGGAACAATGCTGGATACATGACTGCCAACACAGGAGGTGGTAGATCCGGGAAAGATGCCAACACAGTCCTAACCAGCATACATACTTTTGATCCAGCTGCCGGTTGCGACGCTACTACCTTCCAACCCTGCTCTGACCGTGCACTATCTAACCTCTTGAATTATGTCGATGTATTCCGAAACCTTTACGCCATCAATTCCGGTATTGCTGATAACATCGGAGTTGCCACAGGAAGATACCCTGAGGATAGCTATATGGGGGGGAATGTGAGTGCACGGTTTCTTTTCCTGTAAAGAAATGTAATGAATGATTGTCCAGCCGTGGTACTTGGCGACGCTCGCAGTGGCTGAGCAACTTTATGACTCACTTATCGTCTGGAAGGACCAGGACTTCATTCAAGTGACCGCTGTCTCTCAACCATTCTTTGACCTCTTCTCCCCTGGAATCCAGCCCGGAAATATCTCATCCTCGTCTGCCGCCTTTGATAGCTTGACCACGTCCATCAAGAATTATGCCGATAGCTTTGTAGCTGTTGTTGCTAAGTATACTCCTTCTAACGGCGGACTCGCAGAGCAATATAGTCGCAGCGATGGCTCTCCTGTTAGTGCACTTGACTTGACTTGGAGCTACACTGCCTTGTTGACAGCGAATGGTGCGAGGAATGGTGTTAAGCCCGCTAGCTGGGGCGCCAGTGGATTGACTGCTCCTTCAACGTGCTCTGGCGGTGGCAGTGGAGGTGGTGGAGGAGGCGGAGGGGGCAGCACTGTTCCAGTTACCTTCAATGTCGATGCAACGACAGTCTTTGGAGGTACTTCATTGAACTATTTTCACCGTACGATTTGCTTATCCATTCAACAGAAAACATATTCTTGACAGGCTCCATTGATGCTCTGGTCAACTGGTCTCCTGATAATGCACTTGCACTTAATGCTGACAATTATCCCATCTGGAGTGGTAAGTGTTTTATTGGATTCATCTCGTACTATTCCCTCTGACAATGAAATCTAGTCACCGTGAACATTCCTGCCAGTACTTCCTTCGAATACAAGTATATTCGCAAATTCAACGGTGCTATCACATGGGAGTCCGACCCGAACCGATCGAATGCCTCCCCTGCTAGCGGGAGCCTAACAATCAATGACGTCTGGCGTTGATGTATACATCGAGATGCGGGATGGAAATTACCGTTGGTCAGATTGGATGTATGATATTGTCTCCACAGAGATACTTATCGCTGTTGGAAAAAAAATGCTCAGTTACTGATATATAAATATGAATTTGGTACTCGCTTGTCCCTTCCTGAGAGAAAGACGAAATCAAAAGATGTCTTCCGCAGAAAAACAATGCCCAAGCTGCGGTACTTATAGTGTAGCAGTCATCACTCGAGATTTTGATGTTAATGTTCCCGAGACCCAGGTTTGAATTCTTAGTACCTCTAAAATGTCTTGAAAGAACATTTTTGTGCAAGCGCAAGCCTTCAGAACTCTTTCGCGTGAGGATCGACATCAATTTCTGATGCCCATAATGTAGATTGAATTTACATTCTGAAGCATGCCACTGCGGGAAATATCACTACTCCATGCTGCCTACCTGCTCTTCCGGTATTTCCCCTCTAGCTTTAAGCTCCCTCTGAGACTTTTCTACTTGTTCCTGAACGTATTCAATTGACTTGAAATACTTGACAGTTTTAACATGCAGTTCTACAATACACTGTTAGTGATGAAAGTCGAATGGGGAGATCAAACTACCACGAACCGGATGTAGCATCCTCATCAGCAACGATCAAGGCCCAAGGATGTAGTTGCAGGGCGGAAAGTGTCCACTGAAACATTTTCGAATTAGACATTGATAATTTGACGAGTAGTTCACAGTCGTACCAAATGATTTACACCTTCCTCTATTGAAACGAAAAAGAAAGTAGTCAGTTTCTCGCATTCAACCGTTTTTTCTCAAAGATTCACCGATTGCTTTACTCAGAGCCAAAGCTTTTCGAAGTCCAGTTACCACAACCACGACCTCCTTACTATCGAGTACTGTGGCAACGCCAACCGTCAGAGCCATGCGAGGTACAGCCGATATATTGTTGTTGAAAAAACGGGCATTGGCAAGGATGGTATCGTAAGCTAGTGTCTTGATTCGGGTTCTTGAAGCCAGTGAAGAGCCTTTCTCAGATATAAGACAAGTTCAGCCCAGGACCAGGATGTTCAATTACCTGGCTCGTTGAAAGCGATATGCCCATCTTCACCAATACCACCAAGAAAAAGTTCAATCCCTCCGTAATCTTTGATCTTCTTCTCGTATGCGTTACACTCTCCGATCAAATCTTCTGCATTTCCGTTAAGAATATTGACTTGAGAAGGTGGAATATCAACTAGAACATGGATGAGCACGGTTGTCATGAATCGAATGAACCGACATGCTATGCGAGAAGAATTCTCGGAACATAAAAGTATGGTAGGACTCGGGATGGTCGCGCGGCAAGCCAACATACTCGTCCATATTAAACGTCACAACATTCTTGAATCTTCGGAAGTACCACAAGGACATGGTTGGCAGGATGACGATATCCGAAATATCTATGAGACGTACGAGAGCTTTCCCTGCTTTACCAATTCAACCAGCGCCCTGTACGTTGGGATAGGTGAGGAACCTGTTGGCAAACCGAGGACGAAAGGCTTCTCAGGAGTTGGAGCAAACTCATTAATGCTGTCGTGTCATTATTAGCTGACCGCCTTGAGATCGACAGAGCCAAGACAGTAGAAACATGCCGTTTGCAGATGTAGTTGGCGATGTAGTCGCCAACAGTGGTAGGATCGTTGCGGATGATGAGGCCTGGGTCCAAGGTCAAGATCAGTATATCAGTAGCCCGAACACGACATACGCATCGGGGTGTTAGTAGACGTCGATCAAGGTCGAGAACACTAGAAGGGGGTGGAGGTCCTAGCAGAAGGTTTGAGTATACTCCACTACCAACTAGGCTTGACTAGTCTAAATAATATCTATATCACCGTGTCAGGTTATATGTGAAACAGTCCATTCCAAGGGTACCCAATCGGGCCATGTTGCGAGATGAACATTTGTCTCTTATGCTTACTGTCCCTATCTATAGTTATCATCTCTACAGATATACAATTCCCGTGTCAGGTTGCTTCTATACATTTAAGATATGTCAAGACTACTGAGCTTGGGAGGCAAAGGTGTGAGCTGAAAGGAGGTCGATGGTCATCGATCTTGAACACCAGAGGAAAATATTAACATTCTTGGAGCTGATGTGCCTGCGATATCTAACACCTCGACAAGTCAGTCCTGACCGAGAAAATTTGCATCAAGTATATCCCAGTGAAAAATGGTTCTTGATCTCCTATGCAAGGACAACCTGGGCCAAATTTCCTCTGTCACTAGAGAATTCTCGACATGCTCAGAGAGGCAGGTTAAAGTGATGCACCAAGATCGTCCAAGGCTTTATAGGTCGTCGGGTATTCCTTCCTACAAAGTCAATTGTGCTAGACCGATTTAGAAAGGCAATTGTGCTGGGCCGATTTAGAAAGGTAGTTGTGCTAGGCCGATTCGGAAAGGTTTTCAGTTTTGCAAAGCCGAAATTCAACGTGCGCACAACAAAAGGCATTCCGCGAAGATGAGGGCAGATTGATGGATTGGGAAGGAGCTAGAATAGCTATTTACTCATGTGCCAATTCGCCTCGCTGGCTTTCACAGCTTGCGGAACCAATCCGTTGTCGTCAACACAAGAGATTTGTTGTGAAAACCAAAGCGAGACAGACAACCGTGATTCCAACTCCATCCACAAAAACTTATAACGTCATCGTAAATTAGGTCATGAAGATCTTTGTCCTGCTGGCGGAAAAGTCATTGTCAGAAAAAGATCGGCCCACATGGAAGGAAAGTTTGCGCTAGCTTGCTTTGTTTTGAGTCCCAATTGGTCGCCATTGATCCAGAAGCTGGTTATATATCGAACAAATGGTTCCAGTCAACCCGAGAGAGTCGTCATACGCCAAAAGCTGATGTCATCCAACATGTAGCGAAGATTCAAGTGACAGGTCCCCAGTATTTTGTTCTATAGGCTGTCGCATGGGTATGCACACTAATCGTATGAGGCAATCATATCTTTATTGTATGCCATATCTCCACTCCATGTTATTGAAAACGTACAACTGGAGCCCTTATTCACATGTACCCCATCGATCTCCCGCAATACTAATCTCGAAACGATGGTTTTTGCCTTCAGCTCCATGTACAGCATCAAAATCGAGGGTTGGCAAAGTGATAAAACGTGAGAATGACAGAAATGTTTTTCGACCCCCTTGTTCACTCTATGACTCCTCAGCAATAGACAGTTGTTGGCCATATAAAGTCTACATGTCGCATCGCGTAACGGACCGCAAATCGGCCTTCCAGGCCCACGCAACACATTTGCCAGCTGCCACATTGATGTCTGCATTTCTCGACCACTTGACATCCCTGCCGTGTTTGAAACGTGCGACCTGCTGCATGTATGCCTACCGGTCAACTCAAAGAGCTCAGGAGCAGGAAAAGTTGGCATGTGGGCAGAGTGATGGTGGAGAAAGTGGCAGCGGAGACCGGCTTTCGAGGCTTCTCGAATTATCGAACTGTCACAATGTAGTTGTGGTCGTGTTCAGATGGTATGGGGGAACAAAACTAGGTTCTGATCGATGGAAACGTATCTCCGAAGTTGCGAAAGAGGCTCTCAACCAAGGTGGTTTCATGATGCAAGGAGCCTTACAGCATAAGAAAACGAATAAGCTCACGAAGCATTAAAATCGTCATGGAATTTATATCTACATTCAATTGATTTTATCATTGATTCTGAAAGTAGTATAGCAGTGCCTTCATTAAAGCCAGTTGCAGACTGTGGCCGATTGGGTGATCATGAGACACTCGTAGGCAATCCTTTCGTTGTCCTTGAGTCTCAAACTCACGGAATTCAGGAATGAGGGGAAGGTTCATGGGAATGTATGTAAAGTTGAAGTAGGGAAGAATTGCAGGAAGAACTTGGTCAATGATATACACTGCCATAAGCAGGTGAGCAAGGACAAGACAAAATCATTGTATGCCAACCTTGAGCATTGTAGTACAAAGTCCATGGATCAACTTGTCGAATTCTTGCGCTCGTATTCCTCTCCCATATGAGGCTGGTGGTTCGAATGCCGGAACTTAAACCAGCGTTGGTGCAGATAGGTTGCTGATACCAAGACCCAAAGAATATTCGCTGAGGTTTACTTGTCAAGTGAAGGGCATCAAAAGCTTGTAAGAGATCAGGCAAGTATTCCTGGAACACTGCATACAGAGCTGCATTAATTATCCGAAATGTAAGATCGTTATCCTGGAGTCCTGTGCGCACTTCCTGAGGTATTAGTTTTGTGAAGGACCAGTTACCCGTAGGACTACCAAAAGTTGATGCAGGGGCAGGTATAGGACCTTTGTTCACAATTAGAATTTGTGCCTTTTGCGTCTTTGAAAACCATTCAGAAATATACGTCCTGATTCCAGTTCGAGGATCTACGACCGGTTGACTGACCATTCGGTGTTGTGAACCTTGTAGGCGATCCGAGAGAGAGAACGACAAGCGAGTAGACTCGACTGACGGAATTCGGCTAGGAAAGGATGCATTGCGAGGATTGAACGGTAATGTTGAAGGTGGCTGTTGCTTGTTCCGCGAACCACCACAGACAAAATAGTGTGCCCCACTCTCTGGGCCTCTGCTAGAATAACTCTTGTTATCATGTAGTGCAAGAGCTTGAAGGAGGAGAGTTTGTGCGTGGTAGAATGCCCGTGGACCCACGAGGTGAACTCTCTTCCCAGAGATGTGACTACAGAGTAAGTTTGTTATTTGGGGTAGATTTAAGTCTTCTAATGACGACCAGTTTTCAAGGCAGTTCAGATCGTGACGATAATGAGCGTGATTTCTGTCTTGTGTTATCCAGGTGCCGTGTTGTATATAGCAGGCCAGCTGAGTTTGCGTCTTTTTGATTGCCTCGATCGCCTCTCCAGGAACCAGGTGCCTGAGGGTCAACTCAATATGCGTAGCAATAGCAATATCTAATGGATTTTTCGCAGTGCTTGGAGTTTGGATCATGAGATAACACAAGGTACACAAAACTAGTGCCAGGGCAGAGAGCTGGAGGATGAACGCCATCAGAAAAAGACGCTTACCAAATATCATGACATGTAGACGCCCACCATGAGGGTTCCAGGGGTCCTGGAAGCTTGTCCACTCGGACCCCAGAACATTGTGGCTTTTTGAGATCAACAATGCGTATCCCTTTCCTTGGGCGACTTTCAATTCACGAATATCTCGCAATAACTTTGAGCTTCTCCATACTTGCATTTGCATCTGTTCTCAAATTTGTTATTCTACTTCTCCCCAAGTGCGTAATCAATTGGTTTTATAGATGGTCCCGCAAACTCTTCAACCAATTCCGCGGCGAAGAATACCCTTCCGAAGAGATACGTACGTCGGAGAAAGTCCTCAAGGCCAGGGACTTTGAGGATCTCTGCCGAATATATGGGTACATTCACGAAGAGCATGTTGTTCTGACCAAGGACGGTTATCTTCTCGGCCTCCATCGGTTGCCGGGGAGACGGGGGGAAAAGAGAAACAGTCCTGGAACCAGCACTGGAAAGCCTGTTGTGTACCTTCACCATGGCTTGCTAATGAATAGTGAGGTGTGGGTCTGCCTCACAGATCCACAACGATCACTGGCGTTCGTACTCGCGGAGCGGGGCTATGATGTGTGGTTGGGCAACAACAGGTTAAAAGTCGTTACTTCCTTCAACTTTCCTCCCTGACTAACAATGTTGTGTCAATTAGAGGGAACAAGTATTCAAAGAAGTCGATTCATCATGGCCCCGGCACGTCTAAATTTTGGGATTATAGGTAAAATATACTCGCTTATGGTGAGATGTAATTCTCTGCTGATCTTCTCTCCAGCATTGATGACTTCGCGTGGCATGACATTCCGGATACGATCAACCACATTTTGCAGGTGACGAAGGCGCCGCAGCTAAGTTATATCGGTTTTAGTCAAGGAACAGCACAAGCGTTTGCGGCTCTCAGCATTCATCCTCAATTGAATGAAAAGGTCAACGTCTTTATTGCCCTTGCTCCCGCGATGAGCCCAGCGGGCTTAGCAGCCCCGATAGTCGATGCACTGATGAAGGCGTCGTAAGCTCCTCCTTCTGTCTAAACGGCACTAGACTCAGTCAACATTACTAGCCCAACCCTCCTCTACCTTATTTTTGGTCGTAAATCCATCCTCTCTTCAGCTACTTTCTGGCAATCCATCATTTACCCTCCAATATTTGCCTTTTTCATCGACACCTCGCTCCTTTGGCTCTTTAATTGGCATAATCGCAGCATCCCTCCACACCAGAAAATTGCCGCTTACGCTCACCTTTACTCATTTACATCTGTCAAGTCGGTTGTACATTGGTTCCAAATAATGCGCAATGCCGCTTTTCAAATGTACGATGATGACGTTCTTTCTCCAGTTGTTGCGACTTCTGTCAGCTCCTATCGACCCGTACGATTTCCTACTCGAAATATCGTCACTCCGATCGTGCTTTTGTGGGGTGACTCGGATAGCCTCGTTGACATCCATACAATGTTGGCACAGCTTCCTGGTCACACCATCGCAAAACGTCTTCACACTTATGAGCATCTGGACATTCTCTGGGGTCAGAATGTGCATATTGATGTGATTCCACAAGTTCTCGCATCTTTAGAGCTTTCTAATGCCGAAGGACAAACTACTGCGGACGTTGATAGCAGAGATGAAATACAAGATAAGCCCAATGCAAATTAGTTCCCCCTCTACACTGTAAATAACATGTTTTGCTCATCACACAATATCGCCAATTCAACATTGCTGATGAACTCTGCAGATAATAGTCCCAGAGTACACTGGATATGCCTGTACACTACACTGTTCATATCAGAAAGTACCTACGGCCATTCTACACGCTAATGCCTCTCAGGGTTGACTTTGACATCCACGTATCATCTCATTATAGACCTCTAAAACCTTTTCTCTTACTTGCTTTCCAGGGGCTCTTCTCCCAGTCCATATCTTACACTGTTCGAATCCTTGCTCTAATAACACTTCGATACCCTCTACACCGACCCAGGGTGAGCCTTGTAATTTTCTCTTTCCTGCAAGTGCTAATAAAGGTGTCATCCGTGTTTCGTAGGCAAGCTCCACAGCAACGCCCCCGTTTAGTGACAAATGGTCTAGTTTCAAACCGATATCCACAGGCTCTGCCAATTTGGAGTCAACGGCCCCAGCAAATGCAGGAACAGTAGACACAATGATACTTGGTAGAGGATTGATTGGTAGAGGTACGGCGAGACAATCGAGACTTTTGACGCGTAGGAGGCGATCCAGCCGTTGGAAATCATTCACCAACGCCTGAGTTTTGTCACCGCTTCGGTTATACACGAATATGTTTACCACGCCAATCCTATATAGCGCGTATATCGAGGCTCTTGCGGAACCACCTGCACCCAAAACAAGAGCTGTGGTAGATGAGGTTACCATGTGTGCAGGCGTTAACGAACGCTCCAGACAGTTCTTAATTCCTCTCCAATCGGTGTTATCCCCAAATAGCTGGCGGTTACTCCGTGACACTGGAAAAATAGTGTTAACGGCACCGATAATTTGTGCGTGTCGTGATAGGTGCTGAATAAGTGGGATAACGTTGCGAGCGTGTGGGAGAGTCACACTGGCACCTCCAAAATCTGGCATTTCCATCACCCGGCGAATCTCGTCTACATTTGCCGTGTCAACTTTGCTATAGGTATGTGGAAGGCCGAGCGTGGTGAACGCAGCATTATGAAGCACAGGCGACATCGAATGAGGGATCGGGTGGCCAAAGACATAGAATTTTTTGGTTGGTAAAAGGCCGGTCAGGTATAAGATTGATTGGCATTCTCGAAAACTGATATGGCCGGAGGCTCCGCCAATGGGTAGGAGAGGATGTGACACTGGAGAAAGATAAGGATTCAATGCTCGTGAAATCTTTCCCTGTACCAACTGAATAAAGTAACCATCGTGAGAATTTTAGGCTCACCTCGATTCCCAGGTTTATGGCGACAAGAGGTATAGGACCACTCGACACAGATGAAGCGAACGTCCGTAGACTCATATTATCTTCGAAAGATTTAGCATGAAAAACCATTATTGCTACATCTGCGCCCATATCAACGATCTTGTTATAGACTTGCTTAGATTCTGGGCCCTCCCACCGACAAATGTCTTTCTTGTCGAAATAGGTACCAATAATTGAGGTGTTTCCCTTCATGGAAACAACACTCTCAATGGCCGAACGAGGATAGTCGAATTGTAGTTCCACATACTCAATGCCAAGACGAAGCGCATGTTGACAGAGGGAGGTGAGTGGTTCAAGGAGTGGGGCATTGTCAGCCTCTATATCCGGATAATTTCCCATTGTAGATTTGGTACGGATCGTGAATATTGCAGGAAGGGTAGAATGCCGGCGGAGAGTTGCGACTTGGAAGGAGAGATAGTTGGGATCGTAGGAAGCCAAAAGATCGCCGCGGATACCCCAAAGATCAAGTCCAACAGATAGATCTTCGAGATGTGGTATTGCCTTGTTCAAGTCGTCATATGTGAGTGTGAGGAAATACGACCTATGATGGTGAGTAGAGACTTTGTTGGTATCAACGCCGTGAATGAAACGGAGTAGCCTGAAAAAGTCTTTCTCTACAGGCTTGAAGATGACCGACAATTCGTTTGCGTTCGCTTCCATCGACACATCCTCCCTGTCTTGTGGCGCCTCGACCGTGAGCGAGGCAAACTCGAATGAACAACATTCGCGAAACAGCATAGCCAGTCGTGCCCACTCATCTGGGTCCTGATCATGGACGACAGACTTCTGCACATAAGCGGCGACAGCTTCCTTGTCTCGAATAACATGAATGACCAGGCTATGTTCGCGGAACTTCCTGAGTGCTATTCGATTCTCCTCGAGCTCAATGGACCGAGAACCACAAGCAATAACCTTCTCCGTAGGATTATTGCGGAGCATGCTCGTAAGGACTTCAGACTCAGCACTTCGCAGGGCGTTGTATCCTCGACTGAGGATGAATTCTGATATTGACATTTGGTATCTCATTTCGAGTATGGCATCGGTGTCGAGCACCTCCCATCCCAAAGCCTTTGCCGTTATCGAGGCGAGCGTAGTCTTGCCGACTGTGTGCCTCATAAGTATTAGATTCACGGATTGAAGGACGCGGATATTGAACCTCCAGGCATTCCAATAATTGCAATACTTGCGTGCCGAGAGGGATGGCGTGTGTTGCCATCTAGTGGGGATGGTATGCGAGAGGGCGGGTCAGAGGGCGTCTGATGCAGCATGTTATGTGCCTCTATGTGCTGGGGCATGAATATGGTGGTCAGGATTACAATTGGGACAGAAGGAACCAAGACCAACCTGATGATAGAGAGCAGCTCTGTGGTCTGGGATGGGAGACAAAGAGCTGGGGACTTGGCTGACCCTTGGAGAGTGTATGAGATCTTTGACTTTCATCGAATGAGGGTACTACATAAGGAACACAACGGGCAGAAAGGCCAGCGGTGATTCATAAGCGGAATCACGTTTTTCCGTCAAATATGAGGTCAATCTTATCTAATCTACGGCGTAATAACTTTCTTTTCCTTTTTCCGTCGCTGCCTTCGGAGTCAATGAAGTCGTTGTCATAAAGTTGGATGACACATGTGCCGAAAACTTGGGAGCTAGTCGTGATCCAAGACCAGCACGAGGATTATCATCACAATCTACTTCACCAGCTCCTGGAACTGCAACCGAACTCGTTAATCTCTTTGCATTACCCATTTTCTCCTTGAAGTAATCCTGCAAAGTCTTCGTTGAAGTTGTGATCTTGTCGGTGTCCGGGGCATCACCATTGTCATCGTAAACGGATGTCAGTCTGCCTTGTGGAGGTTGAGTACCAGATGAAGAAGCCGAAGAGGGTGATGGAGCGATGCCAAGGATTTCAGATATTGCTGCTGCAGATTTCAATCCAATGGACTTGGCAGCAATATGGCGTGCCCTGTGTCTGCTGATCTATTTGTCAACGTTCAGATAATCTAGCTGATACAACGTACGATCTATGCCGTGGTATAATGCGTAAAGCCTTTCGCTTAACTTCACGTAGAGGTTCGGGAGGAGAGGCTCTCGGTGTCACAGGTTCAGTAGACTTCACGTCAGGATCACAGGCGGGTTCGTTGCTGTCGAGACTTTTCTTTTTCTTCGATTTTCTATCGGTGTCCTCAACATTTTTATCGCTCTTCCGTTTCTTCTTCTTCTTCTTATCCTTGTCTTCATCCACCTTGTCCTTGTTTCGCTTTCGCTTTTCCTTTTTCTTCTCATCCTCTTCATCCTCCTCACCGGCATCCCCTTCAGGTTTCACGAATCCGTCAAACCCACTTCCCGTCTGTACTTCTTCCTCAACACCATCAGCTTCGTTCAACCTCTTTAGCAGATTCTCATAATCCTTATTCTGCTTCCATGCAACTCCATTCGGATCCTGTTGATGTGCTGCACCAATGCCCATCATATCCAGTTTCTGAGCGACCTTGATATGTGTCGTACGTCCCTCTCCACTCACTCCCAGCCCTTTACTCGACTCCCAGCCAAATTTTGCGAGATAATTTGACCCAAATCGTGTCGCGTCTATTAATTTGTAGATCCATGAGTATGTGGATATGATTTCGTATAATTTGAGGACGAACCATCGACCCATGACACATTCCGAGGATCATGACCAATCCTTTGCTTGACCTTCCGTCCAGAAAGACCCAT
>Ga0157357_1000660_pt1 | contig 14581 bp, 10 predicted proteins | sample AttcapACBM1_FD_111485 | JGI IMG/M metagenome (GOLD analysis project Ga0157357, IMG submission 111485) | Fungus gardens microbial communities from leaf cutter ant in Botucatu, State of Sao Paulo, Brazil - Atta capiguara ACBM1 | ecosystem: Host-associated > Fungi > Mycelium > Unclassified ... | reverse complement strand
GATTATATATTGTATAAAAGAATGTAAAAGGTTTTAGAATAATAATGTTATATAATATTTTTACTACATATTGACCTTTTGGATAGCACATACTTTTTAGGGTAAGTTAGGTTTAGTGTAGCACAGACTATTAGCCTAGTATATATAAGGTAGATACTTCATATATGGAACTCCATCAAGTTCTCTTATGTAAACTCTATATAAGATTCTTCTTTTGACTTATTACTAAGTCTTGAGTTGTAACAATATGATATATATAATATATTATTAGAGATAGTTTAATGAGCACTTTCTAATACAAGTTTGATTATGCAAATCTATTTAGCCAATCCTAATATGTTAACTAATAAAACTTATAGTCACTAATAGTTTGATATCTCAGTAATCTGTTATTATTTTTGTATATCTCATATATATACAAATAGCCCTCATTTGGGGCTTTTTAGTATAACTTGATTTGTAAGAATTGGTGTTAGATCAACTGAACAAATTCTATAGGCTTATACAAAGTTTACAATTTCCAGAGAGATCCTAAGTTTATTACTTGCAGTAATTAAATACATAATCAGAAAGATTCTAAGAGAACAGAATAAAGTTTTCTGAAGGCAACAGCTATTCAAAGTACTTAAACAGTTTATACTAATCAAGAAAAATGTCATGTAGAACATTGCTAATCTAATCTAGGAATAATGATACTAAGTAGTCAAGAACTTAAATAGAGTAGCCCAGAATGTTGATCATATAGTTGTGAGCTGAAGGTATTCTGAGATAGAAGTAACAGTATCACAAAATGAACTACTCACTTATTTGTAATATCTGAATCTTGAGTGTACTCTCAGAGGTTTAGAAGTGATTCAGAAGTTTAATAATAACAATGATAATGAAAACCAATACAAATATCAATAATAAAAAGATGAAAATTAATAATTAATAATATTGTTAAGTTTGAGGTCTAATCCTTAGACATAGAAGTATTTATACAAAATAGTAATGGTCTGTATACAAGTATTTCCATCACATGATCAAAACTTATACCTAGTAGTACTATCATATGTCATAGCAAATATTAGGTTAATTTTAGAAGATAACTAATTATGTTACTATATTGATATGCTTATGTTTTTATAAATACTGATATTCATATGATATATGATATATCATTAGAAACCATTTGATAAGCACTTTCCAACCCAAGTTTGATTATGAGAATCTATTCAATTATTCCTAAGATAATAGTTAATGAAACTTATAATTACTGATGGTCTAATATCTCAGTAATCTGTTGCCACTTTTGTACATCTCACATATATGAAAATAGCCCTTATTTGGAGCTTTCTAGTGTAACTTGGTTTGTAAGAATTAGTCTACCAGTTGTAAAAATACAAGTTGAATGTAGTTTGTGGCAAACAGTAATGACTTGTTAAATCTTATAAGGTTAGCAATAGTGTTTAGTGCTTGTATACAAAGGAAGAAAAAAAGCACCACAGGTTCTAGTGGTATTAGAGACTCAAGTCTTCATAAAGTAGTTAGTTGTTATGAACTTAAGTTTAAGAGTTAAAACAAAAACACAACTCTTGTATTAAATAACATAAAAGAACTTGATGGAGTCCTTAGTATAGACTAGTCTATCTTATATACTATAGGTCATGGTCTGTATACTATCTATTCTAGCCTATCTTAATACTACATGTACACTTCATAAGATCAACATGTTTTAACTATATTATTATAATATTAACTACTATAGATCTCCTTGATTTTTTATGTGATATGTGACTGTGACTGATGTGACCAAATACATGACATCACATCATCATTTCAACTTAAATAATAAAAATAAGCAAAAGAAAAAAGAAAAAGCAAAAAAACATAAAAGATTAAATGAAGTTTGTGACAACTTAGTATTTTAAATTAGTAGATACTTTGTACTTTTGTTAAGTACACTTCTTACTTCAAGTCGAAGTCCATAATCAGTTGAGTAGATTAATTATTTAGGTATAAATTAAGTGTTGAAACTTATTTGTGGAGTTATAACTGAGTATAAATATCTTAAAGTAGATTTATAACAACTTTTTTTAGTCTAATAATTAGTCTAAGAAATTTTCTTATTCTTTTCACTCTTATTTATTCTCTCTTACTCTTTAAAATTACAACTATATATTATATAGTTAGTAAAATATATAAGTTAAAGCCAAGATTATTATCTGTATTTAGTTATATCTTAGTACTTAGACTATTTCTTACTGACTATTACTTTAATAGTATAGTTATACTATTGTTTCAAAAAAAATATTTAAGTTAAGATTTTTTTTAAAGAATAAAATCTACTCTTTTATATATATGAGTTAAAAGAGAATTCTTAGCATAAAATTTTGACTAAGAAAAGTATAAGTATACTATACAACACTATCTACTTAAATAATAACTATGAGTTAAGCTTAAGTAGTAATTTCAAGATGAGAACAACATGCTATAGCCTTATCTATTTGATATTATTATTTCAAATCCTTTTACTTCTTTTTATATTATGTAATTATGATCATGTATCTGGTAATATTCTATCATGTAATATATCATGTAACTGTAATTATATACTTCTTTATCAAAATATCAGAGTTTAGAGTATACTTTAACAGAAAAATTTTAAACTTAGCCAAAAAAAATATAATAAGATGTTATTATAGTTATATATTACATAGTTAAGTGATAAGTAGAATATTATAAGACTTGATAAAAAACTTAGTTACACTTTGGGATAAATTAATTTTAAAATATACAGACTAATACTAAATAATATATAAAATAAACTAATCTATAATAGAAACTTTATTAAATTCTCTTCTATGTAATTACAATGGAAAGAAGCTGGAACAATAATATTAGTAGATATAACTAAAATATGTTGTTTTTATAGTAAAATATTTTACTATCTTTTATATTATATATTTTATCATATATTCTAGTAAAAAAAGATAAAAAACTTAAATAAATAAAAGAAATATTAAAGAAGTTTATAATATTCTATATATATAATATTATCTAGTTAATTTTTATTACTAAAAATATAAGATGTGGTTATATATTAAGCATAGTTTATATCTAGAATAGTAAAGTCTATAGATAGTATATAAAAGAGTAAATCAAGTATAAAAACTTATCCATGATATAGAAAATACAGATGTTAAATAGTCTTTAGCTTTAATTTATATGCTGTATCTTTATATATCATGTTACTTTGATTATAAGTTTTAGGATAAAGATCAAAAGTAGTTAGGATATGAGTTCAGTTAGAAAAGAAGACATTATTAACATCAAAGTTAGATACTAATATTAGCTAATTTTTAGACTAAGAAAATACATAGTAGTTATTTGACTTGAATACTAATATATAACTACTAAGATAAATACTGAAAAATAAAGAGCACAAGTAATTACTTTAGATATTTAATATTTATAGATATTATAGAAATTATAAGAAGTTCTGAGTGATTGTTTACAAAGTGATTGATTATAGAGTAGAGTTTGTTAATTCATATTAAAAGAGAATATGTGAAATGAATAAGAGATAAAAAATATCTACTCTGGTAAAATTGAGTAAAGTAGAAATTAAGTAAATATAAGAAAATCTACTTATCTGCAAACTCTAGTTTCTTGCTCTACCACTTTATATAGTAGTATTAGCTAAATGCTGTGAACATTTCTAAGTTATTTACAAGTATATCACCCACTTCTCTCTTCTCTATGCTTCTGTGAATTGCTAACTCTAGTAATAGTACTTTATTAGTCTTATATACATATTTGATTTGCTTTTCTATACTCTAGACTATTGCCAGATTAGTCTTTTTATTTTTAATAGTTTTTGATTACTAAAGCACTGTCATTCTATAATTATGTAGTCAGATCTCTAGTATAACTGAATAGACTAAACAGTATTTAGAGTAGCTATTACCTTGAGAAACTCCATCCTATTTTCTTAGAATTTTCTGGAAGTAAGTTGTATAGTTGTTTATCTGATCAATAAACTTAGGATTTTCTAGAGTTCTGAAGTTTTTCTATGCTTCTATCTAGTCATCCCAACAATAAGCATTATTTATAATAGAAATTGGATAATCTCAGATCAATATATTTATTCTCTTCAACTCTTTCTCTTGCTATCTTCTTATTTTTTTTTGTTTATTTTAGCTATTACTTCTGGTAGCTGCTACTATAGTATAGTAATTGTCTTATTTTTTTTATTTAATTGTTTATTGAAGTTATTTCTAGAAAGCTTATATTTTGGTAACTAAGAGAACTAAAAATAACATTGGTAATATCAACAATGAGAATAATAATAAGAATCTTGAAAATAATAATAATAACAATACTTACTCTTTTTTTATATTGGTCTAGGTTAATTGTTTGTCCTAATCTTAGCATTTACTAAGCATATACTACTGACTACTCAACCAACCAACTGCTACTTTCATTCAAGACTATACAATTGCCTTTAAAAAGAATATCTTTATTCTACTATTATGGTATACTTTAAACTCTTGTATTTTATATTTATTTTGACAATAGATAAATATATGACTATAGTTATATAACATGTTATATGATATGTCACAAAGCATATGACAATGTATATGATTATAATCATATGATATAAAAAAAGGTTTAGAATAGGATAACCTAAGATAAGTATAGATTATAAATACTGGTATAAATAACAGATAAATATAGTAAGAACTTTTTATCAAGTTTTTCTTATAAAAATCTACAAGACTAACTATTAAGTTGTTATTATGTATACTTATAAGTTATTCTAACTAAGTAGTTGTCACAATATTTACTACAAAATACTAGTAAACTAGTAAGCACTACCTGCATAAAGAGTTTTTTAAGGTTATTCTAGATATAAACACCTATTTATAGCTAATTCTTTACTAATCAGTTAGAGTTCTCTTTATGTCTAAGACTTAGCTTTTATATTAAGAATTATTATAACTTAAGCCCAAGTGTTAAGAATAAACTTTAGTTGTTGGCCCATACATATTTCTACTAATCTATTCTAAAGTTATAACTAAAATCTTTTAGAAGATTCTATAATATTCTATCTAATTACATAATTATATATAACTATGACCATAATAATTATAATCTAGTATATGATATATGTCATGCTTATGTTATATATTGTGACTATGTTACATCATCCTCTTAGCTAAGTCTAAAGAAGAAAACAAAAAAATTTAGAAAAAGTAGAATGATGAGGTTTTGTAATATAAGATCATCAAAACTAGTTGTTAGAATGACTATAGTAGAGACATAGAGTTTATACTTTGAGCTTCAAAGAAAATCTAAGTCTATTGCTTATAATACAAGATATATCTCCAGAAAGAACCTAAAAGAATAGAATAAGATTTTTTGGAGGTAGCAACTATCTTACCTAACAAACTAACTATTAAGTAGAATATTACTAATATAACCTTAGAATTAGATAATAGTAGAAGACATAAAATAGTGATTATATAATAACAGTACTCAATGAAGTTTAAGAGTAGAAGTAGTAAAGATGTTTAGATTAAACTTTGTGACAGTATTGGAGATTTTTGTAGTCTGGTGAAACTAGAGAACTTTTATGAGGTTGATAATAGGTAGTAGTAATATTTAAGTCTTGGAATTTTGCAAAGTGGTAGATACCCTTACAATACTGAAGTTGAATTTATTGTTATAGCTATTATAGTTAGAAACTTAAGTTTATACTGATCTAAGTACATCCAAACTATCTGACTCTCATCATGGATAATGCTTATCTAAGCTTTACTCTGTCCAAAATATTTGCAGAAGTGAATATTTCACTTTTAATTTTTGATATAGATCAATCTAGCTCTATTTAAGGATTTTAGCATAACTAGAGTAATTACCTGTCTTTTTCATTTCTTAAATACTAGTTACCAAGTATTAGTATTCAAGCTATATAGATATTCTATATTTCTTAGCTTGAAAATTGACTTGAGATGATATTCAAGAGAGTATCAATTCTTATTATGCCTAATTCTCTAACCTCCATCATATTCTACTTTCTTCTAGTCATCTTCTTTAAATTATGACCAATACAATATATAGAAACACAGCATATAAGCTGAAGCCAAGATCATCTCAGATAAGTTTCTACACTTCATCTAATATCTTTCATATAAATAAATGTCTATTATTCAGATAGTTTTTAATATAGTGGAGTTGGTTGTCTGTCAAACTTGAGCTCTCTCTATTATACTAACAAGCTTATATTGAACATATTGTTGTTAGGGTAATTAGTAGAGTCCATAGAGTTTTATAAACTTTGACAACCTCCAGAAGAACCTAGGTTTCATTGTCAAAGTACTGTAAATATACTACTTTCCTTCTGGAGAACCTAAGAGAATAGAGTATGGTTCTTGGAGGCAGAACAGGCATTCTATATAGCTATAACATACATTCTAATCTTCTAGATCAGCTTATATGATGAGAAATGATAAAGACAGTACAATCAGTAGTGTTTCTGAGAAAATATCTGGAATATCAGTCCAGAAAGAAAGAGATATTACTATTAGCAATGAATAGGAGGTAGTTGGAACAGTAATCAAGATTGAACTCTAGAAGTAGTAGTGGAGAGCAATAGGATTAGAAGAATGAACATCACAGACTTTGATAATGGTGTGAGGTCTTGGGTTAAGGGGAAGGGGACAGACACCACAGACTTTGGTGGCAGTGTTGAGCAAGAAGTCTAGAATTGTTGAAGTCAAAGAAACAGGTCTCCTTACAATTGTGTCTTTGTATATACAGTTCTGCTATGTTACAATACTTATTTGTTTATTTTCTTTTTTAGAATTTTTTAAATAAAGCTTAGGATAACTTGAACCTAGGCCCTGTCTAAAGTTGTAGACAAATTATAGAAGGCTTTACATATGAAGTAGAAGATTACATGTAATTAACATTACTCAGAGCATATCTTATATGTATTCCAGTACATTGTTCTCTTGCCATTTTCTCTATTAATCCAACCAATCTTTATGTTATCTTTCTCACTTGAGCAATAGTCCTCCAAGTGTTAATAAATACCCTTATGAATCACCAATTAACTGTGATCAGTGGAATATAATCTATAATGATAATGCACAGCATTCATTCTTTAAGTGTGTTATTTTGTTTATAGCATTTGTACAGCCAACATGCTGCTTATGCATGTTCTCTCCTTATTGGATAGTGTTGAGTAAACATGCCCCCTAGCAGTATATGTATTTATAAAATCTAAGTATCTATGTAACTACTGTCCATAATCTCTTCAATCTTTTCAATCTTTTCAAGTGATAAATCTATTAAATGGTACTTAGGTAGTATATTCTAATGTTTTCAGCTTCTTGTCTCGAATGCGCCAATCTATAGTCCGTAGCTATCGCTGAAACAACCGCGTAACACCATCTACATGACCCCCTATAGATGTGCTAGTCTGGGCTGTGGTCATAGTACACTGGTGTTATAGTTCGAAAATCTATGGAAAAGGGATGAGCTGTGTCTAAGTATCAGGGAACCTGATCAGTACTCACATAGGCATATTCTCCCCTCTCTACCGCTTTCATATTCTTCGTCAACACCTCTTGTGCCTCGGTCCTCCAGTCTGTCTCCATAAGCTTTACCAAGCGTCCCTTCACAGCCTCCTCTGTCATGTGTTCTGGGATAAAGCTGTTGACCTGGTGAGAAAGGTGCACAAACATATTGGAGAGGAATGCTCGCCGGTCAATGGGGGTCTTCATTGCGCTTTCTATAGCCTCAAGAAATCCAGTAAAGTTTTTTGCGTGCACATGGTAAACGTATCTTAAAAGGGTCGGCCAAGTGACAATTAGCACAAGATAGAAATAAGAGGTAGATAAGGGCACATACGGTTGATCGTACCCCACGAGCGTCGGATGTTGCGTATCCCAATGTGACTTATTCCAAGGATCATCCACATTCCAACCTGATATCTGAGCGTATGATGCAGTCCTCGAATAAGCATTCCTCTCATCTAATGAAGGTACAAGGAAGCTCACTGGATTCAAGAACGGCACTCCTAAGCAAAGTGCATCAATAGGTGACGGGCTCCAATGTGGGTTCGTCATCCCAATCATTACCCTACTATTCCTCACTTGATCAAAGAAGTCCTCCGGGGTTTGCATACCAAGATTGAAAATGCCATTGGCGTGATCCTCAATATCAAACATCTCTTCATGAATGTCCTTGCCCCAACCGAGGTAGTCTTTTTCCTTTAACCAACCACCGACGAAGTCCACCCCAAGGGTTTCGTGTACGAGCGGGAAATATGTCCTGTTCCATGGGAATCTGCTATGATAGACGTAAATTAGTTGTTTCATCAACATCCAGACTTGATTTTTCCGTTGATGCAGGGGCACGATGGGAATCTTATTACAAGTGTCTTCGGTAGAATACCTGATTGGGAGAATCAGTCAACGAGGTTAAGGAACTCGTCGGAAAAAATAACCCTATATATTGAATAGGACTTGAGTCGAAATCTAAATCGGGGAAGGCATAATCCGGGTTAGCAGAGAGGAGCCATTTGCCTTTCATCGGATAGTTGTTGTCGTTTGTGCGGTGATCAGGCCAATAACTCCATTCAAAAAGCTTCCACGCAGGAATTCCAGACGGATTCTGGACACTTTTGACGCAGTTCGTGTCGTGGTGGCAGGAACCTGTCCCACTGCGGATGATAACCTACGATAACATCAAAAACTGGAACACCAATGATGCATGTCATAAATCACAGTTGTACCTTTACCAGATCAGGCATCATGCGATATTGAAACAATGTTTCACCTCGGATACGAGTCAGCTATCTATATGCGCGAAAAATTGATACGAGAGCATACTGAAATCATTAGAAAATAATATCGTGTAGCCAAGTTCTCGGAGATTCTTGTACTGAACACGACATATATCAGACTTCTGCAGGAGCTATGTGATAGGCAGCGACATACCATGGATAGGGCCCTATGATTCATCATTGTAGTCAATAAGCAGATACAAACGCGAGGCGACAGTTATCGCCCACCAGATACCTTCCCCGCCCCGGAAATCGCTTACCACGGCATCCGTCATCCATTTGTCTGCCAGAAGCGCAACCTTCATTTGGTTTGGTCCACAGTCCTCCAACACCATGCATGTATGCAGGTCACGTAGTATCTTTTCATTCCATTCATGATAATCCCTTCGGTTCGGATTTGGCGAGGAGAAAAATCGGTCAAGTGGTGCGTCCATATAAGACAATTTAGGTTTTTGGGCATCCAGGAGGTGTGAGGATAGGTTTTTGTTAGGCAGAGGGTGATTCAAATTTGACCAGTCTTTCGCGACGCCGTGAAAGACACGGTATATGGAATGCCTGATTCCTGTCTGAGGCGGTTCAGAGACAAGTGAAAGACAGTAAAAATTGAACACGACGAGAATCGAAGCAACGCAGCAGATTGTTTTGACTAGTGCGCCCTGTGTAACAAGCATGCTGTCCTAGAGGAAAGACAAAAAGTAAGGAGGCGAATTAGGATAAATATAAGGCTGGCTTATATTTGTGACCGATTTCGATTTCTGCGTCACCACACATGAAGTAGGATCTCTCAAATAACGCCTCGAGTGCAATTGCCGCAGCCACTGTCATCGTTGTCAAGATAGCTACTCAATAATGGATTATTTATATTCGGAAATCTACTCACAATGCGCACAAGGTGTGTTTGCAAAATAATGTCGCATCTAACTTTTCGACGAACACCAGAGTATGATATCCGGATCGTACAAAGGCCACACCCGCTATTGTATCTCAGTTAGCTCAGTGAATTGATGACAATGGATAATGGGTTCACTAGTGGAGAACAATGATAGATGACGAGACAGGTGCCTCAGTCTTTGACGTCAAAAGAGAAAACGCCCAGAAGAGAAGCCTCCTATTAGACTCAAAGCGATCCGCAACTTCAGTAATCGTGCCAAAGTTATCGGGCCTCCATTGCTTTGTCAAAGACGAGTGCAGGAGTCCAAATTGAAAGGGATTGGATCAGGATTCGTTGGCCAAGAGACGAGCCTTCCCTTTCCCGAACAGTCAATGACAATAGCCTCCGCTGGTGATACAAAGAGAGTGAATGCCAGAACCCACATAGTAGAGTTCTGCTATTCATATAGAGTAGAATTCCACCATTTTGCCAAGGAGAAGAGTTGAGAATTGTACAATTCTAGAAGAAAAGAGATATAATATATTATGACTAGGTGAGAAGCTATATTTCTTGATAGAATTCTAGAATTCTTAGAATTACTGAGTAATTCTTCTCACAGGTCTACATGTAGATTTTCTATATTTGGGTGAGAAACATCTACACAATATTGATAGTACCCTGACACAGACAGATTGTTATCATGGTTCTTCGATTTTAAATCCCAAGCCTCCATCCAATCTTTCGATTATAATGACTCAGGCTATTGAGGTCCCGAATTCTAGGACTAGAAAGAAGATCCCACAGTGGTTTACAAGCAATGATGAGGAATCGATTCCCTTAACGAAATAAGACCGAAGATTATCTTCACAATCCGTAAATTTCCTAGTTTAGATATCACTATTATAATGCCCGGACCTGGTCTTGGGTGTCTCTAGTCTGTTTCGGATCACGTAAACGGAGCTGGTGAGGTGATGACCATCAAGTGAATACGTCTCCTGACCATAGCTTACCATGGATCTTACTCATCTCCGATACGTGGTTGGATACACACAAGCTTCTGGGTCCAGGTTGTGGATCACGTTGCATTGAGTATAAAATAGTGATCCTCTACCTCCCAGGAATCTCCTGTACGTTAAGGTAGCTTTGGATCTCCATGGAACAACATACAATCCGCAAGAAGGGAGCGTTGAATCTTCCTGGTATCTCCTACGCGACAAAGTCATTGACGGAAAAGCTCCTCCTGTTCGATGCAGAGAAGCATCACTGCTTCTTCCGTACTACGGGACTACATAATCACTTGAGCCACCAGTACGTGGTATATTGATGCTCGTACATCGGGTAGATGAACTGATCAGTAACTATCTCGTTGCGAATGTCAATGCAGACTTCTGGCGGCCTACGACATGGGTGCTTCAACTGGTGTCATCCAAAAGATATATGATATGCACGCGAAATATCAACGCCCAATATACATTGAAGAAAAAGATGCAAATATTGTGATCACCACAGAAAACTGGCCAGACTATCTGGGCAAACAAGAGTGGGTCCCTTCTTTGCCATGGTATGAGGGGTGATATAATATTTGGTCATCGTCACCTCGACAGGGCATATGGTGGCTACTTCAAATTTTTTAGCAAGGAGATAGAGCGATTAGGTCCTTCTGCCACCTTAGAGTCGTATGTCTTCCAGCCTGAGGCGAACGATAAAGGGAAAGACATGTTAGATCGTTTCCTCGGCGGGGTGTAAGCATATATGTCATTTTGATTGTTATGTATGAAAACTCACCCGTTTCGAACAGCCTCCATCCACTTATTCAAGTTGGTGTATGTGTCTCTTCGTTTGTCTCTGCCATGACTTATCGCTGAGTTTGTGAAAAAGTATGGTGCTGAGTTTGGGGAAAATATACTCGTAGCTACTGGCCTCGCTCAAACCGCGGTTCACAGCGCCTCACTCGCATCGATTTTCCCTTATTCGACTGCCTGGGGACCTGACAACGCTGCACTTCTCTTACCAGTAACTGGACCTGGAAGGCAGCCCTCTCGCGGTATATCGCTTCTTGAAGTGCTCCGTCAAGTTTCTGATTCTCCGATTCTCACCCCTCCACTTCCTTATAACCGTGAGATCTTGGTTTCTGCTCAAGTGAAGCTCATACTGGAAAGAGAAAAGCCGGAAGATATCCTTTGCATCGTACAACAGTATACACTGGCTATACCGAATGATGCATCTGAAGATGAGTTGGACTCGCGGGCCGAGGAGCTCATTTGGGCCGCAACATTATTGCTATTTGCTACTGGACGAGAGGGACGAGAGGCGCGTCTGGATTTCTTCCTCATGCACTTTGTGACGAGTTCTATTTTTTTCAAACCGCTTTTCAGCGTTATCAAAAGCCCCAGGTCAAAGGTTGCGCTCATCAGGCATTATGTTCTTCTCTTGATCATCTTGATGCTGGCCAGGGGCCGGCCTCTCATTCGTGCCAACCTCGTTCGAGAGTGGACCGCAACCCCTCGTCCAGCAGAATGGGACAAAGTTCTGTGTATCAACAAGGAGAAGGATCTTGGCGTTGGCAGTATGAAGAATGATGATGATTACAATCCCTGGCCTTCACTTATCCAGGGAGCAATACATCACCCAGATCTGCATCTCACGAAGGTCATGCGCGCTCTCGTTTTTGCTAGCCAGCAGTTTGGTAATACTGGGCCCGGAGAGGTTGTGGGTGCATTTAGGCCCGGAGAAACTGAACGTCAACAAGAGACATTCAAGGGAATGTCGCAGCTTGATGGGACCTTATTTGTAAGGGCTGCAGGAGTAGTGATGGATTATATGGGATGGACTATTGCTGGTATTCCAGCAAGTTCGTCCCTATGGGACAGAAGCCTTTTGGGGTATGATGAATCATGGATTGCCGACAATTGATACTGACTTAAATTATTCTGACTTCCCGAATTTATGTTTTCCATGCCAATCGGAGTCGCAGACGCTTGTATGTTCTGCACTGATCTCGCGAAAAATCAATAAAACAAATGATGATCAAACTTTTATTTAAAAAAAAAAACGGAGGTATCCCAAGAATATCAATATCTAAGTTCATACCTTGGTTCCATCATGTCTACTTCCGATATTCATCCCAGACCATGCCATACTCTCTCCATCTATATGTGTCTTCTTTTTGTCCATGGCCCAGTCTACTCCATGACTCTCGACCCTTGCACTGCTACCTAGTGTTCTCATAAACTGCTGACTCTGCTAAGAGATATTGCTGATGTTATTAGAAGTGATCTTCTTAGTCATAATTGGTTTATTTTTTAAATCATCAATTTATTACACAGGGCACGAGGGCAGGCCATGGCAGCTACTTTTGTAACTACATACATTAAGATGCACACAACATGAAACATGAAAGAGAGAAAGGGAAAGGAAAGGAAAAGAGAATGAAAAGGGAGAAAGGAGTAAAACTAACTAAAAGAAAGTGAAGTGCAAATCAACTAAGTAATGCTTTCTCCTTCAGAGAAAGCACTACTGTTGAACTCTAGAAAGAGAGTAAAATGAGCCATTGTGTCCCTCCTTGGATTCCAAGAGTTGTTGTATCTTCTGTACTTGTAAAGTATGTGTCATCTTGTTTCGATAGAGTCAAGTCCATATGGGCACTTAAATTCTTCTTTGGGAAAAAATCTAAGTTGGTATTTGCCTATGGAAGCATGATTTAATATAGCTCTCAAGGCTCTAGCACAAAGCAAATTAGAATGTCTGAAGAACTTAAGCCACAGTCCTTCTTTGAAGCTCAATGGCTTGATAGGCTTTAAGTTCTCATCAAGAAGCTCTAAGAAATGTTGGCTCTTGCTGTCTGAAGCTTGAAAAATCATCTTCCAACTGGTGAGAATTGTATCGCATTCTTTTTCCTACTGAAGTCCCATGAAGAATTGTACAGGAAGTTGGGAACAAGATTGAATTTATTTGTCTCTTTGTCAACTATATTATAGTGTCCATTTACAACAACTTGGACAGTTCCAAAATTCAATGGAATTATTTCAGTCTTTAGTAAATAATTCCTTAAGTTTGCTGGAAATAAACAATGTATGAATTTGATAGGAGTGTGATGATGAATCAAAGATTCTCTTAGTAGCATAGATGGAATCTGTGATGATAATGATTCAATTGATATTGTTCAGATGGATGGCTTGATTAATACCACATCTAATGGCAAAGAGCTCAGCTTCAGTAGTTGTGACATTGATGGCATGATAGATTGTCTTGACAACTGGACTGTCATGAATATGGATGTGTGCTATTGAGATAGCAACCTGGTTCTTGATACTTGTATCTGATACAACAACTATGGATTTTGGATCTGTTGACAATAGGAGAGTGATTTTGTTGAGTTTGCATATATGCACTTTAATATTTTCTTTGCTTTTTCTATTTGTGGAATAAAAGAAGAAGTAACTAGGAAAAACATCTATTAGCCTGTCTCCAGGGGAGAATTTACTACTAAAGGGATTAAAAGATGGAAATACTTCATTAGTTCTGTTATCCATGTTCACAATAGAATCTTTGATGTTTAATCATTGTCTTAGAGTTGTCAGGTGCAGTTTATACTGGGGTAAAAGTCTGCAAAATGAACTTGGAGATGTGCAGACTTGTGGAATAATCTTGGCTTTAGCTTATATGCTATACTGTCTGTCTGCCGTGTAATTGCAACTTCAGATGATAGGAAGAAGTCCGAGATAGAAGTGAGTGCTGATTTGGTGTATCGCCGTTGAACACCAGAGATCGAGTTCAATAAGAATTATCTTTGTTGATTATCAGACTAGAGAATTACAGTGTAACTACTAGTCTTATATACAAACAGATATTATAGGAGATACTTGGGGTTT
>Ga0157357_1000658_pt1 | contig 14606 bp, 16 predicted proteins | sample AttcapACBM1_FD_111485 | JGI IMG/M metagenome (GOLD analysis project Ga0157357, IMG submission 111485) | Fungus gardens microbial communities from leaf cutter ant in Botucatu, State of Sao Paulo, Brazil - Atta capiguara ACBM1 | ecosystem: Host-associated > Fungi > Mycelium > Unclassified ... | reverse complement strand
ACTACTCTATTTTGTATATCAGTAGAACAGTTGTGGTGCAAAGAAATATACAGTCCAATCTTATGTAAGGAAATAAGTCTGAAAGGAAAGAATGTGATGTCGAATACAAAGAGAGCATGAAGCAAGACATACGCAAGACAAATGAATAACAACATTAACATGACATAATAGTCACAGTAATGGTCACAAGTCACATGATAGCAATGGAAGAATGTAAAAGGTTCTGGAAAGATAATGCTATACAACATGTATTAGAAATGCAAAGATTAAACTTTATCTTATTTGCTTTTCTTTTCTTTTCTTTTTCTTTCAGTCTATTCTATTTTTAGAACTAGAGTTAGAAATCAGAGGAAGGTCACAGATCACACTGTCACATGATCACATGCCATAATGGAAAATGGTTAAAGGTTCTAAAAGGAATAATATCATACCATATTGTCAAAATCACAGAAAGTGGACTTAGTTTCTTTTTATTTTCTTTCTTATTTTTATTTTCTTTTTGATTTATCTTTCATTTTTTCTATTTTTAGAACTCTAGGGTTAGGGTTAGAAGTGATTGGTCACACTGTCACATCAGTCACATCTGATAGTATGGTCACAACATTGATCACAAGACTTAAGAGAAGGAAGTAAAAGGTTCTGGAATAAAGTAACATTATACAACATGGACACCACATGTTGACCTCATGCTTTACACATAGTCATTTAGGGTAGGGTGCACAGTAGCTAGCACAGACCATCTGTAGAAGTATATAAGGTAGACTATTTTGTAAAGAGCTCTATTGAGTTCTTTTGTGTTTCTCTAATACAAGAGTTGTTCTTTTATCCAACTCCAAGGATCTAAGATCATAACACATATGCTATATACATGGTGGCCTTAAGGCAGACACATGGTCACTTAGGGTAGGCTAAAGTAGTGTACAGACCAGTAGTCTGAGGTATATAAGATAGACAATCCTGTACTGAGCTCTCTATTAAGTTCTCTTATGTAAACCCTATACAAGGTTCCTTTTCTTGACCAACTCTAAGGTCTTGAAATCATAACAGCATGGTTAACACATGTTGACCTTAAGGCAAATACATGGTCATTTAGGATAGGCTAAAGTAGTAGTAGCACAAACCATGGGGTTTTAGTATATAAGGTAGACAATTCTGTACAGAGTTCTCTATTGAGTTCTCTTGTGTTAACCCTAATACAAGATTCTATTGATTGATCAACTCTAAGGTCTTTGAGTTATAACAACCTCCTGCAGAGGACACATGTTAGTATTGCTGTTAGCAGCCTTGTGGTTTAGGTGTGTTGTTAAGGGCTGAGGCTGAGTTGCAAGCATATTGTGCCCTTTTCTGGGGGCTAGTGTCAGTTGCCTCTCTGACCAAATTACCTACCTGACCATTGCTCAAGGCATAGGAAAGTTGAGAACTATCTACAGGCTCCTGGTCATCCTTGTTCAGGAGATTGTTCTGAATTTCCATTCTCTCATGGTATGGAATAGATGATGCAGTCGAGTGAGTTGAAGACTCCCTGGAGCTGAACTTACTAGAGGAAGCAGATATACCTCTGATAATGTCGGTGTCAACATCCATGTCCATTGTGGATGGTAGTTGAGCCATTGGTGAAGGTTGTAATGCAGTAGATGAAGTGGAAAATAATGTATTTACTAATTCTCTTATAGGCGCTATCATACAAGACGGTGGTAAGAGAGAAAGAAGCAATGTTTTTCCCCTCCAATTTGTGTTGTTTGATAAATGCTGCTATCCTGCGCAGCGAACAAACAATATTTTTCGAGTCTCCTTCCAGATACTCATTTGTTCCAAATGGAGAAACAGGGCAGAAATTGCCGTTCCAAAGCTGTGGGTCCACAGGCTGATTGATTGAATATGGGATAACCAATGGTTCCATGCCTTGTGGTGGAAATGTGTTATTACTGTCCTCAGAATGAGGGACATTGTTAGGGGAGTCAGCAGCATGTGGAGTATGTATGGGGGTGCTAGCTGGCGCCTGGTTAGCAGAAACGGTTTCTTCCTCTCTGATTGTGGCATAGGAAAGAATGGGTAAATCAGGACTTTCGATGTCCACTTGTTCAGCCCAAGAAGGTTTGTTAACTTGGGCTTGTAGTTTTTCCGCATTGTTCATAGACGATGCATTGGAGTGAGTAGAAGATTCCCTGGAGGAATTTTGGCTAGAAGACAGAGAGTGGCCTCTAGTATCTTCCATGTTGATGTCCATTGTAGAATCGGTGACACGATGTTGAGGAATTTGAAGGTTTTGAGAAGAAATATACACTATATTCGCCAATTCACTACTGGGCGCTACCATACGAGATGGTGATAAGAGTGAAAGAAGCATTGTGTGATCAGGCTGTGCCTAGGACCTAGTAGGATGGATTATTATATTATTGGGTCGCGTGCTTGCAAACACGATGACAGATCCGCAAAACTTTGGGGTCCATTCGGTTCAGTAGCAAAGGCCCTTTTGTCAATCCCTGTAAGGCCTGTACTTGTAGACATGCCAGGGCAATCCATTTCAATAAGAAATTTATCTACTCTAAGCCTCGGACTCCACTTTCAACTCCTGCCTCTCTCAAGCTCTAGTGTCTTAAGCGTCTGCCATACAACATCTCTACTTCCGACGTCAAGGCTTGGACCCCTCAGATAGTGGAACGGCTACCCCAGCGGTCTTCCGTTTTTTCGCTCCAGTTTTAGCGAGCTCCTGGTGTACCTCGTTCCCCCCAAACTGCGCTCTCCAGACATCAATCAGCTTTTGAGGAATCTTCTGGAACAAATGTGTCGTCGTTCCTATCCGATGACCTGCAAGGATATCGTTCGACAGCGCCGATGGAACAGTTCGATCTGGAGCATTAATCTGCTTGAGGATGGACTCGGAGATAGCAGGCATGAAGGGGTATATGAGGACGGAAAGAACGTATATGAGATTGGTAGCTCTTGAGACGACTTGTGCGCATCGTATAGGGTTATCGGTCATCAGCTGTTTATTGAGACCAGAGGATTGAAGGTAACTATTTCCACGCATTGATATCAGCATGACGGTTTGTAGACCCAGGCGTAATTTCACAGCCTCCATAGCATTAATGTAGTCTTTCAAGAGACTATTCACATTTATGATAAATTCCGAATCGCGAGCATCAGCGGAAGAATATGGACCAGGTATGTCCTTGCTGTCGGGGATAATGCCCTCATATTGTGATGAGATGAATTTGAGGGTACGATTAACGAAGTTTCCGAAGCTGGATGAAATTTTAGTGTTATAAGATGACTCTCCATGATAGCGTCATTGACTGACTTATTCAACAGGACATTGTTGTTCGCAGCAACCTGAAACAAAGAAGTTACAACATGAGAATAAAAGACGAAAATCTCTTACACAATCATCCCAAGAAAACATAGCGTCAGCTGTTTCTGGCCGCGTGGACAGCAGATAATACCTCCAAACAGAAGAAGGAATACCAGTTTCCTTCGCTCCGGGACCAAACACACCACGATTCTTGCTCTTTGAGAACTTACCACCTTCGTAGTTGAGATATTCTGTTCAACAGTCGGAAACTGTCACTCATGACATTTCCAAAATTTGGTTCATTCAGCTTACCCGTCGTTGAAAGGTGATGTAGTTTCGTCCAGTCACGGCCTTCTCCAATTTGAATTGATGGCCAATAAACAGTGTGAAAGTAGACATTATCCTTGCCCATGAACTGATAGAGTTTGACATTTTGCGGGTTAAACCACCATTGTTTCCATTCCGGTGTAAGATTCGCGGTTATGCTTGGGTATCCAATAGGAGCATCAAACTGACGAGGATAAGGGGATACTGATGAGACCAAGGGGACCGTGACGCACCCAAACATCTGCCAATTATTTAGCAACAGGGAAAACTATACTTATTTTGGAACGTACAAAGAACTTTCCCCCTCATTCCATGCTCATCTTCTCCTTCAATAGGGACGGGAACTCCCCATGAAAGATCACGAGTCAGAGGAGTAGGCAATAAGCCACTCTTAAGGCGAGCGTCAACGATCTCTCCTTCTTGACTGATAACAGCATTCGGTGACCATTTGCCGACTTTAGATGATCGTTTAATCCACTCCTCAGTGCGTGGTTGTATGACGTCGAGTTTCAGGTACATATGGACGGAAATTTTTGTCGTAACTTTGTGCGTTTTGTCGACCAAGCAACGCGGTTCATTCAACTCGACAGCGTCGAGCGTTCTACTGCAACCGTCGCATTGGTCACCGCGAGCATCCTAAATTTCATGAAAATCAGATAAATTGACTTGAAGTTGACTCACCTCGTATTTACAGTGAGGGCAAATACCCTCGACGAATCGATCAGCGAGGAATCTAGAAAGATTTTGAGATCAAGATCATTCGCGATAATTTCGTGATGGAACCAACTTACTTTGAACAGCCCTCGCAGTATGTTTGTTCTTTTTCAAGCTTCTCCAACAAACCATGGTGGCTCAGGTTCAGGAAGATTTCTTGTGAAATTCTGTGGTGACATTAGCGTAAGTCCGACATGAGATCAGACGAATAATCTGACTCAGTATGTTGTGACGTTGAGGTGCGACCAAAGTAATCAAATCTGATAGTAAATTCAAGTTCAGAGTCACGAACTATCGATAAGAACAATAAGCGCACCCGATATCGAACCATTGATATGTGTCTCTGTGAAGAGCATGGTACTTGTCGCACAGCTCTTTCGGTGTGAGGCCCTCTTTGAGCGCCTGTGTTTCCGTTGCTGTCCCGTACTCATCTGTCCCACAGATATAGAGAGTCCTACGATTCCTCGTCCCTGAGAAGGATATCAGCAGGTGTCCGTGATGATCAACGTGTACGAACGGCTATATCTACTCGAAATCTGAGTTAGGGTGGTCCACGATGTGATACCAACACATACCTACTGTAGACGTCTGCACTGAGCAAACTACCAATGATATTTCCTGTAGGCACCCATGAGCAGATGTAGGATGAAAATTTAGATCATTGACCAAGATGTGGTACATTGTTACAGTACGGTAAGGCAGAAGTAACAAGCACATTTTCTTCGCCCTCTTTCGGCAATCTTGGGTCGGTGCGTTAGAAATTCGCAAATCGAGTCATAGCCGGAAACATACTCGATTGATTGACCAGGCGGTGCCGCTGTACGGAGAACATCCTGTAGGATTTTCTGAGCCATTGTCCCCAACGCAAATATTGAAAGATAAAAGAGAGCAGTACGGTTGTACTTGGTCGCGCCGTTGCTGATTAGTACCTCTCATCACATGGTCCATGTATCAGTCACATTATCTAATGGCAATTTTTCTGAAGCTACCGTTGAATATGTCGAGTAGAGAATAATGGATCGCAAAAATGTTTATCGAGAAACTTTTCATGCAATTCTCCATCTCAGTTTTATATATGAATTACAATATGACAGTGAATTTCCAATTTCTGAGTGTGATGCAGACAGGTATCAATTACAAAGCGAGTATATAGAGAGCACGGTTGTATCAGCGATTATCTCACATGATGTCGCTTTTTCGTGTTGGAAGAGAGGTATATTATCGAGGCAGTACTGCAGGTAGCAGTAGCAAGTCTTACGCTCCTATAGATATCTTTTTCGTGGTAGCGTAGATCCCACATCACATTTGTGTGATGACTTGTATACTATCAATAGTCTTAGAGCGCCCTCACCTTAGGATGTCCCATGTATACAAGTGTCTTTCAACAGTTTGTTTATCAGTGGGACTATTTGACTAGAAATAGCACAATCTCTATCCAATAATGTATTGCAGTGTTATCAATTGCTTATCATTCAACAAGATTTCTGATGTGAATTATTTCCAGCTAGTATTCTAATAAATAAATGACTATAAGAAACAAGCCCACCCAGCGGTAGGAGGTTTCTACGAATACGACTTATTCCGCCGTCGATTTGAGACTTCGTGTGCCGGGACAGATTTGATCAATCACGTCACAGGGGTGAACGCGGAGCTCATTCCATTTGTAGACCAGCATGCATAAATCGAAGCGCTTGTAATTGACACTTTACTCGTTGTTCTTCATCCCACCCAGACCATGCGTTGGCTTAGGTGTGCAAACTCAATCTCTATGGACTGATTATTTTGACAGACGCAGACGTGTTATTGGGAACCTCTCCCGCCCATCCTCGGGCGCGCAGCCCGAATTTACCACCAGAGCAGTCATAATCGGGCTTGCAATTGGTTGTGTTGTTTGTTTCACGAATCTTAGCCTGGGGCTTCAGTCAGGTTGGATTTCCATGTGAGCAGCTCTTTTTCCGCGTATATCTTCTGGCCGAACTCACACTCATCCTAAAGGATGTCCATTCAGTCTGCACTCATTGGGTTTCTTATTTCCAGAATGCTTGGGACGCCGCTGACACCCCAAGAGATCATTGTTGTCCAGACGACATCTGTCGCAACTGGAACTATGCCTTTGGCCGCCGGCTTTGTTGGTATCATACCAGCTCTCGGATTGCTCTCGGAGGAGAGAGATGGGACACCACCCATTCATCTGTCCTGGCTCGCAGCTGTAGGATGGTCGTGTTCAATAGCTTATTTCGGGTGCGTTCAGAGCTTCCTTTTTGACAATCGTCTGACTTATCGACTCGCAGAGTATTCCTCTCTCCTCCCATCCGTAAACAAGTGGTATGTCATTTATTTAAGCCATAGACTACAGGATTCCTGATGTTCAGACCAGGTGATTGAGGAACAATTACCGTTCCCATCGGGTACTGCAACGGCGCAACTCATCAATGTATTACATCGACTCCCTCCACCAGATACTTCGATCAGACAGAGGCATGGGTATCGTGAGTTGGACACAGAGGCAGAGAACGAGGAAGTGGAAGACGTTGGGGTTATCATCTCACCCCATGTTCGCAACAATGACGAAGAACGAGAGGTTGTCGAACAGGACGGATGGCACACCCTGATTTCGAGCTTTACTTTTGCTGCATTGGTTAGCGTAAGTACCCCACGCATTTATTAGGGGATACGTCTCATCCCGGCCAGCTTGCAGCATATTTCTTCCCAGTCTTGTTCGCCATACCACTTTTTGGGGGTTATCTAGCGAAACAATGGCTTTGGTACTTCACTCCAAGTTTGTCATACGTCGGCCAAGGCCAGCCTTTCTCCTTCTGATACCGGATCCATCTGGCTTATGTTGTATTCAGGCATCATCATGGGATTTCCTACCACCTTGAGCATGAATCTGGTATGTCCTGAATTGAGTGACGCTTTAGCCCAACTTACTGATTCATGTAGGGCATGTTCGTTGGTTGGGCTATCCTTTCCCCCCTTTCAAAGTACTCTGGTTGGGCTCCGGGCCCTGTAGGAGATATGTCCTATGGTGCTCGTGGATGGATACTGTGGACGGCCCTCGGCATCATGTGTGCTGATAGTCTGATATCTTTGCTCCCTGTGGCGGTAGAGTACATTATCGATCTTGTTCGGCGGCGTCGAATTCATCTTTCAGAAAATAATGATATACGAAGAGCAGACAGTGAAACTGAAACCGAAGATCGACTTGTGCCGACAGACTGGGTCGTTCTCGGTATCCTGAGCAGCGTCATTATCGGAACTATTTTGGTCTGGGTTGTGTTCGGAAACGAAGGCATCAAACCATGGGCCACTGTGCTTGGGTTCATACTCGGAACATTGTTGAGCATTATCGGGTAAATCCTGCTGATATCCTGCAGATTATGATGTCAATTGTCCGACTGACTCAATGTCCCAGTGTTCGTGCTCTCGGAGAAACAGATCTAAATCCCGTTTCCGGCCTTGGAAAGGTCTCACAGCTCTTCTTCGCATGGATCCAGCCGGGCAATGTTGTTGCTAACATTATCGCAGGTGGTGTCGCAGAAGCTGGTGCACAGCAGTATGCCATTCTTTTTTCTCGTTTTCTAGGATCATTACTCATTCTCCCTTCAGAGCCGGTGACCTAATGCAAGATCTCAAAACTGGACATTTATGTCATGCATCACCTCGAGCCCAGTTCTATGGACAGCTGATCGGCTCTTCTGTATCGATTATTGTGACCGCCACGGCGTTTATTTTATATAATCATGCCTATACCATCCCTGGACCATCTTTCCCTGCACCTACTGCATATGTCTGGTTGAGTCTCGCAAGACTTTTGCGTACGTGTGATAGAATAAGTCATCGTATATTGCCAATTGGTTGACTCAAACAACAGGCGATGGTCATTTACCAGAGAAGAGTACCTTATTTATGGCCGTTTTTGCTTCTGTGTTCGCAGTCCTAGCGATGCTGAAAGTTTATGCTGTTCGCCGTCAGCTGTGGTGGGCGAAGTGGATACCGTCTGGAGTTGCATTTGCCGTTGGTTTCTTGAACACGCCATCGTTCTCGATTGCGAGATTGATCGGTGGTATCCTAGAATATGTCTACCGAACCAGGTATGCGAAGGACAGACAAGATATTTGGTTGATTGTGATCGCCAGCGGATTTGTCCTTGGTGAGGGAGTTATTAGTATCGTCAACTTGGCTTTGAGGCTCCTTGGTGTCGGGGTTGCCAGTTGTTGGGGTTGTGGACATGGACTTTGTGGAGGTTGTCCAGTTCCTATATGATGAACTGTATCTGATACAACACTGTTCTGAGATCAATAATATAGATCTCCCGAATATCTGAGTCATTTTTTGGGTGATACACGTTGAGCCACGTTTACACTTGATGGTGATGACCCAGCGCGGCAACAGACTCCTCATTCTCGTACCATGTCCCGGATCGCACTCGCGAGTATTCCTGCATTGACGTTTTACAAGGATACATGGACTGAATCACGTCGGACGAGTCCGATTTCTCAACTGACCTGCATAGGCAAACCTTGCAAACTTTATCAACCAGAAGTTGTTCGCTGCGTGAACCTTGGGGGATCTGGAACGGATGTAGATTGGAAGGTGTGTTTAATTACAGCTATTATATTGCGTATTTTCGGAGCTTAGCCTCTTGAGTAAGTGTGAAGCAGATTTGCCGGAGGCCCTTAGGTTTGGGAAGGTGGAAGTCTCGTGTGAAGGTTGGTCGAGGGCTGGTGATCCATACGTTCTCAAAGGTCCGTAATATTAATATTCATATGCTATTTCGTGGCGGCGTTCGTTTTGATAACGCCCTAGGTTCATGCGGGTTGCAGTATAAACTCGTTGAAGTCCCTGGAGCTCTTAGGACGGATTCGTATTCCTCATCTCTCAAAGGTAGATCTGGATCTACGCATAGCTCTGACTGATGGGACTCACTTTCGCCTAAAGGACACAACTGGGGAGATGTCATATTCAATTGTGTCTGGGTCGTAATTCTTCTGTTCATTGCCTACAATATCCTAAAGTCTTGCTTTCACCGAGGCAGCGGGAGTAGAGCTCATGGAAGTGGATCAGGTTCTCGACCTGGAGGAGGTGGAGGCGGTGGAGGATGGTTTCCTGGAGACTATCGTCGGTCTGATCCCCCACCACCCTATGCAAAAAATCCTTCGGATAGTGGTGCCGATGGTTGGCGGAGACCTGGTTTCTGGACGGGTGCTGCTCTCGGTGGATTGGCAACTCAATACTGGAACAATCGGCGACAGAATGAGCCAAGGGTATATTGGAATCAATGGGACCAAGTTCCTTTGCACAACCAAGGACCAAGTATGTTCAGGAGTCGGCGGCCAGCGCGATTTGATGATAATGACCAGGGGGAAGGATCAAGTCTGGGGCAAATGAGGTCGAGTACGGGGATAGGAGGATCTAATGTTCGATAATGACCCGAGATGCTCGTTCAGATTTATGGATTGATATCAAAAGAAACGAACTTTAAGCTACGAAAAAGCATTGGAATCAACGAGTGATTTAAAACGACATAAATATGCTGGAAGTGAAAACTATTTTTACTAACTCTTCTTCAGTGCACCAATGTTGTCTGAGGTTTATCAGACAATGAGTTTCCCACTCAAAGGGTGATGCAAATCTAATCGAAAGATACTGGATAATCGACCTTCCCTGGACGAGGACATGCATACCTCTTATGCCGTTACTCTATCGGTTGGTGAGTTAGCTCTGTGCATGTGCTTTTACTATGGTGAAGAAGAAGAGTTAGTTACTGTTATGATTTCATTGGTATCAGTAGGCCGTCACGTGAGGCGAAACCAATCAATCGCGCGTCAAGTACCTTAATCTCAGTCTGGTCACTGATAAACTTCTCCTTTCTAAACACTGGACTGTAGAGGTTTCATAACAGTTACATTCCGATCCACAAAATATTCAAAAGCCCACTGTGGTATCTGTTAGTATTTGAACGGACATCTCCTAGATAACCACTACTGTTATGATTATCATAATGAAGTTGAGGAGCAGGGTTACCAACATCGATGTAATGCCAGTGGTCGAGGCTCCTGCACATGTGTGTACGACGTACTGACATGCAGACATTTGCTCGTATTTGGAGAGAGCCACGTCTTGGTTTGTCTGGTGTTGGTGAGTTATTTATCAAAGGGTTGAGGTGAGAGAAATGACCGACTGATAACGATTGCATAGGAAGTCAGATCGCAGCCAAAAGCATCCTGTAAGTCCGCTTGCGTGCTTTCTGGATGTAAATGATGGTACGATTGAAATAGTGTCAGTCCCTACATCTTGCATCCCGGAAGACTATTCTAGATGTGCAGGCTAGTCTTTCACCCAACCTGCTATACCAGATTGTGTCCAAGAGCATGGGGATAGACAGCTCTATCACAGTCTCTATATCGCTGAGACAGGGGCTTACATATCATTATGTCCATGACTAATGATTGCTGTGGGTTTTGTTATATTGATGAATGTCTTCACTACCACCTTGCCCACCACAGGTAACATGCTGGACGTAAGTAGTACTTACTCCTCTCTTGGATTCTGGACTTTGAGGAACTTGCTGGTATGACGCAGGGATGGACATCGGCCATGCCATCCCTTGTAACAGAGGGCTATCATGTATGCCACTAAGGACGACATAAGCACGCAGCCAAAGTATACACAATCAACCAGAATCGATGAGTCTATGTATATTCAGTTGACAACACTGAGAACATAGTCATCTCGTTGCTTGGATTCCATCACGAGCCACCTAGTGGCATGTGAATCGATCCCAAAGTTTCCCGCGATGCTGGAGAAACCCAGGATAAAAGTCGCCGGCAAGAAATACCATCAAACTTGTGGCATGTCGTGGTGTCGTAGGTAAGGAAAGGCTTGTCCATGTGACAGCGCTAGTTGGGGATATATCCGGGAATTCAACGGACAGCGCAGACAGTGTTTGGCATGTTCAGAAGAGTTAAAAGGTGCGGTACAACATTTCAACCTCTAGAAGACTGTTGGATTTAGGATGAAGCCCAATTCTGCCTCCTTGATTACAGCTGCAGCACTCTTTATCTCCACTGCCAAGGGTTCTCAACCCCTCTACGCTCAATGTGGTGTAAGCCTTCTTTTAACCGTGACCGATCTCTGGACTACTTACTACCTTGGTAACTAGGGTATTGGCTGGAATGGCGATATCACCTGCGTATCGGGCTCTGTCTGTACCAAGTTGAACGATTGTGAGCGGGCTCCTATTTCCTAAGCTGAACAACGTTGACATTAAATACAGATTACTCCCAGTGCTTGCCTGGAACACCTTCGACAACTAGCAACCCTGGTGGCGGCACCACAACTACTTCCGCACCCAACGGGGGATCTACTGATACCCTTTGTAGTGCAACGAGGACTAAATTCACCTACTTCGGTGTAAACCAGTCTGGGGCAGAGTTTGGTGATGGCAAGATTCCTGTACGCTTATTATTGCAAAAGTGGATAGCTGTCGTTAATAAGCATCCAAGGGTGTCCTCGGAACTGATTACACCTGGCCTAGCCCCACCTCCATTGACTATTTCGTTGGGCAGGGTTTCAACATCTTCCGAATCCCATTCATGCTGGAGCGCCTTGCTCCTCCTGCATCTGGGATCACTGGTACTTTTGATAGTGCCTACCTCAACAGTTTGAGGACTGTGAGTTCACTCAGTTTGTCAAATTTGGAGATAGTTTTCACCTCCCAGCGGTAGATTGTTAGTTACATCACAGGAAAGGGTGCCTTTGCCATTATTGAACCCCACAACTACATGAGATATAATGGCGCTATTATCTCAGACAACAATGCGTATGCCTTTCAACTTGAGCGACTTCTCCACTCATCTGATCATGCTCGGATAGGTTCGCCACTTGTAAGCTTCCACTGTAAAGCAAGTGGATTGGTTGTTCAAACCATCTATTTTACCAGTCTGGACGAATCTTGCCAATCAATTCAAGTCGGACAATCATGTCATTTTTGATCTTATGAATGAACCCAATGGGATTGATGCTGGCATCGTATATCAATCGGTGTGTTGCCTCCCAATAACCTTTTTTCTATGACTCATAGACATTATAGATGCAAGCGGCTGTCAATGCTATTCGTGCTACTGGTGCTGCCCAGCTCATTCTCGTCGAGGGTACCTGTAAGCAATACTCAACCTACCATCGTCATTTACTGATTTTCTCAAAAGCCTGGACTGGGGCGTGGACCTGGTCTTCTTCCGGTAATGCTGCTGCCTTCGCCGCCCTTTCTGACCCTATCGATAACGTTGCAATCGAGATGCACCAGTACCTTGACTCCGACGGCTCTGGCACCTCTGACACGTGTGTCTCTTCGACTATTGGTGCTGAGCGGGTACAGGATGCTACTCAATGGCTGAAGGACAATAACAAGAAGGGTTTCCTTGGTGAGATTGGTGCCGGCTCAAATGATGCCTGCATTGCTGCCGTCAAAGGTGCTCTGTGCACTCTGCAAACTGCTGGTGGTGTTTGGATTGGTGCTTCGTGGTGGGCAGCAGGTCCCTGGTGGGGTACCGTAAGTATATTTCTTGTTCATTTGACTGGGAATTGATACGACATACCTTTCTAGTACTTCCAGTCTATTGAGCCCCCTGATGGTGCTGCTATAACTCGCATCCTTCCTGAGGCTCTCAAGCCCTTCCTGTAAATAAAACCATTGAGATCATTTACTTCATCCCAGTACAAATAGACATTACTATTAAATGAAGAACTATTGATGTGTTACCCTAACCTATCACTCAATAGTATTGTATTGGCTACAATTACCTCTTATGGTGGTAATCCACTAGTAAAAGAGAAGCAGTACTATTCCTCTGTTGTCGCTCTAACTTTACGCTGACAACTGTTGCTATGTGGCATGCTTATAACGTAAGGGAATCAGCTCTTCAATGTTCTCATCTGCATTTGTTATTTACTGCTCTTCCATCATTTTTAGCTTTCTTGCTCTTCCACTCTTTTGTACTCCTCTTCCAACATGGTTACATATGCTTCTAGCACTTCTGGATTTGGTATTCTAGATGGTTTCGTTATTCCTAGCTGTTCCTGATCAACCTAGCACAATTGTTCTACAGTTAGGTCAGTAATGTTCTACCAGGTTAAATTAGACTGTAGAGTACTTAGAATAGTTATCATCTTTAGGAAATCTTATTCTGTTCTCTTAGATTTTTTCTGAAGATGAGCTGTATAGTTGTCAAAGTCTAAACTCTGAATAGTAATGTTCTCTGTTGTTGTCGCATCCTAATCTGGCCACATCTGCATCAACTCATGGATAATGTCTCTCTTCTCATCTGCACTCTCTGATCTTTTCTGGTGTGGATTACATATCTCCATTCTATCTTGGACGTTCTTGTTAGACTCTTGTCAACTCCATGGATGTTACAATCAATACCTCATGTTTCACAGGTGGTTTGCTCATGAACAACAGGTGTTGGGGTTTCTTCTATATGACTTAATGATTGGCTGTGCTGTGTGCTATCCACATGTATGATCAGTCAGTGCCTCATGCAGTAGTTGAGGCCTCATTATATTTTCCTTGCTATTTCCTCATATACTGACATATTTATTACTTGTGGTTGTAGGTGTCAGGTATGGTTCACACCAAGGTTGAAAGTCTATGGAGTTGACTCAGAAATGTGTGAACTTGTGGAACAACTTTGGCTTTAGCTTATGTGCTATGCCATCTGACTGCCATATGATCACAACTTTAGATGAAAAGAGGAAGTCTGAGATAGGAGTGAGTACTAATTGGTGTGTCACCATTGAACACTGGAGATTGAGTTCAATAAGAGTTATCTTCATCAATTATCAGACTAGTGAATTACAGTATAACTACTAGTCTTATATACAAGTATATAATATAGGAGATAATATAGGAGATACTCAGGGTTTCAGTGGTATAACTCCTATTGCTCTAAGTGGAGATTTTGGTAGTGAGACACTGACAGAAGTACAACTCTGCCATGGGAGACTAAGTCAAATAGGAGTATCCCTATCATAGAAGACAGAATATCTGAATTGTTGCATCATTATTATGAGGGCATGTTGTGAGAAGGGTGGCCATTGTAAAAGACAAACTTGTATAATAGATATTGGAAAATCAGAATCACCATAGAAATATATTTTCCAGATAAGTGGACTTAGCATATGACAATAGGTATATATAGCTGTAGATACTACTTTGTATTCTTATGCTTTACCAATTAACTTCATCCCTTACTCTTACTCAAGTTTTTGT
>Ga0157357_1000657_pt1 | contig 14614 bp, 20 predicted proteins | sample AttcapACBM1_FD_111485 | JGI IMG/M metagenome (GOLD analysis project Ga0157357, IMG submission 111485) | Fungus gardens microbial communities from leaf cutter ant in Botucatu, State of Sao Paulo, Brazil - Atta capiguara ACBM1 | ecosystem: Host-associated > Fungi > Mycelium > Unclassified ... | reverse complement strand
GGGCAATAGTAAATCGTTGACCCAGCAGATGGTTGGTCAACCCGATTCACTTAACCTAGAGGGAAAATATGCAAAGAAAACTAGTATGATTAACTCGGTTTATTGAGTCCCCTGCGGTGGATCGCTCGGTTTCTCCAGTTTGAATTGACTGTTTATTGTTCATATATGTGTTGATCCTGGGCGATCTGATTATATATTGATGAAACTAGTGATCTAGCAAGACAACCATGACGACATCTCCACGTAACTTTGTCCTTGCATCCCGCGTGTCTCAACTAGCGCAGGTCCAGACCAACACAGTCCTCGCATCACTTCAAGAGCTCTTTCCGACCGATAAGAACGGCTCGAATGTACAGGCGGGCGCAACGTTTAGCACCTCGTTCATGTCGACTGCGGGAGACAAGAATCAATCACAAGCGTTGTATTTATTAGGCGGAAAAGCACTCTGGACCAAAGAGCTGGAGGTCGCATTGAAGGAACGCGTCGTCGATATGCTCGTACATTCACTCAAAGATGTACCAACAACCTTACCTGAGGGCTGTTATCTTGGTGCTATATTGGAGAGGGAGGATCCTGTGGATAGTTTAGTTGTCCAGAATGGCAAACCTTGGAAGAGCCTTGATGATCTACCAGAGGGAAGTGTGGTGGGGACGAGCAGCGTGAGACGAGTTGCGCAGTTGAAGAGGAAATACCCCAAGCTCAAATTTTTGGATGTGGTGGGTTGATCTACATTACTCTTCCCACCCAGTTATTATCTGACCAGTTATTTTAGCGCGGAAACCTGTGAGTTCATATCTATACTCTAGTACATAACTCGATTCGTATCGCAATCAGGAACACCCGGTTGGCCAAGTTGGATGATCCCAATGGCCCCTACACGGCCCTCGTCCTCGCAAAGGCTGGCCTTGTACGACTCAGGATGGGCGATCGCATAACTGCTGATCTCAGTCCACCAACACTTCTTTATGCAGTGTCTCAAGGTGCACTCGCCGTTGAAGTGCGAAGTGACGACAGTGAAGCGATTGAAATGTGCCGTAAAATTACTCATCGAGAAACACAGTGGAAGTGCCTTGCTGAACGGGCATGCTTGCGCGTCTTGGAGGGAGGCTGTAGTGTGCCAGTTGGTGTAGCAACAGCATTGGAATGGGTTGATACGGATATTGGTATTTTGACCCTAACAGGTTCAGTGACTTCTATTGAGGGACAGGAGCACGTCGAGCATACGATTGAGGAGAGGGTATCAAGTTTAGAGGAGGCAGAAGAAATGGGGGCAAAGTTAGCCAAAATCCTGATCGAGACAGGCGCCAGGAAGATTTTGGACGACATCAATGTCGACAGGGCGCGCAGAATTGATGAAATAAAAAGGGATATAGATTCGACATGAGTACGACCGGAAGAAAATATATTAAAAACTAGTGTATGAATGTTCCAAGCCAGATCACGCAGGCTTGTGCATCAGATAGCACAATCCCGTTGTGACGTGGTATGAATTTGATCTGCGTCTCCACAAGCGCCTGCGGTTCCCTTCTGACATTTACAGGAATACAAGTGACTCTAAGTTGGGGACGTGATAGAAAAACCACAACTCGCTGACATTTTCTAATGCAGCGTATTGTTTGTCTCTGCTTGTCTGGGACGTCTGGATACACTCTACGAGTAATCCAAGTCGCGATATAGGTGACTCTCATTACGACGTGCAATACTGAGATTACGCTCCTGAATTCCTACGGTAAAAGAAACACGTCTTGACAAGCTTCTTGACAATACATTATCCTGGTATTATCTTGGTCCGACTTCATCCACAGAATGGCTTCGATAGCTGCCAGGAGACTAGGGAAGGAGCTCAAAGAAATTCACAAAGAAGGCTGTCCCGTCGGTACGTCCTTTGACTTGAACTCGTTCAACTCACAATTGAGTTGATGTTTTCTGAGTGAATAGGCATCCACCTCATCAAGGCAGAAAATTTCGAGGTATGGTGGTTCACTATCGAAGTTATGGGGGAATCTCCGTACAAGGTGTGTCCCTCAATCCAGCCACGGGGGTCCATCTACAATGTACAGGTATTATTAGGATGAAAAATATACTCTTCAATTTCGGTTCGATGCGCAATATCCGATATCTTCGCCAGCTGTCCAGTTCGTAGTAACAGAAGGAAATCAAGCTCCTGTTCATCCTGTATGTCACTGCAATCGACACTCCACCCATGCTCACATATCAACACATAGCACGTGTATTCGAATGGTCATGTAGTTTCAGTTTTTCCATTCCGGTTATGAATATGTTAACAGGATGTCTAGATTTGCGCGTCTATTCTGGGGAGTGAATGGTCCCCGGTTCTCAGTGTCACTGCCGTTTGTGTTACACTGCAGAGCATGCTTGCATCATGCAAGGTATTTTCGCCTTTCCTCTGGAATAAACATCGTGCTCAGTAGCTTATGGTGGCTCAATGAATTTCCCTATGAACGCAAACAGAAGAAGGAACTGTGAGATTTACACTTACAAACACTCGACCACGGTACTCAAACTTGCTGCATCCCAGCCCCGCTGACAATGATCGTTATATCCGCTGCGCTCCAGATAACCCAAAGAAGGTATGACTTGGTTATGGTGCAGTTGATTCTGATTGTCTCACATCATCTTCTGGCTAGACCCGATTTCATTACGATGGTAAGTGCTCCCTGACTTGGTCATTTTGACAGGTTCACCTTTCTATCAGATGATGAGTAGGTATCTTTCTCCACCACTTAATCTCGCCCAGCTGATTGGTTTCCCTTATCAAGTGTATAACTACAACAACCACAACTTTTCCAGGGATCCACTATTTTTCTGATGTGATATTGTTTTCGTTCTTTTCTTTGTATATCCATAATTACAATGCTGACAACAACAATGCAATCCGTTGGCCATTTGACTTGAAAGCACCTTCAGAACACTGAATAATCGAAAACAAACTATCCGTCCATCCAAATTCTGAAGGGTCTTCCAATTATCCTACACTCTCTGCCGTTTAAAGAATCAAACAAAAAAAAACCGAACTAGCAAATACAATGATAAAAATACCGATGAAAAATCGTGCCATAGGAGAAAACATAGTTACGAGTCTTTGCCTGTGCAGCAATTCCTCAGTGGCGTAGCGGCAACGTCGACTGTTATTGAGACGCTACGACTACTGCATGTATCGCCTGCAGGAGAATTTGTTGGAGCGAGACCGAAACTTGCGTGAGACTCGGCTGGAACTTCCATATCTGGGCAACACCCTCCACAAGATGCACCACATCTGCACTGACCATTCGCACAGCTGCAACTGCCACTGCAACATTCCAATTTTGGTAGATTGACTGGTTGGGCATTAACAAAGCTTGAACCAACATCGCGAGGGTCAAATTGGACACCACTGCCGACCCGGCGGCCGGCTGGCGGAGGTGGCAGCGTGGCAGCACGCGCAAAAAAGCGATTAAGAGAAGCACTTTTGTTGATGAAATCCAGAGAAGGTGCAGATGATGCGGAAGTAGGCGGGATGGACGAGAATGGTGAAGTACTGATCGGAAGAGTGATGCCGGACTGACTATCAACGCATGTCCCGCACTGTCCTTCTGTACAGTCATGTAATTCCTTTGCAGCGTACGCGGAACCACGATGTTCTACACATCCAGGGCACGAACATTTAACCCCGCACGTACACCCTGAGCCAGCCAGTGATGTGATAGTGCTGATTGGTGGCATGAATCCAAAATCTGGAACCTGATTGGGAAGAATCGGTGATAATTCGTTGGAGGTTTGAATCGGTGGAAGTTCTAGAACTGGGGAGGTATTGCATTGATGATTATCATGACACTTTGATCGTTCGTGCGAGTCTTGATGAAGACTCGAAGATTGAGCATTGCTGTGCCTGGATGAATCGGAAGGATTGGTTGGATTCACTCTGGATAGAGCGATTTGTGCTGGGAGTTCAAGAAAATTTGATGCTAATGACGAAGACAGTACTTACGAAGTATTGCAGCAGCTCATTGTGGCTGCATGTGCAAGAATTGCTAGATCTCCGGAGGACTCTGAGCTTGATTTGTCAGTCGAGAGAAGTGCCTGTTGACAGTTGCACTTCCAGACACTTTTACACGGGCACGGATTCAGAAGGGCATCCACTAGACTAGATATTAACGATATGAATCAATTAGGCGATATAGATAGCGAAGATACCTCGTTGTCGAGCATCTGGGAGAGGACTCGGTACTTGTGCTGCGGCAAATACATCTCGGAGTCCATTCGGCAGAGCAGGAACAATTGGTATGAATCTGCGAGCTGTAAGGCTGGTCATGAATTACGAATATAAAGGCCTGAGGCCATTGATAATTGCGTACACTTTGATGTTGTAGATGCTAGAACCTCTCCTCGGTTTGCGGAATCAGGCTTTGGATTGCAAGTACACTTGGAGTGAATTTTTTTTGACTGTCGGAGTTCTCTGCATTTCTCGCATTGAGACACAGGGCGCCCCTTCTTCTTGATCTCGAAAAGCGGCCTATCGCTATGATGGCAAGACGAGGATCGGTGACCTTTGATGCATGATTCACTGTATGAGACAGCATGAGAAGCTGCAAGAGAACATAAATGTAACCAATGACATTTACCAAGCGAATTTCTTGCTATTGACATAGACCTAGAAACCAGAGGGTAGAATGAATAGATGAAGTATAATGCCTGCCATATGACAGACCATTTCTTCGGGTAATTATACAGACTAGTTGCATGCAGCAGAGTTGACGACCGTAAGAAGTTAGATGAGTGGGAAAGAAGATGGCGGAAGGGAAGGCAGATATAAGAATGTATGACGGAAAATAGATGATCGAGGACCTGGGAAAGACCCGTGGGATCACTTGGAGAGCAACCGGTCACGCATTTCTCAAAGCACTCATTAATAACCCTTACCTTGGAACAAAATGATTTCGACATGCAGCTCGCGGGACCTGTGTCTCAGCGGAAGTGAGTAATCCTCTCAGTCGATTCATTTCATGTCGACTTCGTCTGAAGGTGGGACCATCACTCACAACTACCGGGCGAGGATAAGCTATAGATGGATGTGAATTCTCATGCTCGAGCCAAACAAGTTTTAGAATCTAAATAGACATATATTGTGCCATACTGTAGGCTGAGGATGAGCATTGGGACCAAAGCGAACGTCGAGTGACTCACTCCGAGTCTTTCTTGCCATTACGTGACAACTTCTTTTCAAGTTTTTCCAACTCACTCAGTGCCATCTCTTCCTCCTGGTCAAGAATCTACAGGAGTGAGATTCAAGTATGCCCAAACCAAGAAAATTCTCACCTGTTCCACGCCCTTGACTTCGGGAATGTAGTGCATTAGCATACGTTCGATCCCACTCTTCAGCGTGACAGTACTCGAATCGCATCCTCTGCAGCTTCCCTTGAGCTTAACCTTGACAATTCCGCCACTTTCATCAAAACCTCGGTATTCAATATCTCCACCGTCCTCCATGATAGCAGGTCGCACTCTTGTTTCCAAGAGTTCTTTGATCATTGCCACGGTCTCTGAATCTGTGTCCAAGATCCTTGTATCTTGTGGACCAACGGCCTCTCGGTCTTCTTGACTATGGAATAAGGGCTCTCCCGAGGAGAAATGTTCCATGAGAATAGAATATATTTCGGGTTTCACCACTGCCCATGTGTTTTCAGAGTCTTTGGAGACTGTAACAAAATCAGGACCATAGAAAACTCCAGTGACACCTTCTACGCCCATGAGTCGAATAGCAAGTGGGGATGCTAATGCAGCCCGTGTGTCCAGAAATTCTGCGGTGCCTTCACCCATCACTTGTGTTCCAGGTATGAATTTTAGAGAATCTTCATTTGGGGTCGTTTCCATTTGGATGAACATGGAACGAGCTGATGTAAAAGTTAGATGATTTAAACCCTGACACGAGAGGGAAAAGATAGGTGGACGTGCTGAAGGCAGGTGGACATGCAGATGTCCTGTTCGAATGCCGCGATTTTGGTATTAATGACGCAGATGTAAGAGTGTTCCGAAACGACACAGAGTGAATGCAACTGGCGGAAAAGGCTCTGACCCCAGCGAGAGCGAGTTTGCCGGTACCTGGATTTCTTTTAGTACTGCTCCTAAGCACATCTCGCGAAATGTTTCTGAGTGATGAGGATGCCAGTGGCGAGGCCATAGTAGCTAATAGGAGCAGATGTGTGCTGGTGTAAGCCATTGACAAATTTGGAAAAGGGTTTATTGGATCACTTTACTGTCATGTATGTTTTCCATATATTTAATTTCGTACTTATCACTGGTGACCTATGCCTTACAATCAGCATGGAAAATCTGTCACCTGTTCAGAATCGTTGACGTGTCCTTTCTCTCGTCTCTCGCTCTCCCTTTCTTTATCTCGCAATACAGTCAAACGGCTGCTGAGTCTGACTCATCAGATCACCTGACACTGTTTTCAGTCCGTAGACAAAGGGCAAATACCCAATGGGAGGTTGGTGTAGGTAAAATTTATTAGTAGATGGATAAGGTTTGAAGAACAGCAGTAAGGTGGAATAAATGAACACGGTAGTCTGGATGCCATTCATGATCTTGCAGTGGCGCATTGGGTTTGAGAGCCAGGGACGCCTGACTAGCGTAGGCCTTGGTAGGAAAGAAAAGCCTTACCAGAAGGCGTTTAGGCATGAAAAGCCTTGTGGCCATATACTTATTACGACTGAATGGGTGATGCAGCAGGTAGCTCATCCATAAGTCCCTCCTCAAGGTAGTCTTCTAGGGACATGTTTGGGGCACTAACCAAGAGGGCCTCAATCTCTTTGTGGATGTCCTGACGTGGTGAGATCTTTACGGACCAATTTGTGATGACATCATGAGTTCTGCGGATGGAGTCAGGATCACAATTAGCTCTCTCGTCTTTGGCTCTGTTTTAATGCTCGACTGCTGAGGAAGTTGAAGTATAAATCAATCATCATTAGGATTAATTTAGTGTGGATCTTTGATCAGCCACAAGGCTGTGTGACTTATTTCAGTGGCATGAGAATCAGTTACATTAGATGTGAGATGCTCTCAGTAGATAAGTGATAAATTAATATTTTTCTATGACTAGAATAGACAATGGACTTTTTTGTCCGCTAGTCTTTCATAGAACTCGACCCTAAGCCCTGTCTGAAGTTGCAGTTAAATCATATCTTTACTAAACAACCGAGTCATTACTGGTCTCATACCTGAGGATGACTTAAGAGCAATATCTCTCTGTTGAAAGTAAAATCTCTCTCGTCTCAATATATCTTAGAGGAAAGACATGGCCTCTTTTATTTTTGATAAGATAGTGCCCAACATGATTTTGGTACCTCACTTCCTCCGTCGGAAGTCGATGAAGGCAAAGAAGAGATCGACCGTGAAGCTCATCCTTGTGGTATTGTGAGTGGAATTAAAAGGCTGGAGGCTGGCATGACAATGTCTTTTACTTCATTTTTATCTTACGGCAACCCTGGTACATCTATATTTTGTATTTCGTATGGAGGATAGTCGTAGCACCCCAGCACCCCAGTTCTGTCCTGGTCCATACGCATCCTTTCACCATCCTTTCATCTCGAACACCGAGTCTAGAGATTCATGACAGCTGGGTGGAAATGAGTGGAATGGGATGGTGTGAGGCACTCCCAACTGTAGGTCCCCTCACCAGTTGTGTATCCATGGTTCTCGAAATAATAGCTGCTGCTACAATATCTACACTCAACGTGTGTTACCATAACTGTAATGTGTTCAATCTGGGCCTTATATACGATCTCTAAGTTTTTGGGATTGTTACTCGCTATGTTTGTGCAGAGACGACATTATTTGCGACAGGACAAGTCTGATGACCAAAGGAACCAATAAGCGCGAGAGGAGTTCTGATATTTAAATACCTGCTCTCTCTCTCTATTTGTCGTACCGGTCTCATTGATTTTTCCGTGGACTGATTATTCACACGGTTCATTCTCATCGCATGAGCCTCTCTGTCTGCATACTATGAAGGAGCTTCCGATACACGCTGTCCTGTTTCTTCTGGCTTTAGGATTTCTCACATGGAAGGCACTATCCTTCATTCACCCTCAGAACCAGCACACCCTTCGTTCTGTAGCTATACTCGTCCTCGGGGACATTGGACGAAGCCCACGCATGATGTATCATGCCAAGAGCTTTGCAGAGAATAACTTTGAGACGGATTTGATTGGCTATTATGGTGTGTTTCCTTCCCAGGTCCTTTCTCATCTCGCTCTCATCTCATTACGTGTTCATGTCCTAGGCTCGAAACCGATCCCAGCACTAGAGCGCCTTCCCAAACTTCGTCTACGCTATCTTCCAGACTCACCCACGGCTTTTAGAAGACTACCCTTCATATTGGCTGGGCCACTTAAAGTTTTGCACCAAATCTTTGCCATTCTGATCGTTCTCGTGTTCTTGATTCGTGTTCCTCCAGAGTTCATTCTTGTTCAAGTGAGGCCAACGTATCAAGGTCACCATAAACTACTTAAAAAGGGTCTGACAGAATCCTCCAAGCGTACCGACTTTACTCATCGTCCAGTTTGTTGCAAAGATCCGAGGGTGTAAGGTCATTATCGACTGGCACAACCTAGGGTATAGCATTTTGGCTCTTAAGATTGGCAAAACTCATCTCCTTGTTGGCATTGCAAGATGGTAGGTTATACTCAATGAAACTTATGTATGTACTGGATCAAGCATAGGCTCGAGAGGACGTCCGGTCGCTGCGCTTACGCACATTTGTTTGTTACTCAAGCTATGAAGGTCCACTTAACGAAAGAATGGGACCTCCAGTATGCCAGATCCTATTTTTAGATATTCCGGACTGATTTCACCTTCTAGGGGCACGAAAATTGTGCTGTATGATCGACCTCCACACCATTTCCATCGTTCATCTCCGCAGGAAACCCACGAGGTCCGTTACTTTCAAGGTCCATTCACAAGAACTTGTTCAATGTGCATTTTGACAGCTTTTCCATCGACTTCGTGCCTCCTTGGCACAACTTCATGATTTCCTTCCATCATCATCTCCACCCTATTCGACATCTTTCACTGAGACCGCCTTGCCATTCTCAAAAACGCATCAATCGGCTCCTGTAATGAAGCCATCGTATCAAAGCGGTTCGCCTGTGACAGCTTCAGTGATTGGGCAGTCATCTCTTGGTACTCCGCTCGTGCAATCTGACGATGAACAAACATACCATGAAACTCGCCTTCCTGCTCTACGACAAGACAGACCTGCGTTACTCGTATCAAGTACCTCTTGGACACCAGACGAGGATTTTTCTATCCTTCTCGAGGCCCTGAGCATCTATGAACTCCGTGCTACAACACGGAATTGTTCGCTTCCCAAGATTCTGGTAATAGTAACAGGCAAAGGCCCGCTTTGTGACACATATATGCAGAAGATCAACGAGTTGCAGACTTACTGGAAGTGGGTTCGATGCGTAAGCTTATGGTTGGAAGCAGAGGACTATCCGGTCTTGTTGGGTTCGGCGGATTTAGGCGTGTGTCTGCATTCGAGTTCATCGGCTCTGGATCTGCCAATGAAAGTTGTTGACATGTTTGGATGTGGCCTACCAGTCTGTGCGTTGAAGTTTGACTGGTGCGTAAACTCCCCTTTTACTTTCCATCGGCAACCGTCAATGGAGAGTTAGTTTGTCAGAGTTGGTGAAAGACCAAGTGAATGGATTTATCTTTTCTGATGCTGCCCAACTTGCAGAGCAGATTGAGGTATGATTGCATCCATTTCCTCCAGGCAAATTGTCTAACCAAATATCAGGAACTGCTGGTGTCATTTCCTGATTCATCGAAACTCAAAATTCTTGCAAGTTCACTTCAGCCACCAGCCAGATCTCAACTATATTCAGCTAAGGCTGCTGTAACTGACACTGGTGATCAGTTGGTCTGGACCAGTTGGGAAGATAACTGGAATCGAGTAATGAGAAGACTCATCCTGAGCGACGTGAATCTATAACAGCAAAGTATATGTGACATGGGCAGTGATCTGTGTATGGGTATTGCCTGAGTTCAACGCAAGGCAACTTCAAGTACTTGCTGTTGCCGTGAATGTGAGTGTTTCAATCCGGCCGCGGTTCCTGACTTCCTTCTGTAAAAGTTCGTTGATATTACGGAATGCGCTTGGATCAATGAGCATGGTCTGCCACAAACGCTCAGTGTCTATCGGAAAGTCGAGGCGCAGAGAAGCGACTTACCACTTCCCAATCCTGCTCATGTGTCTCTTCATGCTCTACTTTGTCTCCAGATTTGATGATTCCTTCACGCAGACGTTGGCTGTCATTAGCAGGTACAGTTACACGGACACGCATCCGTGCACGCTGAATTGGAAGGTTGGAATCTGACTGGAGTAGTCGGATGCACTCTGACACCTGCACAGACATCATAAATAAGCTGTCTTGACGGGAAACAACGTGAACATGTACCTGACTTTTCGCAGTTTTTCCTTGTTTAACGCTGAATCCTGCTTCCGCCATAGCCTTTTCTATCATTCCCACAGGGTATGGTGTTTGTGTGGCCGGATCTACGCATTTCTCAGCCACCAAAGTAGCGATCTCCTTGCGTAATGAGGTCAAGTCATGTTCACGTTCCTTCTCATTCACTTGAACCTCTCCTTTCTTGAGAATCTGAGTTCGCCTTTCATCACTACAGCCTATAATGCATGAGTCGTGAGAGTGAAAAGGCTTGCCTCGGAAACAGCTTTATCGATGTTGGATGTCCCAAAAGCTTTTTGGAGATCGTTATGTTTCGCAACTTCGCCTTTGGAGACGTTGATGAACACATTGTTGATTTGGAGTACATCATCTAGATTGGTTTCACTGAAGAATCCGACTTTGTTTATTGATCTTCTTCCAGTTGGGAGAGGAAAGAATGGAACTCACACTCCGTTCCGCCATTCCTGTACTTTATTTTTATAGCATGCAATCTACATACCGTGACTCAAGTTGGCGTTCTGAGTAGATTAGGAAACGGGAAACGGGAAAAACCTCAAATCGCTTGCCGCCTTTCTTTAGACGAACTATGGACACGTTGGTGAGCCTGAAGGGATAAGATCAGAGACTTGTTTTTTGCATTGAGTTGGAATGGGAGGGTACTTGATCTGGTTGGATGGTTGATTGATGATGGGCATGGTGGTGGTGGTGGTGGTGATGGCGTAGGGATCGGTACCGAATGCATGAGGTAAGTCAAAAGGTTAGATGTCTTCCACGTGAGATGTTGAACGATTTCATTCACTTGTAGGATCACACACGCGCCAATAGAGTACAACAAAGATTGACTCAAGCTACAGTCTATGGAAGAAGAAAATATACTGACCGTGGTATTCAAAAAAAGCTTTAGATGATATAATGTGCGGCGTGTGAAAAACTACAGAGCTGTCTTAGTCTGCGTTCCGTTCGTCATCACCGTTCCTCTCCCTCCCTCACGTCTCTCTCTATACCTCACGATGAAGGGCATTAGCAAAAGTTTGGCCAGGTATGTATAAATTGGAATTTATTATATTTTATGAAGAGACTTTTGATGATTTGTTAGGACCCCGTTCCAGATCACCAGTAAGATTGGAATGACCAAAAGTGAGATGAGCTCATCGACACTCGTGTGCTTATTTTCTCTCTGTGCCTAGGCTGACGTTGTTCTATCGTGTCTTTTTGGACAATGTGGGTTTGATATATAGAGTCCAAGGATGCCGAATTCGACGACTATGAACGACACTTTTCTAGCCTCGAAACTGCGGCTGAGCGAATGATCAAGGATATCAAGGCGTTCTGTGAAGCTATCGTTTGTAAGTGCATACACGCGTCAGGGGAAAACATGGAACTTGATCATGATACCAACAGCCCTCTTTGATCACGGTCAGGGATTTGCTTCCCACTTTTCGGCCATCTTCAGCCCTATCGCGGGGGAATATGATCTCATGGGCAAACATCCCGAAGCAGAGCAAACGATTCGCAATGCTGGCAAATACGAATCTATGATGGAGGAATTAAAGACACTGGTCCTGCCTGAGCTCGAATTGATTGAAAGCAGAATTGCAGGACCGAGTAAGGAATTGTCTACCATTATGAAGCAGATCCGGAAAACTATCACGAAGCGAAACCACAAAGTGAGGCTGTTGTGGCCATCGACTTGGTGAAAATGCTAATGCTACTCAAGCTCCTAGACTATGATCGATTTAACAATTCGTTGACTAAGCTTCGGGATAAGAAAGAGAAATCGTTGAGTGATGAGAAGAATCTCTTCAAAGTGAGCTTGGTTTGTTGAGGGTCGTGGAATCCCTGATTGTGTCTTGTCTAGCTTGAACAAGATTTTGAGATTGCGACCAGCGAGTATGAGTATATCAACACTGCGTTAAAGCAAGATCTCCCTCGATTTATGCAGCTGTCGACTCAATTCATCGATCCGTTGTTCAACTCGTTCTTCTACATGCAGTCAGTAACTAAGTTTGATTTTCGAGTGTGCCGCCAATCATGCTTAATCTGTGCAGGTTGAACATATATTATCTACTTTTGGAAAAATTGAATAGCTTTGCGGATTCTGCCAAGTATGAAATTACCAACATGTCAGGCAGCGACATTGAACGGTCGTACGAGGAGAAGCGGACCGATGCTTGGCATACCGTCGAAAACTTGAGAATTGTCTCGCGGATCGTTTCAGTTTGTGGGTTATGCTTAGCACCTTTTGGTGGGTCGAACTCACGTTTCTCAGCGCGAATGGTACAAACGGCTAGAAGTCAGAATAATTCACAACGGACGTCTTCTGCTGTTTCGCCTACTTCTTCAGCTGGATCAGGCTCGAATCTACGCTCTCCGCCGCCAGGACGCGCTTTGTCTTCGGCGGCAGCTTACAAGAAAGCGGCAGTACTGCCGCCGCCATCTCATGGAGGGGCCTCTGACTCGGCAGCCCAGGCTGCACCACCTCCTTATTCATCATCCCCGCCAGCGAATGGATCATCCACAGTTGTGGCTGGGGCGGCGGCCGCAGCGAAGAAAGCGCCACCGCCACCGCCACCGCTCAAGTCAAAACCCAAGCCAAAGCCTGCAGTCCAATATGTCGTTGCCTTGTATGACTTTACCGCGCAGGTGTGTGTCATTGACGGACAATTTACAATAACTGATCTTGTTGCAGGCTGAAGGGGATCTCTCCTTCGGTGTGGGGGATCGGATTGAGCTGGTACAGCGAACAGAGAGCACGGAGGATTGGTGGACTGGGCGCTTGAACGGGAAGGAGGGTGTGTTCCCTGGTATGTGATTGATTCTGGAGTGGAGTGGTACAATGCTGATAGGGTGAACAGGGAACTATGTGCAAGAGACCTAGAGAACTAGTAAGATATGATATGGATGTGTCGAATAGGTCATGTGTGATTGGATAAACAAAGAGCAATAGATGATATCAGCTGACCGAGTTTGTCCGTTGTTTGTCCACTGCAATGGTGCACCTGGGACGTCTGGGACTCTGTTCTTCGCCTGCCGTCTTTTCCCGCCGCGCTCTCGTCTCTACTCTGCGCCACAATCTCATCCCAAATGATCCTCCTCCTCCTCCTCCAACACCAAAAATCGAAATCCAGAGACCTAGAATACGCTCGACAAAGGCTGCCTTGACCATTGTGAGTCTGTTGTGGCTCAACAATGCTCTCATGCCGACCTGTTGCAGACACCCACTGCTGTTGCACGACTGCACACTTTGCTGAGTGGCCCGACCCCCCAGCTCATACGAATTGGAGTCCGAAATAAAGGATGTGCTGGACTTTCATACCACCTAGAATATGTAGACAAGCCCGGAAAGTTTGACGAGGTCGTAGAACAGGACGGTGTCAAGGTCCTCATAGATTCCAAGGCTCTTTTCTCTATAATTGGAAGCGAGATGGACTGGAAGGAAGATGCATTGAGGTACGTGTACCGTCTTGACTCCCTTGATTATCCAGACTCAGGGATGATCAATCAGTGCAAAATTCTCGTTCAAGAACCCCAATATCAAGGATGCTTGTGGTTGTGGGGAATCGTTCACGGTTGCATCATGATAGAGACATCCTTAGAAATCGTACGTGTGTGTGTGCGTGATTGATTTTAACACCCTGTGTTTCTTCTTGACCCCCCAATTCTGATTTCTTCCTTATTCATCTGTATCTATACAAATACAAGGTTAATCAATGTATGTATCACTTTGTAACTTGAGCATAATTGCATTATATATATATATCCAAATGAGCTCCGTCCGCGAAGGTGATCACCTGAACACCTACACCTTCTCTGCATGAGAACGGAAGATGTATACAGGTATCACTGATGGTGATATGGGTCATAGGTAGGCAGTTGAACCGGATGAGAAAGTGCCTGAGAAGCCCGATGAACTAGATGTGGCTGTCCAGCTCCTCGTGGAAGGGTGGTATTTGCTGGAGCTAACTGCTGGGTTCCTTCTTCAGGAAGAGGGCACTGATTGTTCGTTTGAACTTGTTCATCAGTGTTATCACCATTTTGGTGACGAGCAATCTGATAGTGAACTGATGAGAGTGGTTCCTGCTGCCGCCTAGATCGATACGGGACGTTGAGAAGAATAGGAGGAGGAGGAGGAGGAGGAGGAGGAG
>Ga0157357_1000655_pt1 | contig 14623 bp, 16 predicted proteins | sample AttcapACBM1_FD_111485 | JGI IMG/M metagenome (GOLD analysis project Ga0157357, IMG submission 111485) | Fungus gardens microbial communities from leaf cutter ant in Botucatu, State of Sao Paulo, Brazil - Atta capiguara ACBM1 | ecosystem: Host-associated > Fungi > Mycelium > Unclassified ... | reverse complement strand
CAAAAGAAAAATTAAAATAAAATAAAATCAATATAAAATCAGAAAAATAAAATAAAATAAAATAAAAATTGTTAGTGTTCAAGCGTTCCATAACATCTGGAATGTAACTACTAAGTGAGTTATTCTAATTTTTTGTGATCCTCAGATGTCAGGGGATGGAAGTTAATTTTAGACCTATGAGAACATCCAAGATGGAATGAACAGGTGTAATCTGCACTGGAAGAGATTGGGGAGTGTGGATGAGGAATAAGAGATTATCTATAGGTCAGGATAGATGTGGTCAGAAACACAGAATGTGATAGTCTAAAAGAATTGCTAAGAAAGAAAAAGAGCTCACAATACCAACAGCCAGAGCAGAGCATTACCAGAACATTCAGGATTGTGACTCAAAGTTTGACCACAGAGAGCAGTGTTGGTCTGTGGAAAAACATAGGGTTCAGTAGAAGTAAAAGAGTGTTGACTCCAAAGGAATGAGAAAACCATGAGGTTTGGCAATATTTGGGTGCTTAAACTTCAGTTGAAAGTAGATCTTCTGGTATCCACCACACTCATGCTCTGAACTCCATTAGCTATCATTACTCCTATACTTCCTGCTCTTCTAGATAATCTTCTAGATATTTCCATTAGTATTTCTAGTTATCTGGTCACTATCATTCTCTAATTACCCCAGTACCTTTTCACTAGATTAGAATAGACTGTAGAGCATTTATGATAGTTGCCACCTTTAGAAAACCTTATTCTGTCCTCTTAGGTTTTTCTGAAGATCACAGAACTCCACATAACTTCACAGACTTTGCTCAGTTATCCTAATACTTTATCTTTAACTTTTACTATCTCTCTTATTTGCCCTTTCTCTTGTTTCTGAAATTATAACCACATAACAAGTAGTTGGTGCTATATTAATACTTCTTAAAGCAAGAACCATGCTTAATATTTCATACTGGATTTAGGTGTCTGTCTATCTGTAGAGGAGATTTTTCAGTATACATACAACATTGAAGCAAAGCAAGCTTGAGGCAACTTATACTTATATAAGCAACTATTACAGCCACTCAACTTTCTGCCCTTCCTCCCTCACAACCAACTCAAAGCCCTCTTCGACTAACTTTCTCAGCTCCTCCTTGCATTTCACTTTCCACCCTCCGAAACACCCACATGCAGGATTCATATCCAAATTCAAACAAAACTTAGGAATATGTAAGACCTTCCTTCGTTGCCTCAGGAACTCAGTGAACAAATCACCATGAATGATAGACAAGGACTGTTTGGGAGCTCCACGGAGACGGGTAAAGACACTGGTATCGTGGTCTAGGTTGTTCGTAGAGAGGTCGTGAGGAGAGGGAGACTGGAAGGAGAGAACATGAAGAGAGGGGAGGTAAATGGTGTGGATCGGGAACGATGGAGACAAAGGAGAGGACAAGACTGGAGTGGACGGTAAGGACGTTGGAGTTGGTAAAGAATAGGAGGATGAATAGGAAGGTGTAAGTAGCGTGATGAGCTTCTCGAGGAACGTATGGTCGTCTTCCATCACAGTCAGGTTTCGAAGCGAAGATCCAAGAGCATGAAAGATTGTCTTTAAAACTGGTAAAGGATCTCCGGAAAAATTGCGAATATACCCAAGCTCGAGATCAATAGGTGGATTTTCAGGCAATCGCATGAGGAAACTTGTCAACGTCTGATCCCAATCCGAACTCCACGATGCTTCGCCACTAAGACTCAACCGCTTCAGACTAGGGAACGACATGAATCGGAAAAGCGCATCATCCCAAAGACTACCAATACAACACCAATCAAGCCATTCGAGGTGCGGGAAGATGATGGCATCCTTTATCATTTGGCTGATAGAACTATTCCTCACAGCATTGGGGTGATGAGATTGGAAGGACGTAAGATTGTGGCAACGCCTCAGCAATTCAAACGCGACGTTGGTATGAGCGTGTCTGAGGTAGATCGTGGTTATACGTTGCCAAGGCAGAATAGGAGTGACTTTGATGTTTACAAATGTCACTTTGGTGAGGGAGGGAAGGTTTGATAGGTCAATGCGCTCATCGATACGCCCGGAACGCAAAGAGAGATTGGATAAATGAGTAAATGAGTCTGAAAGAAGATGCAACCACCGCACCGGCGCATCCAAAATCAGTTTCCCGATCCTCTCACTATTCTCACGGAATACGGTGCGTTTGAGAGCATCCAGATGACCGTCAACTTGGTCTGGATCATCATATAAAACTGCATCCTCAATCTCCCATTTCTCGTCGATGGTGAGCTTAAGATCAAATTTGAGTGGAGATGCACGTGCGAAATACGTGCGAAGGAGAGCAGAGGTGTCGTCTGGGGATAGATGATACTTCCAGTGCCAGTCTAGTTTCGCCCAAAGTTGAGGCATGGAAAGGACAATTTGACGCCAGCGTGATGAAACGGCACTTAGTGCAAAAACAGGAAGAATGAGCGGTTTGGCTCCATTGGGTCTTCGAACTCGCTGATGAGAAGAATTGTATGAGGATGGCGGACAAACATAGTAGAAGATGGTGATGAGGATGTTAGATGGAAGCCTGGCCTCGAGAGATTGGGTCTCGTTAAGCCTGCGACAGCGAGAAGCTCGCTCTTTGTACAAATGGAGAATCGCTTCATCTATTCCGTTAATTTCTTGATAGAGTAATTTGGATTCGGCGTCATCGACGAAATGCAAATTTGCATCAGAGGTTGAATATGCGGGGATTGTGGATGCTTGACAAGGGGGAGAGATTTCGGAGGTTTTCTGAACAGAGCCGGAAGAGTACCCGCATTGGGGACAGGTCGAGGGAATCATCATGTGAGGGAAGATGGGCTTAAATTCTCCATGTTATATGGGGGAAGGGTATACCAGATATGGATATTCCCAGGAACCTAGCCGACCGGAACGTGATTTTCGAGTTGTAGTGACCTTGAGCATTTGGAGAGAGGGAAATCTGAAGTGATTTTTTTGTTCCATTGAGGCAGGCATTATGCCTGGTAGGAATAAGCATAGCAAAAATGGCCAGGCAGAGGTGAATTTTCTCTTTGAAGCATGGTTGATACTAGATAATGCCTAAAAGCTAGTCAAGAAACTAAAACAAACTTAAAATTTGTCGGTAGGATTTCCAGGCAACACTCACGAAACCTATAAAGTAACATTTATCCAAGACAGTTGATACATACATAAAAATTTTATCGAGCGGGGGAGAGAACTGGGAAGATCGAATCCGAGATCCGTCTGCCCCGATTGAAATAATTTCACTCGATCGCGTGATGTGACGGAGTCAATTGATGTCACTCTTTGTATGGCAACTCAGGAGCTTATTGCTTTCAGAATAAACCTGGACAATGCCACCACAGCAAGGACTCTTCGCCGTTCCCTATGGTTCCGCTCATAAAGCAAGAACAGGATATATGGCCAGCGACATCGTTGAGATGGGACCGGGTGGTGGAGGGGGAGCAGTTTACGCGCGCCATGGACACGCTGCAACACCTGGCCCTAGTTCACGAAATCATGGTAAATGGTCATCCTAGTATATCTGTTTCCAACCTGATCCTACGCATGTAGTCGTCCTCGACGATGGAAAGAAAGAGAAGCGGAAGAGAGAGATCGCAGGGAAGCTTGGGAAAGAGATGATTGATAGGAGAGAAGAGTGCGTTCTTTTCTTTGGTTTCATTCTGGTTTTCCCATGGTGTTGCGCTTGCACAGCGGCCGTTACTTTCATGACCATATTTCCCGATTGCTTGGTACATCTGTACAGCTATCTCTTCGACCGGAGACAAGCCCGATGTACAACCTCAGGCTATTGCCGCTTTCAATTGAACGTTCAGCAATCCTCGTGCAATATGAGAACGAAGAGCGTTATGCGAATGATTGTGTACAGACAGCATATGAAGAAGAACGTGCCAGAGTGGAAGAGGAATGGAAAAAAGGGCGGGACCGTGTTCGAGAGCGGCTCCTCGAGGGTATTGAGGAGCGGCGAAGGAAAGCACGCGAGGAGAAAGAGGGTGAAGGTGCAATGGGCGGTCAATATTTTGCAACACTGATCAGAATGTTCGTATCCTGACAATGTTTTCATGTAGATGCCTCACTTGATTCTCACTCAAGACCACCTCTAACGCGTAAACTTCGCAACAAGTTAGGGACTTCTCCGCCTCCTACACCAGGCCCATCCGCCAATAGTGCCCTTATTAGCGGCCTACCAATAACCATGGGTCCATTTCCAAACCCTCACTCTCTATCAGTCGACGAAGTTCCTTCACCGTTTCCTTTTCCGCTTACATCAACCACATCGGGGAACGGGGGTGGTGCTGGTGCTGGTGCTGGCAATGGTGGAGGTGCAGGTGGAGGTAGACGCCGACAGAAGGGCGGAGGTGCAAGTCAAAACCAGGCTATAGGAGGCCTGGGGAAGAGTATTCCAATGTTGGGATTGAATAAGGATCCGGAAGCTGATAATGATATGATCGAAATTCGCCGGGGTAACAAGCGCCGTCGGAACGCAACCGTAGTACTTGGCCCGAAGACTTGAGATATTTATTTCTGTATTTATTTCTGTAGGTGATAGCATCATTGATCGTATACTATTGATAAGACTTGTATATATCCGGCTTTTGTGATAGCCGTTGATGGCTTATGAGGGTGGCGACGACCCATGATCAACGTGCGAAATTCAACATAAAAATGGAAGACCTGTCTGTTATAAAGCATTCCCAACCCGAACTGTTTCTATCAATCTCTATCAAATGAGTCTGTGCAAGGATTGTATTAGCGGTACGATCGATTTGTCTCTGACCTTATCGCACTCAATAGGAGTTTAAGGTGCTAGGCACGAGGGTACGCCCGAGGGTACGTGTTGTCCGATCGTGGTAGATACATCCAGGACTCAGTCCTGATCCAGGCAAGGAAACTACCATCAACGGCGTCAGTGTTTATATTGCCACACCAACCATCGACTATCCCAAGGACAAAGCTCTCCTGTTCCTCCCAGATGTCTTTGGACATAAGTTAATCAACGCTCAGGCACGTCATAAATCCTAATAGATAGATAATGCCCAATCGACCCATTTCTTATAATCAGCTTCTTGCCGATGATTTTGCGCGCAATGGATTTTACGTATGTCCAAGTCCTCCAAAGATTATGTCCTCTATTGGATTGATACATGTGTCTCTTAGACTGTCATTGTTGATTATTTCAACGGCGATGCTTTAGCTCCTGATGCTCTGAATAATGTACGGCATCTAATCGCTTTATATCTGGAACTTGATTGTGTATCATTAACAGGGTAAATTTGATCTCGCGGCATGGCTTGTGAATCATGGAGAGGCACAGACTCGTCCAACTCTGAACCGGGCTATCGCTGGCCTCATAGAACAAGGTGTAACAGAGTTTGCTGCGACTGGGTATTGTTTTGGTGGTGCGTGGCTTACTTGACTTGTCTGAGACCAGGTTGATATTTACATAGGTCGCTACGTCTTTGACCTCGCATTTGAGAATGACATCAAAGTTAGCGTCGTCTCCCACCCATCCCTATTGAAGGTGCCTGAGGATCTCGAGGTAAGCAGTAATGTATGTAGCCTTGAATTATGACTCACAACAAATAATCCAAACAGACATACTTCGAAAAATCCCAAGCACCTCTCCTTATCAACAGTTGCACTACCGATGTTCAGTTCCCTCACGAAAGTCAAGCCAAAGCTAACGAGATTTTCGGTCAAGGAAAATTTTCCTATGGATACGAGATGAATTACTATGAAGGATGTACCCATGGGTTTGCTGTTCGTGGCGACTTGAGTGACCCCAAGGCGAAAGCTGCAAAGGAGGGATCGTTCGAGAAAACCGTTCAATGGCTCATTAAGCATTTCTGACTAGATGATAGCAGACAAGCTGAACGAGTGGAAGAGAGGGGAGTAAAGTTATAAAGTATTCAACCTGAGTTGTTAAGTCATTATATATATGTCAATGAATCTTGAACGACTTGGCACTGGCATCCGTTCACGTACGGCCGAGAATCTATTTTAAGCATGCCTGTTCAGATGTCTTACTCGCATCTTTTATGTCCTGCTCATATCTTTAGGTGTTGACCGCGACGACGTTGGGGACCGGCATTCTAACCTTACTTTGACCACTCGGAAAATCTTATCTTAGAAATGCCTCACGTGGTAGGCTCCGATATGATAATAGGATCTCGGGATGATTTGCCACTGCTACATTATCATTATCGACTCCTCTTACTCAAATTATCAATATTACACATCATCCATTATCAGTGATGTTTTGTTAATTTCCAATCTGAGCGCAGTGGAGATACATTATCTTCGAAACCAAGAATATTTACTTACTCCTTCCACTAGAAAGCTCCACACTCAACACCCCCACCTCTCCCCTGCCAGGAAACCCACTACTCTGGTTCTCATAGTGTAGGCCTTAGTGTTTGCTCGTTGCGGAATAATACATAATACGTGACGGTCACGTTTCTAAGCATTCCTTTCTCGCATATGACTCCGTCGTGGCCTTCACTTTATGACCCTGGCCTAGAAATCCTTCACATCGAACACCGTCCGGCTATTCATCCGGGAGGTACTTATCTCTACAGTCCAGATGGTCAGTGACATCTTTCGTATTCATAACTCTCTTAACAATGTATAGAAATATTCCGGTTTACCTTCTACTGGATGCTTATCTTCTACATCCCACCCTTCTTTGTCTGCGGATTCTATGCTTTCTGTAATTATATCATTCCACCGCAACGGTCACTACCCCAATCGCTTTACCATTCCTCTGAAGAATCTCCTGAGCACGAATACGGCGATGACCATGAACAGACAATACTCACGAACAATGGGAACGTTCATCTTCCTCTGCGACTACTTAAGTCTCGTTCTTCGCAACTCACTCCTCGAACTACACCGACCTTAAGATCTTCTACAATGCAAGCACCAAGGAGGAACGAAAGGCGCTCGCGCGTAACTTTCGCTCTTCTCTTATTTCTCATATTCCTTGCTTTAGGTCTCGCTGGAGCAGTCATCGGCTCGGCTGTTGTTGCATTTGCTGCCATGGGACTGTATCGCGCGGGAAATTTCAACATGTCGACGTCAGTAACTCGGAGCTCTGGTTCCTTTCTGGGAATGCTCATCCTTTCCTAGATGGATTCCATTTCTATTGGCAGTAATTCAGGTTCTTCTTGGGCTGGCGAGGTGGATTCTGCCTTCCTATTTGGCTTCTCCTCTCATTCACTCTTTGCCCTCAGTCTTTGGCCTTCGATCATCGAAATCATATGATGTATTACACCCTTGTTATATTTCAGCGTCTCTTGCTCTCACATGCCATTCCTCCCCCCTTGGTCAGTGCTTGTTGGTGTCCTTTTGCGTCGTTGTCTGTTTGCCAGGTTGCTCCCTCTATGAAGATGTAAGACAGGTATTGTTACAACTGAGACAGGTAGAAAATTGTTCGACCGGCAAGAAGCAAGCGGTCATTCATCATAGTCGGATAACCAGTCTACTGGGCTCTTCATCTTCTGCGGTTGTCAAATTCGATCAATGTCTTCCATCTGTTCTAGACTATGCAAGTTTCAAGTGATCGGTGGTTCAGCTGGAATATTGATGAAATACCTAGGTCTGCAAATCATTCAAGTATCTCCGCAGCTATCCCCGTTCCCACCTTCACGGTTTCTACTTAGCATGTGCCTACACAAAGTGATTACAAAGTGATTTATCTTGATCCTTCTGCTGTTCGAGGTCTAAGAAACCAAGTTCAGAGAGAAGCACAGACTCACTGAGTCATTCTGCTGATCAGAAGGTCCCGTACCTTTCAAATGACTCCACATATCAACTTGCGAAAATGAGTAGATCCACGCTCCAATCTGAAGGTCCAGATTGTCAGTGTGTCGAACAAAGGATGGTCGAATGACGGTGAAAGGGGTAATATTAACTAGAGTTAGATTGAAGATAGGAAACTTTTCAAGTGATCAGTAGGCGGAAAGTTTCTACTAGCAACTCTGGAATGAGTTTCCAGAGAGACATCTAACCTCCGCAAAGACGGCCTTCCACTCTCGGTTAAATTCTGGTAAATTGAATGATAGCACCCGACTTTGTGTCCCAGCTCGCATGCTATGAAGGAAGACTGAAGCAACAGTATTGATATTGATACTTGTCGTACTTCGATCTATGGTGTTCAATGAAAGTCCTAGGGATAATTTGCCTGCTTTGATGAATTGCTAGTTTTCAGGCACCCTCAGGTGTTGGAATGGCACTATCTAGTCATGTGGGAAGGTTTAAGGAATCATGAACATTTTGGTTATGGATCCGCATTCCTGGTGGTTGTTACAACCTGAGCATTTTGATTCTTGGCTGGATAAGCCTGGGTATTTGCGTGCAGAGCAGTCAAAGTAGGGATCGAGGTAGAGATAGCTTTTCAGTCCTCGACGCGGAGGTAATCTGCACATTGGCTTCTGCACCAAAAACCATTGGGAGAATATCCAGAGCCAAAATGAAATATCATGCGAAAGGCCCTAAGAACGAAATTGGACTTGCCGATCTCGTCGCGAATGCTTCTCATGAATCTGAATTCTGCGGGTCGCCACGATAACTTCTTTCACCTTCAAAAGGGCGCGTTCATTTCCAGCTGGGTTATTCGGAGACGAGCTGCAGTGGGAAAAAAAGAAAACGAGCAAATGCCGCCACCACTAGTTAGGGCGCGGGAACTCAGGCTTATAGAACTAACGAGGGCATGGAGAAAATGATGGCTCCTTTATCAATTTCCTCACAACATAACGGAGGAAGCTGAGAATCAATGGACCCTCTAGCAGGAATGGACGAAACCTCGTCTGAGGATGAGACTGCCTCTCAAACGACTGAGGATGATCTTCCGGAAAATCACCCGCCGTCGATTCCTGTTCCTGCTATACGACCTCCTCCATCTCAGCCGATTCGAGTCTCGCGTGTCAAGCCACCGAACTATGAATTACGATATACCCTACGAGGTCACTCTATGTCAATATCTGCAGTCAAATTCAGTCCTGATGGGAAATTATTAGCATCCTGTGGTGTGTTTTGTTCTCTCTTCAGCTCTAATGGAGAGGATAATAATTTACTTGCTTTTGTCCTTTCATAGGTGCAGAGAAATTCGTCAAAATATGGAATCCAGAGAATGGAGAGTTCATTCGTGATTTGAGTGGTCACACCCAGGGACTCTCAGATATTGCTTGGTCGTCAGATAGCACGTTCCTAGCGTCAGCGTCCGATGACACCACAATTCGGATATGGAACGTCGAGCTAGTATACATCCCATTTTTATTCTCCGTCGATCTTTCGCTGATTAGCATCGTCCCATAGGGTATAACACAAAGAGTTCTGAAAGGTCATACAAAATGGGTGTTCTGCCTTAACTACAACACTACTGCGAATTTACTCGTCTCAGGTGGTTGCGAAGGAGATGTACGGATATGGAACGTAGCCCGAGGTATGCCGCGGTACATATCTCTGAGTCTTCATCCAATTATTCTCCAGGAAAGTGTATGAAAACTCTGCACGCACACTTGGACTACGTTACTGCAGTTCATTTCAACCGCGATGCTACTCTGATTGTTTCCTGCGCGCTTGATGGATTGATGTACGTTTCTTGTTCGCCCGCCTACTGCCTTTTTCACTCATCTCTTCTAGTCGAATCTGGAACACTGCTGATGGACAATGTCTGAAAACACTCGCAGAGGGCCATGATGCCATTTGGTATGTTATGATCATTACACACCTTTCTCTTTTATATCGCTGGCATGCTTGTCAGTCAACAAGTTCAATTTTCGCCTAACTCGAAATACATCCTCTCCACAGCACATGACAGTGCTATTCGTTTGTGGGACTATCAAACCACTCGATGTCTCAAGACGTACGTAGGACATGTCAACAACAAGTACTGCATATCTGCATGTTTCAGTGTCACAGGTGGAAAATGGATAGTTGCCGGAAGCGAGGACCACAAGGTATATATCTGGGATCTACAGACAAGGGAAATTATGCAGGTGTTGGAGGGTCACCGTGGTGAGTTAGAGTCTAATCATTGCGTATTCATGCTTTGATGCCGGTACTTTCAGATGTGGTCGTCGCCGTAGCAGTAAGTGTACCCATCCGTTCATGCAATCACCTGTGTTTAGTCTCTTCCTAGACACATCCCAGTCAAAATATGATCGCTACTGGATCTATCGATTCCGACCTTGCGATACGCCTCTGGTACGATCGTGGCGGCAATACATGATATCGATGGCTTGAAAAACATTTGCTTAGCAATGCTTGTACTGTAATCTAGCTAGTCGCAGGACTTGCACTCTGTTCTCGCTCTTGCAGTCCTGTATACCCCACTTGTATCATACCGACTATTCCTCTTCTGTTCCTTCAGTGCTGTAAAAAAATCCAAGCCTCCGTGGTAGTAGATATAATGTTACAAAACATTGAAAGCAACAATGCAACAAGAGTCACTGAGAGTGTATATACAATGTCTGCAGTTCCTTTCATGGACCTTGCATGCCTACTTAAGCGGCTGTGCTGTTTGCAGCTCTATCAAAGGCGAATGAGCACCTTGAACGACAGACAAGAACAGAAACGCACGTTTTGCGATCTCCTTATCTGCTTCAGTCAACCCCGAATCATGAGCCTCCAAAAATGCATCAACTTCATCTAAAACTTCATCATCTTCATTAGCTTCATCATCTTCATTAGCTTCATCATCATCATCATCCTCATCATCTTCCTCATCCTCATCCTCGTCCTCGTCCTTATCTTCATCTTCATCATCATCATCATCACCCTCATCGTCTTCATTTTCATCCTCCTCCTCCTCCTCTTTGTCCCCATCGTCTTCGTTCTCGGAAGAATCTTGTGCATCATCAATCGCAAAAGGTGTTCTCTCCAATACCGTTGCACCAGCCTTGGCAACAGCCTGCAGCATGTTTCCTGCCTCCCTATCTTGAACCGACATAGGCGAAGGCGGAACTGGAGGTAGTGATTTACTGCCACCTGCAGACGTCCCTGCTGTCGCCGTTGTAGCAGATGACAGTGTGGTGGATACAGCGGGGTTGGAAGGACCTGATGAAGATATAAGAGACGATGTAGCAATCATCCCACCTGCTGTAAAAGCGGTAGTAAGTGTTGTTCTCGTGTCGCTCGATTTGAGACTTGTTTTTGATGCACTCTTGCGCGATGAAGGCGTAAGTAGAGATTCTCTCGCTTTGGGTTCTTCAAGTTTAGTGTATCGTCCGATGGACGGTTTATTAATCACCTATGTAGCCCCGACAAGCATCAGCCAATCTTCACCAAGCACTTTAAAAAAATGAAATGATTAGAACTAACCTGATGCATTCCTATTGTCTTCCCTAGTTCATCTGTAATCATGTTGAACATCCTCTTGTTATTATCTGTGGCGATTGTTGACCACAAGTCTCCAAGAAATCCGATCGAACTGGCGCTTGGTAGTGGAAGGTCATACTCGGGTAAGGGTGTAAGTTGGAATGATGCGGAGAGGTCAGCTTCAAAGAACGATTCGAGGATTTCGTCTGCAAGGACAACCATGCGGAAACTGATGACGAGGTTAGATCTAACTTACCACCGAAGAAAGAACAGGAGAGGATATGGGAACATACGTTGCAAGGCTCAGATATGGCTGATTCGACTCGATAGGCGAAGGTGAATTTAGCGCCTCTTCTTCTTGTTTCACATTGGGCCCCTGTAAGAGTGAATCCCCATACTCGAATGCGTTGGTCATGAACCGGCTGACTGCACCCAAGTAAGCGTCACCGATCTCATGACGGAAGATGAACTATTGGAGAGTGTCAAGTCAAGCACGCGAGAAAGGAAGAGACGAAGACTCACAAGGAACGTTTCCGATAACGTTAAAATCTCGTCCTTCGTCAAATGCCCATCCTTGTTCTTATCATGGAGATTAAAGAACCATTCAATATTATCCATTATATCGTTAAACATCACTCCATTCAGCCCTGACACCAAATCCTACATAAATCAACTAATTAGCTTCTTCCTCGAGAAAATTATAATTACAAATCCACCTACCTGGAAAGACAAAGCCCCTCTACACTCGACATCCCAGAAATAAAACAATCTATCCAGAAACTCATGATCTGCAACCTCCCTGTCCAGTCTTTCCCTGCTCAGCCCAACATCAATCCCGCCAATACTCCCAAACCCATTCCTGACAATCTTTTCATTCCTCGCCCACGTAACAACCTCGCTCAAAAACACTTTGAATGTCGCCGGCCCAATCCTTGTCTCAATCTTTCCCTCATCCTCCGTTCCACCTGCACCTTTGATCAAACTGGGTGGAGGGGGAACAACACACATGGCTTTGTATAATGCATCATAGATAAGTCCGACTTGGTTTTTGTTAAAATGACCGAGAGATTTGAGATTTCGGATGGACGAGCGTTTAGAGAATGATTCAATGGAGGTTATGATCTCGCTACGATAGCGTTTACGTTCGTATTGAATTGTTTCGTCGGTGATGATGGAGAATTCGCGGAAGGAGATGAGGAGAAGTTCCTGAAACTTAGTTATGGCGCGGGTGCGGGAGTCAGAGGATTTGGGATGGGCAGAGTCGCCGAGTGAATCGAAATACTCGCGCATTAGACTAATGAACTCATTGCAATTAAGGAATTTGGAAATAGGGGAAGGACATACTTGAGGAATCCACCGTCGTCTTGTATTTCGAGAAGTTTTTCTCCGTTAATTTTCAGAATAGCTAAATTGAAGGATCAGCTGCTATATCAACACATAGCTGATCATCCAAACCTAGGCTTCATTGAACATCAGCAATCAGATATTTGAATCTTACGAAAGAACACATACCCGACTTGAAACAATACCTTAGGCCCCATACAAAAGAAACAATCCACAATTCGGAAGGCGAATACCATGGGCATTGAGTTAATGAACCTACACACAAAGGTTCTCAGCATGCACACCTAATTAGGGGGGGGGGACTCACAAACTAAGGAACCAAGGTAAAGAAGCGACCGAAAGTTGAACGTCAACAGCTTGGAAGTGATCATGGATCATGGGCAGACATCTTTGCACCAACGCTTCAAAGACACGCTGGTCTAAGAGTGTTCCATGCATTGATGGGCTATAAACGTGTAAGATTGAGATACGCTAGGACAGGGATTGAAGGGCCTACGAGTAGTATCCGGGTAGGAGACGGTCACAAAGGACTTCAAGCAGCCAGAATGTTTGCTCCTCTGACATGTATCTAGATATTTCCATTGAGCATATTGCTCTGAGTAGGATGAGGTAAACATACATGAGAATTGCTGCCGTGAGGATGTTCATGGCCTGTACAGACACACTCCTGAATAACTATATCACAGATAACGGATAGAAACCACACCTGGCAATACCCTAATTCTGGATTCTTGAATGAATATGCTTGTAACACTCTTCTCAGGGCAGCGATACCCTCATCGCTCTGATATCCCGCATATTCAGGTAAACTTCTGTGCAAATCCTTTTCAATGTCTTCCGTACTGGTGCTTGTCCGACCTTTGTATTCTTCAAGAAGTCGGTCGTAAAACCCGGGGTTCGCGTATCGTAGGTATATCGATCCCGAGAGTGTCTCCCACATCTCGCCCCGGAGCCTATTAGGAAGACCAACTTGAACGAGACGCGTGCATTGTGGGTAACGGAGAAGGGTCAGATTGCGGCCATGAGCTGTGCAAACAATCAAGAAATAGAGTCTTCCGAGATGATGAAGAGAAAGGGATGGTCGCACCCTTTAGATATGACGTCCAGAGCTTGAGTTTTGACGCTTCACGCAGTCTGAATTTATGGGCGCCAATTTGTATTTAGGGTCAAGATAAGAGAAACACAAACCTCTTTGGATCACCAGGAAATTTGAACTTCAAGCCCAACCCACCTTGATACGGGACACCAGCTTCTTTGTGCGCAGCATCAAGAGCGCCGGTGCTCTCGTCATCCTCGCCGACGGATTGCTCAGCAATCAAGCTCTCTGAAAAGCATGTTTTTGAGAAGCCCTTGACGGCTTTCATCTGGCCCTTCTGCAGTTCAATTCTGAGCGTGTCGCGGAGCAGGCTACAGAACTGATCTGCTGTCGGCCGCAGTGAAGTTAACTGTACAATCTGTGATCATAAGAGCAGATGGACCACGGAACATATAATTGACCGTACAATCTTCATTCCATGCCATGTAAGCAGGCTAAGAGCATAAATTCCAGCACGAGCATTTAGCCGCTCGACGCGACGAATTGTAGAGAGTGGTATCGTTAATCTAACAGATTTGCGATCCAATGAGGTGAATGCCAGGTAAGGTGCAATGATATATAGTTTCCCAGCCTGTGTCGGTATCAGTAGCACACTCAAGTGAACACGAGAAACGGACATATGAATCCTCCACGTTCTGTTCTCCCAGACTCAGCACCGCGTTGATCTCCATCTTGTCTTCATCCCCATTCTTGTGACTACTACCTACACCAGTTGTCACATTGTACGTAGTTGAGGATGGTATAGAAAAGAAAGTCTGAATGATTTGGTCCTTTGAAGGCTCCTTGAAGTTGCGCAGAGCAGTGGATATGGTAGCCATGCGAGACTTTGGCGCTGAGAATTGAGATGGATGGAT
>Ga0157357_1000653_pt1 | contig 14644 bp, 10 predicted proteins | sample AttcapACBM1_FD_111485 | JGI IMG/M metagenome (GOLD analysis project Ga0157357, IMG submission 111485) | Fungus gardens microbial communities from leaf cutter ant in Botucatu, State of Sao Paulo, Brazil - Atta capiguara ACBM1 | ecosystem: Host-associated > Fungi > Mycelium > Unclassified ... | reverse complement strand
CCCGGCTATTGCCGGCATTGGCCGGCAATAGCTGCCAAATACGCTTTTGCCGCCGGCAGCGCGCCGGCTGCCGCCAAGGCTTGAAATTTTGTGCCCGGCCTCTCTCCGGCCGCCGGATTTCAGCCGATCCTGTCACCGCTTTTAAGCGCCGACATATGATAGATAAACTCTTCCAGCCGGCTGCGGCTGTCTTCTGTGCGCACATCTTTCAGCACATTGCGCGCATGGGTGATACGGCGCTCAATATCCTGCCTGTCCAGCCTGGCCAGCGGCACGACAGATTCCGCCATTAACACGGTTTTATCGGTTTTTACCTCGACCAAACCGCCAAAAATAATAAATTGCGCCGCTCCTTCCCCGCCGCCGCGAATGCGCACAGAACCGGGCAAAAGCCGCGTCATAAGCGGCATATGGCCGGCCAGCACAGAAAAATAGCCCTCACTGCCGGGCAGATTCACCTCTTCCACCGGGCCGGAAAATACTGTCTTTTCCGGCGAAACAAGCTCAAATTGAAATTTCCCGGCCATAATATTTGCGCCTTCCAATCTTTTCACTGCCGCAGCGACACGCCCAAACCGCGCCGGAACACAGCCGCCCAAACGGCCTGAAGCGTCTCAGGCGGCCACATACCCGCTTTGTTGCCTCCAGCCGGCTGAAAACCCGCTTTTCACCTCCGGCCAGACAGCAGGCCGGCTTCCCCCGGATCTGCCATACCGCACCGCCAATAGCCGGCCAAACAGGCAGGCAAATGCCCATTCGGCTGCCATCGATTGGCCATAAGCGCCAGCCTTATACGCAACAAGGCGCCTAACCCCATAACCCCGCCGGACAAGACAGCAGCGCCCGGGAAAAAGGGCGCTGCTGTCTCTCTGCCCCGGTTTTGGGCAAACCGCGCCCGCAGCCACGCTAAAACCGGAAAAGCACCGGCCATAGCGCCGGACTCTCCGTGTCTGAGCGGTCAGACTAACGCGGCCTGAACGGGGGGATACCCGCCCGGCGGCTATCAACCGGCCGCAAGCTCCGGCGCCGGCACCCCGCATCTGGCCGGGCGGCATAGCCGACAGTCTGGCGGGCAAGGCCGCGCCGCCCAGACAAAAAACCTGCCGCGCCCCTGCCTGAGACACAAGCGCAAGCACACCGCCTGAGCGGCCGCCCGCAGACAGGCTGAAAACAGCGCCGAAACAGCAGCCTGCCCAACCCGGCGGCAGCGCTGTTTCACTCTATTCCTGGCTTTCGCCCGTATCAGCCTGCCGCATTTTGGCAGCTTTTGCCACCGCTTCATCAATCGAGCCGACCATATAAAAAGCCTGTTCGGGCAGATTATCATAATCACCGGCGCACAGGCCTTTAAAGCCTTTAATCGTATCTTCCAGCGCCACCAGCTTGCCTTTGGCGCCGGTAAAAACTTCCGCCACATGGAAAGGCTGCGACAAAAAGCGTTCAATCTTCCGGGCGCGCGCCACCGTCACTTTATCTTCTTCCGACAATTCGTCCATGCCCAGAATGGCGATAATATCCTGCAGAGCCTTGTATTTTTGCAAAATGCTCTGCACCTGCCGCGCTACCTGATAATGCTCTTCCCCCACCACTTGCGGATCCAGAATGCGCGAAGTGGAATCCAGCGGATCCACAGCCGGATAAATGCCCTTTTCGGCGATCGAGCGCGCCAGCACGGTGGTTGCGTCCAAATGAGCAAAGGTCGCCGCCGGCGCCGGATCGGTCAAATCATCGGCCGGCACATAAATCGCCTGCACCGAGGTAATCGAGCCTTTATTGGTGCTGGTAATGCGCTCTTGCAGCGCTCCCATTTCTGTCGCCAGGGTTGGCTGATAGCCCACAGCCGAAGGTATGCGCCCCAATAAAGCCGAAACTTCCGACCCGGCCTGAGTAAAGCGGAAAATATTATCGACAAAAAACAGCACATCTTGCCCCTGATCGCGGAAATATTCCGCCACCGTCAGGCCGGAAAGGGCAACCCGCGCCCGCGCGCCCGGAGTTTCATTCATCTGGCCGTAAACCAGCGCGCATTTGGAGCCGGCGGCCGAGCCGTTATTATTGCGCGGATCCACATTAACCCGGCTGTCAATCATTTCATAATATAAATCATTGCCTTCACGCGTGCGCTCCCCCACTCCGGCAAAGACAGAATAACCGCCATGCCCTTTGGCAATATTATTGATAAGCTCCATAATCAACACGGTTTTGCCCACTCCGGCGCCGCCAAACAGGCCGATTTTGCCACCTTTGGCATAAGGCGCCAGCAAATCCACCACTTTAATGCCGGTAACCAGCATTTCCTTTTCGGTCGATTGGTCAATATAAGCCGGCGCCGGCTGATGAATAGCGCGATAATGCTCTGCTTTTATCGGCCCGGCTTCATCTACCGGCTCACCGATAACATTCATAATACGGCCAAGCGTTGCCTCCCCCACCGGGACAGAAACAGGCGCGCCGGTATCACGCACTTCCCGGCCGCGAACCAGGCCGTCTGTCGCCCCCATAGCGACAGAGCGCACCGTATTTTCTCCCAAATGCCCGGCCACTTCCAGCACCACGGCCGCGCCCGCATTATCGGTCGTCAAGGCATTGAGAATGGGCGGCATATCGGCTTCTGTCCTAAACTGCACATCAACCACCGGGCCGATAATCCGGGTAATGCGGCCGACAGCGCCGCCCGCAGCCCGGCCCGGCTCTTTTTGCTCTGCATAATCTGATAAGCTTGCTGCCTCTGCCATAATTTTTACCTTTTGCCTTAAAGAGCTTCCGCCCCTGCGATAATTTCAATCAGCTCGGTAGTGATGCGCGCCTGACGCCGGCGATTATAGGTGACAGACAGGCTGTTAATCATCGCCCCGGCATTGCGCGTAGCATTATCCATAGCTGTCATTTTCGCCCCCATTTCCCCGGCCGCATTTTCCAGCACAGCATGGAAAAGCCGCGCTGTCAGGCTGCGCACCGCCAGTTCGGCCAGAACATCGGCCGCCTCCGGCTCATATTCATAAAAACCGGGACCGCGGCGGCTGCCGGCCGCTGTTGTAACCGCTGCCGGGCTTTTATCGGCGCCCGGCGCGCTATTATAGCGGCAGGGCACCAGCGGCCGATCTTGCGGCTGCTGGTTGATAACCGAAACAAATTCTGAATAAAACAGTGTGGCCGTATCAAATTCCTGCTGTTCATAGCGCTGGACAAGCGCTTCGGCGATCAGCCGCACCTGATCAAAATCAACCGCTTTGCCGGCGCTTTTGCAGCGGCTTGCTTCAATCGTGTCGATAAACAGGCTGCCGAATTCCCGCTTCAGCATTTCAGCGCCTTTTTTACCGATAGTGATAATTTTAAGCTGCTTGCCCTCGCTCCGGCGGGCGCGCAAAAAAGCCCGCGCATGGCGGATAATCTGGGTGTTAAAACCGCCGCATAAACCGCGATCGGCGGTGCAGATAACAGCAAGCTGCACTTTATCGCGGCCGCGGCCGCGCATTAAAAGCGGCATATCGGCCTCGGTCACGCCGGCCGATACATCAAAGAGCATATCTTCCAGCCGCGCGGCATAAGGCCGGGCCGCCACGGCTGCCGCCTGCGCCCGGCGCAATTTGGCCGCGGCCACCATTTGCATGGCTTTGGTAATTTTTTGCGTTGCCTTGACGGAGGCAATTCTGTCGCGCAAATCTTTCAGCGAAGCCATAATTATATCCTACCCGTTGCGCCTAAGCCGCCTTACGGGCAAAAGAATCCAGCACAGACTGCAATTTTGCCCGTATTTCATCGGTCAACTGGCCGGCGGTGCGAATAGCATCGAGAATATCGCGGTGATCCGTGCGCAATAATTGCAGCAGATCCTGCTCGAAGCCACCAATCTCTTCCACCGGCAAGGCGTCAAGATAACCGTTAACGCCGGCAAAAATCACCGCCACCTGCTCTTCCACCCTGAGCGGTGAAAATTGCGGCTGTTTTAACAATTCCGTCAGGCGGGCGCCGCGATTAAGCAAAAGCCGGGTCGCGGCGTCAAGATCCGAGCCGAACTGGGCAAAAGCCGCCATTTCGCGATATTGCGCCAGCTCGCCCTTGATAGAGCCGGCCACCTGCTTCATCGCCTTGATCTGGGCGGAAGACCCCACGCGCGAAACCGACAGGCCGACATTAACCGCCGGGCGGATACCCTGATAAAACAGATTGGTTTCAAGAAAAATCTGCCCGTCTGTAATGGAAATAACATTGGTGGGAATATAGGCGGAAACATCATTAGCCTGCGTTTCCACCACCGGCAGCGCCGTCAATGAGCCGGCGCCCAGCGCGTCATTCATCTTGGCGGCGCGCTCCAGCAGGCGGGAATGCAGGTAAAACACATCGCCGGGATAGGCTTCACGCCCCGGCGGGCGGCGCAGCAACAGCGATATTTGCCGATAAGCCACCGCCTGCTTGGATAAATCATCATAAGCGATCAGGGCGTGCATGCCATTGTCGCGAAAATATTCGCCCATAGCGCAGGCGGCAAAAGGCGCCAGATACTGCATGGGGGCCGGATCAGAGGCGGTTGCCGCCACAATAATGGAATAATCGAGCGCGCCGCGCTCTTCCAGCACTTTGACAAATTGCGCCACAGTTGAGCGCTTTTGCCCTATGGCAACATAAATACAATAGATTTTATCCTGTTCCGCCCCCTTATCATGCACCGGCTTCTGATTAAGGAAGCTGTCGAGAATAATCGCCGTTTTGCCGGTTTGCCGGTCGCCGATAATCAGCTCCCGCTGGCCGCGGCCGATGGGAATCAGCGCATCAATCGCCTTCAGGCCGGTTGCCATCGGCTCATGCACCGATTTGCGCGCGATAATGCCGGGAGCGCGGACATCGGCGCGGCGGCGCTCAGCCGCTTTCAGCGGCCCTTTGCCGTCAATCGGGTTGCCAAGCGCATCAACCACCCGGCCCAGCAGCTCCTTCCCCACCGGCACGTCGATAATCGATTCCGTGCGGCGCACCGGCTCCCCTTCCCGCACGGCGCGATCCGGTCCAAAAATCACCGCGCCGACATTATCGCTCTCCAGATTCAAGGCCATGCCGTAAATGCCGCTGTCAAAAACCAGCAATTCACCGGCCTGCACATTATCCAGCCCGTAAATGCGGGCAATACCGTCAGCAATCGACAAAACCTGCCCAACCTCGGCAATTTGTGCGTCCCGGTCAAAATTCTCAATCTGTTCTCTCAGGATTTTGGAAACTTCCGAAGGTGTTATATCCATCAGCCGACCTCTTTCAGCGCAAGCTTGAGTGCAGACAATTTCGCCCGCAGCGATGTATCAATCAACAGTGAGCCGCAGCGCACAATAAAGCCCCCCAGCACAGCCGGATCCACCCGCTCATGCACAACCGGGTTTTTGCCGGCAAGATATTGGCCGGCCAGGCTGTTTCCGGCAGCGGCGCGCGCCAGCAAAGCCAATATTTCCTGCTTTTGCGGCGCTGAAACGGCCTCTGCCATTGTTATAAAAACCGCAACCTCACCGCGGGCAGCCGCACACCGCGCCTGAAAAGCCGCGCAAATATCCGGCAATAGCGGCAAACGCCGATGCTGCGCCACAACGGCAAAAAAGCGGCGCAAACATAAACCCGCCCCTTCATTGGCCACCGATCCGGCCGGCCGCAACCCCTCGTCACCGCCGGCAAAGCGCTTTTCCATTTTTTCGCCCGCCGCCAGGCCGGCCTGTTGCAACAGCGCGGCAATAACCCGCTCCTGCGCGGCAGCTTTATAGAGCGGGCAGGCAATAAAACGGCGGAAATCGGCCGATTCCTCTACTATGGCCGCGAGAGACGCCATAAATTTTGCCGTCTCATCAAGACAGCCGGCCTGTTCCGCCGCGGCAAACAAGGCTTCGGCATAATAGCGGGCGCCCGGCGAAACGGGAAAAGAGAAATTTTCTGCCACTCTATCTCCTGTAACCTGTCCTGTCTCTGCCCGGCTTACAGCTCCGCCGGCCGCCGCACATGGCTCCTGCCTGAGGCTTCCCGGCCCGTAACAGCCTGCCCCGGCGGGCGCTCCGGGCCGAACCGGGCGGGCAAAGGCAGCTACGCCGCCCCCGCCGCGCGACAAAAGGCGCGCAGCGGCACAGCTTGCGCCGCGGCCTGCCTCCTTTCTACCCTTAGACTCATTGCGCCGGCAAGGCAAGCAGAGAATCGGCTTTTATAAAAAACTTTGCGGATCAATATCCACCTGGACGCGAATAGCGGCCGGCGGCCGGCCGGCCGCGGCCAGCACGGCGCGGATAAAAGCCTGAATATGCGCCTTGCGATCGGCGGCCTGAGCCAGCAGGCGGAAGCGCCAGCGCTTCTGCCGCCGCGCCAGCGGCGCTTCCGCCGGCCCCAGCAGGCTGATATTGGCGGCTTCCGGCGCCTTGCGGCGCAAAAGGCGGGCATAATCCTCGGCCGCCTGCCGATCTTCCGCCGAAACAATGAGCGCCGCCCATTGCCCGAAAGGCGGCAAATGATAATGCGCCCGCTCTTCTATTTCACGGCGGATAAAAGCCGGCCCGTCTGCTTGCGCCAGCGCCTTTATCACCGGGTGCTGCGGCTGCCAGGTTTGAATCAGGCCGCTGCTGCCGGCCTGCTCGCGCCCGGCGCGGCCGGTTACCTGCGACAATAATTGAAAGCTGCGCTCGGCCGCCCGCAGATCGCCGTTATTCAGGCCAATATCGGCGTCGACAACCCCGACAAAGCGCATTTTGGGGAAATGATGCCCTTTGGCCACAAGCTGTGTGCCGATAACAATATCGGCCGCGCCGCGCACCACGGCCTCCAGCTCGGCGCGCTGCCGGCCGATCGCCCGCCCGTTATCGGCCGAAAGCACCAAAGCCCGCGCTGCGGGGAAGAGCAGCTTTACCTCTTCGGCAATACGCTCTACCCCCGGGCCGACCGGCGCCAAATGATCGAGAGTGCCGCATTCGGGGCAGGCTTCCGGCATTGGCCGGTGAAAACCGCAATGATGGCAGACAAGCTGCCCCCGGCCGCGATGCTCAACCAGCCAGGCCGTGCAATCCGGGCAGGAAAAGCGATGGCCGCAAATACGGCATAAGGTCAGCGGCGCATAACCGCGCCGGTTTAAAAACAACAGGCTTTGCTCGCCTTTTTGCAGTGTGCGGTTGATTTCCGCTATTAGCGGCGGCGCCAGAAACCGGCCTTTTTCAGCCGGAGTCGCGCGCATATCGACAATGCCGATATGCGGCAGCACCCCGGCGCCAAAGCGGGAAGGCAGGCTGATATGCCGGTAGCGCCCCTGCAAAACATTGACACAGCTTTCCACCGCCGGGGTGGCCGAGGCTAAAATCACCGCAATGCCGGCGCTGCGGCCGCGCGCCACCGCCATATCGCGGGCATGGTAAAATACCCGCTCTTCCTGCTTGTAAGCGGCGTCATGCTCTTCATCAACAATAATCAGCCCCAGATCAGCAAAAGGCAAAAACAGCGCCGAGCGCGCCCCGGCGACAATCCGCACCTGCCCTTCCAGCACCTGCCGCCAGCTTGCCTCGCGCGTTTTGGCGCCAAGGCCGGAATGCCAGGCCGCCGGCTGCGCCCCGAAACGCGCGGCAAAACGCGCCAGCACCTGCCGGGTCAGGGCGATTTCCGGCAGCAGCACCAAAACCTGCCGCCCCTGCCGCAAAGTTTCCGCCACCGCTTCAAAATAGACTTCTGTCTTGCCGGATCCGGTCACCCCTTCCAGCAAGGAGACACTGAATTGCTGCTGTTGCACCGCCCGGCGCAAAGCCGCCGCCGCCTGCGCCTGCTGCGGGGTGAGCTGCGGCGCGGCATAATCAGCCTGCGGCTTTGGCACAACCGGCGCCGGCGGCAGGCGCGCCGGCAGCAGCAGGCCTTGCGCGGAGAGGCCGTCAATCACCGCCGCGGAAACACCGGCCGCCTGCGCCAGGCCGGCGCGCGTCCATAGCGGCCGGCCGGGCAGGACAGCCAGAACACGGCGGCGCGCCGGGGTTGGCCGCGCCGGCGCCGCACCGCTCCAGCGTAAGGCGGGCAGGTCGGGCAAAGGCTCCAAAGCCGCCGGCGCGGCCAGCACCATGCGCATTACCGCGCCGATAGATGTCATGGTATAATCGGCGACAAAGCGGCAAAAGCGCAGCAATTCCGGCTTTAAAGGCGGGCAGGCAAAAATTTTATCCAGCGGCCGCACCCGGCCGGAAGCCGGGCGCTGCGGCCGGCCGGCGCTCACGACCCCGGCCACCAGCCGCCGGCCCAGCGGCACGCGCACCAGGGTGCCGGGCGGCAGAGCCGCCGGAGCGGCGTAAGAATAGGCCTCCGCCTGCGGCACCGGCACAATAACGGCGACAAGCGCCGCCGCCTCATCGGCGGCGATACTGCCGGCCCTGGCTTGTGGCGCGGCCTTGCCGGCGTCAGGGCGCGCTGCCCGGCGCTTTGCCGCCGGCGCGGCCGCCGCCCTGGCGCTTGTGCCAAAAAGATCGGCCTCAAAACAGGGTTTCTTGCTCATAGTGTTACTATAATCGGTTCTGCTGTTTTGTTAAGCCGCAAATATGCTGTTTGCAACAGGCATGCACCCGCCGGCCGGCAAGAAATATGGGCACAGGCGGCGATAGTTACAAAATTGCCGGGCTTTTGCTGCGAAAAACCGCGCCGAAACCCAAAAAGCTCTTGCCGGAAAACGGCGAAAGCCTAAAATAGGCTTTTATTCGCCGCCGGCAGCGGCCGGATAAAGAAGCAGGAGGCTGATATGCAGTTTTTTATCGACAGTGCTGAAGTGAACGATATTCGCGCTTTGCATGCGGCTATGCCGGTGGAAGGGGTTACCACCAATCCCTCGCTGATTTTAAAATCCGGCAGGAAAATAGACGAAGTGCTGAAAGAGATCTGCGCCATTACCGGCGGCCCGGTCTCGGCGGAAGTGACGGCAGAAGATTATGACGGCATGATGCGTCAGGCAGAGAGCCTGGCCCGGCTTGCCGATAATATTTGCATCAAGCTGCCTTTGACCATAGACGGCCTGCGCGCCTGCCGGGAGATCCGCGCCGGCGGCCGGAAAACCAATATGACTTTGTGTTTTAGCGCCAGTCAGGCTTTATTGGCGGCCAAAGCCAATGCCAGCTTTGTTTCTCCCTTTATCGGCCGGCTGGAAGATAATGGCGGAGACGGCTTGCAGCTTATTGCCGATATACGCAAAATTTATGCCGCTTACGGCTATGGCACCAAAATTCTGGCAGCCTCGATCCGCCGGGCAGAACATATTAGCGGCGCAGCGCTGGCCGGCGCCGATTGCGCCACTTTGCCGCCGCAGCTTATGCGCGATCTGGTCAAACACCCGCTCACCGATAAAGGGCTGGCGGCCTTTGCCGCCGACTGGGCCAAAACCGGCCAGACAATCAGCGCCTGACAATCGTCACCGCCCTGGTTTGGCGCTGCGGCAAAACACGGCAAGGCAAAGGCTTAAATCATGGCAGCGAGTTTATGGATAGCTTTGGGCGGGGCGCTGGGCAGTGTCGCCCGCTATTGGCTGGGGCTTGCCATGGCGCCGGTCAGCCGCAGCTTCCCCTGGGGGACATTGCTTATCAATATTGGCGGCTCTTTTGTCATTGCCTTTTTTGGCGCTTTAACCGTAGCGCAGCAGGCAGGGAAGCTGCCGGTCAGCGAAAATATGCGGCTGTTTGTTATGGTCGGCCTGTGCGGCGGCTTTACCACTTTCTCCACTTTCAGCCTGCAAAACCTTGATCTGCTGCGTCAGGGCGCCGTTTTCCGCGCTTTTGCCAATATGGCGCTGGCCGTTATGCTTTGCCTGGCCGCTTGCGCTCTCGGCGCTCTATGGGCAGAGAAATGGGGCGGCAGGCGGCAGGGCAATGCCCCGGACAGCGCCCTGCATGAACAGATTATCCGCGCCAAAATAGAAGAAGAAGCCTGAAGCGGCGGCCTGCCCGCCGGCAGAACCCGCCGCCGGCAAAAACAGCGGCACGGCAGCGCCGCTGCCCTGATGCCTCAGCGCCATAAAAGCGGCAGGAACCGCAAAGCACCGCGCCGCTGCCCTGCAAGCGGCAAAGGCCGCCGCCGGGCCGGCGCAGCAAAGCGGCTAATTCTTCCGCTTATCGGCGGAAGAATTAAAAGCCAGCCGGGCATGGCAAGCGCAATAAGGCCCGCTTTCGTCAGAATCGGCGCCGCAAAAGGCAAAATCTTCGCTTAACGGGTCACCCATCGGCCATTTGCAGGTGCGCTCGGTCAGTTGCATCAAATTCAGCCGGCGCACCATTGGCACAACCACATTTTCCTGCGGCCGTAATTGCGGCGCAGCCTCCGCCTCTTCCTCAAACTCCATCTGCAAAGCTGTGGCGCCAATAACCGCAACACTGCCGGCAAACCGGCGGCGCCCCCTGCCCCCGGCCCCGCCGGCCACAGGCGTCCGCCCGGCGGCGGGCTTTGGCGGCGGCGACAAGGGCGCCTTTGCTTCTTTCTTTTTCGGAGCGGCGGCCTCTCCCGCTATGGCGGCGCCGGGCGCTGCTTTGCGCAGGCGCGGCTGCGCCTTGGCGCGGCCGGCAAGCTTGAGCCGATGCGCCTTGCCGATCACGGCATTGCGGGTTACTCCGCCCAGTTGCGCGGCTATCTGGCTGGCGCTGAAGCCTTCCGCCCAAAGCCTTTTTAACACCTCAACCCGTTCCTCTGTCCAGTTCATGTGAACAATTCCGTTCCCTGTGCCTGTTTTATCTTGCGGCGCGCCGCCGCCGGCGGCGCAACAAAGCCCTTTATCCCGTTTTTACCAAACACCGCCGGACGGCAATCAAACCGGCCTTGAATATTGTCTGCTCCAAACTTACAAAGAGGAAGACTCCCCCGCAAGACGGCCGCGCTTTTATCCCACACATTTTATACTCTTTATTAACCATACGGCCAAAAAGCCGCCGCCGCGTGACAGTTTTGACACAGTCGGCGGCCGCTGCCAAAAGCTTTGCCCATAAAAGCAGCGGGGGCTTTTTACCGCCGCAGCCATAGCTTATATAAGGGAAGAGAGCAGGCAGACCAAAGGAGGAGACTCAACGTGACCAAAACCGCTAAAACGCCGCCCGCAGCGGCCGGCAAACCGCAGGACAAAGCCGAAACAGCCGCTTTCAGGCCGGCCGGCGATGATGCTGTTCTGCCTTTTGCCGTAGAAAGTTTGCAGGCGCGCGGCCGCGCCGTGCAGCTTGGCCCGGCGCTGGACAAGCTGATCCGGCGCCATAATTACCCTGAGCCGGTGGCAGCCTTGCTGGCGGAAGCGGCGGTATTGACGGCGCTTCTGGGCAGCTCGCTGAAATTTCAGGGCAAATTTATCTTGCAAACGCAGACAAACGGGGCCGTCAGCCTGCTGGTATGTGATTATGCCGCCCCGGCCGCGCCGGACAAAGCGGCAACCCTGCGCGCTTATGCCCGCTTTGACGAAGACAGGCTGGCAGCGCTTGTCGCCGCCGGAACAACCGCCCAGGCCGATTTGCTGGGTGCCGGCAATCTGGCGCTGACCCTTGATCAAGGGCCGCATATGCAGCTTTATCAGGGCATAGTAGCGCTGGAAAATATCGGCCTGGAAGAGGCGGCGCAGCGCTATTTTGCCCAATCTGAGCAGATACCGACCAAAATCCGCCTGGCCGGCGCCCTGCTCTCCCGCCGCAATGCCGCCGGCGCTTTTCAGACAGAGCGGCGCGGCGGCGGGGTGCTGGCGCAATATTTGCCGCAGGGCAAAGCCCCCGCCGCGCCGGGGGCAAAGCCGGGGCATCGCTGCCGGGCAAAAACAGCCGCCGCGCCAAAGGCGCAAAACCCGTGGGAAGAGACAGCCCTGCTGGCTGCAACAATTACTGATGCTGAGCTGACCGACCCGCAATTACCGGTGGAACAGCTTTTATATCGGCTGTTTCATCAGCAGGGTGTGCGTATTTTCCCGCCGCAAAAAATAGAGGAAAAATGCTCCTGCTCGCGGGAAAAGCTGTTTCATATCCTGGCCGGCTTCTCCCCCGAAGAGCGGGAAATGAGCCTGGAAGACGGCAAAATTCAGGTAAAATGTGAGTTTTGCTCGGCTGTTTACAGCTTTGCCCCGGCCGAATTTACCCCCAATGCCGCGGCGGCTCCAAAAGCCTGAGCGCCGGAGCAGCCCGGGGCCGGCCGCGCCGGAGCAGCCGCTAATATTTGCTGTGGAGTGTAACCCGCACGCCGTGATCGGTGTTTTTCTGCCCATATTGGCCGTTATAGGAAACCCCGATTGCCGCCTTCCTGGTAAAGTAGAAATCCATGCCGGTTTCTACCGCCATATTATCGCGCTCCATTGGCGTGCCGTGCGTATCAAAAGCCTGCGACTGGCCAAAGGACATAGCGGCTGTCGGCACGGTGTTGCCGTAAATATGCTGCCAGCCCAGCATAGCATAGAGATTGGCGCGCCGCCCCTCGCGGTCGCATAATTGCAAATGGCCGCGCAGCCCTGCCAGGCTGGCGGCATAATCATAGCTGCCATGCGCGCCGGAAAGAGCCGCCTCGCCGCCATGTTCCCGCACTTTGCCATTATATAAATAATTATAGGAAAGCCGGGCAAACGGCTCCAGCCGGTTTTTGGCAACGGCCAGCGGCAGCCCGGCCTCGCCGAATATTTGTGTCAGGCGGGCATGATATTTGCTTTTCAGAGAATCCTGATAACGCACAAATTCCACCTCGCGCTTTGTATGGATTTCATACCAGTTTTGCTGGGCGCCAAGGCGGATATTCACCCCTTTATAACGGCGGCCGCCGTAAAGCCCGCTATAAATTGTGCGCATATGGCCGTAATTGGTCAACGCCTTATTATCAAAAGCAGAATAACCAAGCCCCAGAGCGCCGCCGACAAGCCATTGCCCCTGCCGGCTGTCCAGGCCGATAAAGCTGCCGCTTGTTGCCATTTCATGGCCATAAGCGCCATTGCTGCTTTTGGTATTATTCTGCCAGGAGGAAAAACCGCGCAGCCACAGCTCGCCGCTGCCCTGGCCGACACATAAAGCGCCGTTGGGCATTATCCCGGCGGCGCCGGTTGCCGCCCCGCCCCGCCCCGGCGCTCCGGTCTCGGGAACAGCATAGCCGAATAATTGCGCCCGCCCCGGCCTGCCGCGGCCGCTGTCGGCCAGCCGCCGCGGCAGGCCGGGGCGGCAGCATTCTTCTTCCATAGCGGCAGCCATGCGGTCATTCATAAAACCGGCCAGATAATTGCTGCTTTGCATAATAGCCGAGCGGGTAGAGGCATAAATCTGGCCGGAAAGCTGTTTTAAGGCTGTTTGCGCTTCATCGGTTGTGCTGTTAAGGATATGTATCAGCAAATCACTGCTCAGCGGCAGGCTTTCCAGCGCTGCGCCCAGTTGGCGCTCATTGCGGCTGCGGCCGATATGATCCAGCAGCACGCCGTTGCGGAGAAACTCAATACTGATGCCGTTAGCTGTTCTTACAAAGCGCGGCGTAATAAAATCAGTCGCATATTCCGGCACAATACCGTCAAAACCGCCGTCCAGCCTGCCGTCAGCCGAGATAATATCTTTCAATATCGTGCCCGGGCGCAGGAAGCCGCGCGTATCAACATCGCCGCCTTTAATATCGGCATCACCGCGCACAATAATCCGGTCACTGCCGCCGCTGCCGTTTTTGATAATCAGGTTGGAGCCTTTATCAAAAACCGTGTCGCCTTCGACAATCAGGGTGCCGGTGCTGCCGCCGCTGCCGTTTCTGCCTTGTTTGATACCGGGGGCAACCGAGCTGCCTTCACGCGCATGCAGTTGGCCCACTGTGCCGCTGCCGCTGATTACAGCGCCGTTATCAACCGTTACATCAGAATTTTTCAAGCCGCCGTCAAGCTGCAGCTCACCGCCCTTTACCTGCGTATCACCGCTATAATCATTATCGCCCGTCAGCAATAATGTGCCTTTGCCGATTTTATCAATGCCGCCGGTGCCGCTAATATTGCCGCCGAAATCCGAATTTTTGTCATTGCCGCCAACAGTAAGGCGGTTATCACCCAGCTTTATATCGCCGTCTCCGTGAATAGAGCCGACACCGGTGCCGCCATTGGTCAGGCCGCCAAGATCAACACGGCCGCCTTTGTCGACAGTAATATCCGAATTGCCGCCGCTGGCATTGTCATTAAAAGTTACAGTTCCGTCCCGGCCGACAGAAATATGGGAAGAATCAGCCGAAGAATTATCATTAAAATTGACCGTGCCTTTATCTACCGAAATAATGCCGGAATTGCCGGCGGAAGAATTATCGTTAAAATTGGCTGATCCGCCATTGGAAACGTCTATGCCGGAATTGCCGGCATTACTATTACCGCCAAATTCCACTTTGCCGCCGTCTGAAGCGTCAATAGTGGAATCGCCGGCGGTGGTATTGTCGTTAAAGCCGACCTTGCCGCCGTCTGTCGCATCAATATCGGAATTGCCGGCCGAGGCATTATCGTTAAAGTTGACCTCACCGTCTTTGCCGACATTGATATCGGAACTGCCGGCATTGCTGCCGTCATTAAAATCTACTTTGCCGCCGTCTGAGGCGTCAATAGTGGAATCGCCGGCAGTGGTATTGTCGTTAAAGCCGACCTTGCCGCCGTCTGTCGCATCAATATCGGAATTGCCGGCCGAGGCATTATCGTTAAAGTTGACCTCACCGTCTTTGCCGGCATTGATAT
>Ga0157357_1000651_pt1 | contig 14649 bp, 18 predicted proteins | sample AttcapACBM1_FD_111485 | JGI IMG/M metagenome (GOLD analysis project Ga0157357, IMG submission 111485) | Fungus gardens microbial communities from leaf cutter ant in Botucatu, State of Sao Paulo, Brazil - Atta capiguara ACBM1 | ecosystem: Host-associated > Fungi > Mycelium > Unclassified ... | reverse complement strand
GAGGGTGACACGGCTTAAACACCCTTGGATACTGTGTAGACATTTCCCCTCTGCAACTCCAATTTAGTTGCTCCCATCAGTGACCGCCTATACCTGTCGCATTGATTTACTGCGCCAATGATTATTATTTTTGTGTTGCATCATTCTCAACAATTGCCATTTACAACTCGCTCGAAGTACGATACAGCAAGGTATCACCTAGCGGGTCCTCTGTCACGATGCAGCTGATTTTTTGTTTTCTTCCAGGGCCCAAGCTTCCCAAAAAGCCACATCTTGGTTCTTGCTCCAGTATCTAGGGGACGCTGTTCCCTCAACGACATTGTCTGTGATCAGGACATGATAGACATCCTACAATACGGTGTTAGACTCAGGATTATGTGCTGAGTGATTACCCACAGAACCCCTGAAACACTGATCAGAATGCAGACAGGTGTAAGAGAGAACAAAAAACTCACGGTACTTCATACATTGGTTCAAGTAGGAGCGCTTCCTACAATGGCCATCAATCAGACCAACAGCTAAGGCAGCAAGGGACTCGATTACCATAATCCCTCGGAGACCACGAGCACCTCCTCCCCGCTCAGCTGCTTTTCGACAGACGGCATCTAAAGCAGCACTTGTGAACCGGATCTCAACTCCAGAATATCCGAAGAGGGCCTGGTATTGCGATAACAAGGAGCCTTTTACATCTGTCAGAATTCGCCGCAGATCTGGCACAGTCAGTGGAGAAAGTGTCGTGATGGAGGGTAGCCGGGAGATAAATTCGGGTATGAAGCTGGGGAAACGTCGATCAGGTACCTTAATGTGCATAAGTAGTAGCTCTACTCACCCGAACTTGACGAGGTCTGCAGTCTCAAGGTGATCTAGAACACTAGCAGGTTTACGATTTGAAGTAAAAAATGGAAGCTGTCCCTCAAATGATTGGGACCTCAAATTTGCAGTGAAACCTATGGACTGCGCATTTCAATTAATGAAACACACTTTTGCATCAGAGCCTGCTCACGCCTTTGGCTATACGCTGTTTGATAATACCATCAAGGCCAACAAACGCTCCACTGAGTATGAACAGAACATTTGATGTATCTATGTGGTAAGCGTCGGGCTTCGCTGGCAACACAAAATTCAGATTTGAAGTTTACGGTAATGGATTGTTCACATACTTGTAGCTAAATGAGGTGCTCGTTGCCCACTTCTCGGATGAGTGCCGGGTCCTGCTGCCGGCCCAGGTGCACCTGCGCTTTTGGCAGATACTGGGACAACCGAACCTTCCATCATACGTAGTAGAGCTTGCTGAACCCCTTCACCACCGACATCTCGGGAGGTGTCTGTTCCTACACCACCTGTCTTTCGGGCAATCTTGTCAACCTCATCGATGTAGACAATTCCCATGCTTAGCGAGCTAAGTGGTAGGATATGAAAAGAAGGTATGAGTACTTACCTCGCTCGGGCAGGGTCCCAGTTGGCTGCTTGCAGCTATACAGGGACTTCCAGATCAAAACGATACCCGTTAGGCAGGTTTGCGTACCAGCCTTTGTATGGCCATATCAACGTCTTCGCCAACATCTAAGAGAAAAGAAAGAGAGTCTCTCGATTGGCTGACACATCAGCGTGGACGAACTGGATGAAGACATACATCCAGCTTGTGTGAACGATGTTGCATCGCTTACGGAAAATGGAACATCCAAGACTCTAGCGAGCGTTTTGACTAATAATGTCTTCCCTATGTCAAACGCGTCAAATACGAGCGACATTCAGCTAATACCTCCTACGTACCAGATCCGGTGGGACCACTCGAAGCAAAGTCAGAAGCCGCAAGTACACGGAACTTTTCATGCGTACATCACCAAAACATTACTCTTCTCGAATAGTGGTATTCGCCGTCCAGGGCTGAAGGACAATCCGGTTGCTTGCCGCATAGGCCGAACACGTGCAGAGCTAACACTCTCTGCTATACAGGAGTCAGATCTATCTAGTAATTGCTTCAATGTACATACAATCAATCGATGAGACAATTTCTGTATCTCGCCCCAGCTCGTTCTGTTCAAGAATGGATAGGTTGGCACGAACTCTGTTGTAGTGGTTATAGACGCTTAGAGTAGATAAATTCTGTGTTCGAAGCATTCTGAAGTCTTGAGACATACGCCACGGACAATACTTTTTTCGCATTCTCTTGCCCAACTACGAACTGGTTTAAATACTGTACCAGCTGTCCCCACCAATGTGAGCTAGCAGACGATCCGGAGAGAAAGGAGTACCTCGCGGGGCGTGGCCAGGCTGTTTATCTCTACATAGTTGCTCTCTTGCCACTGATAATCAGGTAAAGGTTGGGTCCGAAGCTTTCGGACGAGGAGATGGAGAAGGTGAGGTCGAGCTCGGAAATTGTGTCGTAAGAGCATAGATGTCACGAGAGCGGATGACTGGCGAAAGCCGTTCATGTATGTACATCAACTCGGAGCTGTCTGGTGACCAAAAATACCTTTCTCCTCATACCATCACTATCTCGACACACTCCAACCAGCCTCGATTTATGGATCGTGATTCACGTCCTGGTTCACCTTCGGGCTCCTCTCGTCGAAGGTACGATGACTCAGAACGTGACGAGCGAGAGTATCGCTCATCCAGACAAGACAAGAGGCCTCGAAAATATGACAGTGGCGAAGACCATTCTCGAAAAAAACGTCCCAAGAGCAGGAGCGGAGAAAGGCGAAGTGATAGTAGAGAAGAGGGCTCTAGGCGCAAGGACGGAAGCCCTAAAGGACAAGGGAAGTCAGTATCTAGTTCTAATTCTACCTTTGTGACATTACCTACAAGTCTTCATTTCAGGCGTAAGAGAGACAAATCAGAAGATAGAAGGGCCAGAAAGGCAGAGAAGAAGCGCATCAGAGAAGAGGAAGAGGCACGACAAGTCGCCGAACTCAGTGCCTATAGTGCAACGGATAACCCATTCCATGATGTCAACCTCAGCCAACAATTCCGCTGGCATAAGAAGACGGAGAAGGAGAGAAAGCAAGGATTGACTCTTGCTGAGGCACAGAGACGTGATGCGCTCCGCCGTCAAGAAGCAAAAGAGGAGTTGGAACGACTGAACAGACGGCGTGCTCAGAGGGAGGAGGAGCAGAGGCTCCGGGAGGAAGAAGAATTGCGCATGCAACGGCTGCAAGAGACCGCCCAAATGTCTGAATGGCTCTCAAAGGAGGAGGGCTTCCAGTTGGACCAGGAGAGGAAAAGAGCTGCGATTCGCATCAAGGAAAAACGGGCTAAAGCTATCGATTTCCTTGCCCTGAATCTGAAATACGTCAATCCGCATACTTTTCAAGAGGAAGGGGAGGATAGGGAGGATGCTGGTCTGGAAATTGACCTGGATGAACCTTACAAGATATTAGATGTATGCCTCCTGCTGTTGTCTGTTTCAGACAGTGCTCAGGACCCTTGCAGAACCTCACCACCCAGCAAACGGATGAACTTCATGACGACATAGAGAAATATCTTGCACTCGAGACGGATGAAACTCATATCGACTTCTGGACTGTCAGTATATTTTTCTATCACAAGTCTTTTTCTAATCATCACGGTTAGAACATGATGGTCGTCTGTAAAGATCGTCTTGAGAGAATTAGGGCAAATGACCACTTGGGCTTCGAGGCCGCGGCAGCAGTTGCAGACGAAGTGACTGCTTTATTGGTCGGGAAAACCTATGACCAATTGGCCGCGCTGCAAAGGAAAATTCAAGATAAGTTGACCAGCGGAGAACCTATTGACACGGATTATTGGGAGAATCTTCTGCAGAAATTGCTGGTTTGGAAAGCAAAGGTATACCTCCATATCTCTCAGTACTTGCTATATCGACTCGCTCCATCTAGGCCAAACTCAAAAACTGCCATGAAGTCGTCGTCCGCAATCGCCTCAAACAGCTGAGGAAGCGACAACGTGATGAAGCCTTGCAAGCCCAAGAAGAACTTCTGGCAGGCGTTGCCACAGCAGCTTCCAAAAGGTCTACTGGCCCTATTGTGCCTACAGACGTCAAGGATGTTGAAGAACGTGCTGAAGAGGCTGAGCTTTACCGCAGGTCAATGAGTCCTGAGCCTATTGACATCAGTAGACTGCGCGGAGAGGAACGGGATGCAGATATCATTTCTGCCGCTGAGGATCGTCGTATTATCGTGTGTTGCCCCGTGTTCATTTTTTCGATTTTTACCTAGTTTTATGACAGATACAACAGCGTCGTACTGTCGCTGCCACTCGATTTGTACCCAAAGCCTCACAACAAGCCGTCGAGGTACAAGTTGAGGATACCTCTGGCAATATCGATCTTGCCTCAGAAGCTTTGTACCGTGCGGAAGCTGAGAAAGAACTGGATGAGGAAGAGGAACTTTTCAATCTTGAAGAGAATATCACTCGCACAACTAGTTACAATTGGGAAGACAAGTATCGACCTCGAAAACCCCGTTACTTTAACCGTGTTCATACCGGGTACGAATGGAATAAGTACAACCAGACTCACTATGAGTATGTGAATGAATTCTTCCTCAGCACAATTTGCATTTATGTTATCTGCAGCGTTGATAATCCGCCACCGAAAGTGGTCCAAGGATATAAATTTAATATCTTCTACCCAGATCTCATCGACAAATCCAAAGCCCCGACCTACAAAATTGTGAAGGAGCCCGGAAACGACGAAACTGTGCTCCTTCATTTCAGTGCTGGCCCTCCATATGAGGATGTCGCATTCCGCATCGTCAATAGGGAATGGGAGTTCTCACACAAACGGTACGTGTTGTCGCTCGGCTGAACTCGGTCATTGCATGAGCTGACTGGCTGACCCCCCTGTAGAGGCTTCAGGAGCGCTTTCGATCGTGGATGTCTGTCATTGTGGTTCAACTTCAGACGCAATGTAAATGATTTTGTATGCATTGATAAACACGATTTAACAACCACCCCAGTTTTACCGGAAATAAGGTTGACCTTCACGTTATGTATATATATATCTGTCGGCCATCAAATGTCTATCAATAGATTTGATCACGTGCCAATAACCTGGTACCACGAACACTACTTAGAGATATACCATTAAAAGTGCACCACCGATAGTTCATCTCTATATACTCTTTTAGTAACGTAACCTTTGTTTGATTACGATGGCAACACTGGCGAGTCTCGGTCAGCAAATGGATATTGACGATGCAGCTATCGATGAAGGCCTGTACTCGCGTCAACTGTAATCAACGTCCTATCTCTTCCTTTGGACACACAACTAACTATCACGGCTTTTAGCTATGTGTTAGGACATGAAGGTGTGTAGTGATTGTTGTGCCTTTTTTTCTAATTTTCGCCGACTCACTTGATCAGCTATGAAACGAATGGCAACCTCCAACGTCCTTGTGGTCGGGCTGCAAGGTTTAGGTGCAGAAATCGGTATGTCTACTGCTATCAAAGTGTTTTTTTGCCATCTCAGGCTCAGCGCTCAGCAAAAAATGTTGTTCTCGCCGGCGTGAGGTCTGTCACGATATACGATCCCGAGCCTGTTACTGTGCAAGATCTATCATCACAGGTTATTAAGCTTATCGCTCGTCCCTCATTAATCAGTTGACACCATTGGTTCAGTTCTTCCTCCGCAAAGATGACATAGGGAAACCTCGAGCTGCGGCTACTCTACCTCGCCTTTCTGAACTCAACGCATATGTCCCAGTACGAGACCTCGGAGGTCAAGTTGGGCAATCAATCACTGCTGATTTGATTCGGGGGTTCCAGGTGCATAAGTTTTTGTGTGTTCTCAGTGCGTCTTATGGCTGTATCCCCTCAGGTCGTGGTGCTTTGTGGTATTTCTCTTGAGAAGCAACTGGAGATCAATGACTGGACACATCAAAACGGCGTCCACTTCATTGCCGCTGAAACACGCGGTCTTTTTGCGTATGTACACATATCAATTTTCTTGTCGCCGCTGAACCGCAGCCAAGCTCCGTCTTTAATGATTTTGGTCAGCGGTTCACGTGTGTAGATGCTACTGGTGAACAACCACTCTCTGGGATGATTGTTTCTGTTGCGAAAGTAGGCTCTGCGGACTTTTACTGAGCAAATAATACTGAATTGATGAATAGGATCAAGAGGGTCTAGTTACATGTTTAGATGAGACGCGTCATGGTCTCGAAGATGGAGACTTTGTGACTTTCACCGAAGTGCAGGGAATGACTGAGCTCAACGCGTGCGAACCTAGAAAGATATCTGTGAAAGGGCCCTACACATTTTCCATTGGCGATACATCTAGCTTTCAGGACTATCAGGCAGGAGGTATATTCACACAGGTCAAGATGCCCAAATTCATCGGTTTCGTGAGTCTCACACTTTTTCGCTGATAATTTGAGGTAACACTTTCTTTCTCCTTTTACAGAAATCGTTGCGAGAAACATTAAAAGAGCCAGAATATTTCATCACTGATTTCGCCAAATTTGATCGTCCGGCGGTCCTCCATGCTGGTTTCCAAGCACTATCTCAGTTTAAGCAGCAGAAGGGCAGGTTACCGAAACCCAGGAATGTTGAGGATGCTGCTGAAGTGGTTTCCCTGGCTAAGAAGATTGATGCCGATGCGTACGAAAACATACTAACGGAGTTATCATATCAGGCTACCGGAGACCTCGCACCTATGAACGCAGTCATTGGCGGCTTTGTTGCACAGGAGGTCCTCAAGGCCTGTTCTGCCAAGTTCCACCCCATGGTTCAAAACATGTATTTCGACTCGCTGGAGTCCTTACCTTCCGAGCTACCGTCCGAAGCAGACGTCCAGCCTATCGGATCGAGGTACGATGGTCAGATTGCTGTCTTCGGGAAATTCTTTCAAGAGAAAATTTCAAACTTCCGCGAGTTCCTAGTTGGCGCTGGTGCCATCGGGTGTGAAATGCTGAAGAATTGGAGTATGATTGGCCTTGCGTCTGGTCCCAAGGGCATCATTCATGTGACGGACCTGGATACAATCGAGAAATCTAACCTTAATCGACAATTTCTGTTCAGAGCAAAGGATTTGGGGAAGTTCAAGTCTGAAGTCGCCGCCTCGGCTGTCGCTGACATGAATCCTGATCTCATTGGCAAAATCCTGTCAAAGCAAGAACCCGTCGGGCCAGAAACTGAGAGCGAGTCATTTCCGTGCTGTTCTTGTTCACGTCATTTAACGCGTTGTAGATATTTATGACGAGACTTTCTTCGATGGTATCGATGCAGTGACTAACGCATTGGATAATATAAAAGCCCGTCAGGATTTTTTCCACTTTTCAGATGTTCCCTCTCGTTGATGACTGGTCCAGGATTGTATATGGATCAGCGTTGTGTATTTTACAAGAAGTCGCTCCTTGACTCTGGTACTCTTGGGACCAAAGGAAACGTTCAGGTCGTTGTTCCAGACATTACGGAGTCCTACGCTTCGTCACAGGATCCTCCGGAGAAGGAGACACCGTCCTGCACAATCAAGAATTTTCCCAATGCTATTAACCATACAATTGAGGTTAGTGAAATTATTCTTGCTTCAAGAAAACCCAACTCAATACTGCCGTAGTGGAGCCGCATGCAGCTTGACAGTCTTTTCGTCAAGCCTCCTCAGGCGGTCAATGCGTACCTCTCTGAACCCAAGTATCTGGAGAGTAATTTCAAATATTCGGGCCAGCAGAAAGAACAAGTTGAACAGCTTGTCTCTTTCCTCGTCACTGATAGACCTTTAACGTTTGAGGAATGCATCATCTGGGCACGCTTGCAATTTGAGCGAGATTATAATAATGACATCCGTCAACTTCTGTTCAGCCTTCCCAAGGACGCCGTGACAAGCACTGGACAGCCATTCTGGAGCGGACCCAAGCGAGCACCGGATCCATTAACTTTCGATTCAAACGATGTGAGCAATCCGAAACAGATTTCTATGCCCCTTATTGACGTTGCTTTAGCCCACCCACCTTGCATACATCATTTCAGCTGCAAACCTTCATGCCTATAACTATGGGCTCCGAGGTAGCTCAGATCCCGTTCTCTTCCGTAAAGTTGCAGATGCTGTCATCGTACCTGAGTTCAATCCAAAGAGTGGTGTCAAGATACAGATTAATGATAACGATCCCGTCCCTCAGGCAGGACAGACATCGGATGGTATGTGTATCGAGTATCATTCGGCTCAGTTATTGACTGCCGATCAGACGACGATATACAGGGTCTCGTAACTCAGTTACCCGCGCCATCATCATTGGCGGGCTACCGATTGACGCCTGTCGAGTTTGAGAAAGATGATGATACAAATCATCACATTGATTTCATTACTGCAGCCTCTAATCTGCGAGCCATGAACTACGGCATTGCTCCAGCTGATCGTCACACGACGAAACAGATTGCTGGAAAGATCATTCCAGCTATTGCAACAACTACCTCGCTTGTCACTGGCCTTGTCTGCTTAGAACTCTACAAGATCATTGATTGCAAGAGTAAGTTAGATGACTACAAAAATGGTTTCGTCAACCTTGCTCTACCATTCTTCGGCTTCTCGGAACCCATCGCTGCTCCCAAGAAAAAGTATGGCGAAACGGAATGGACACTCTGGGATCGTTTCGTCTTCGAGAATAATCCGACCCTCCATGATATCATCGACTGGTTTCAAACGAACCATAAGCTTGAAGTTACGATGGTCAGTCAAGGTGTCAGCATGCTTTGGAGCTCGTTCATCGGTAAGAAGAAGGTCAGTCAGAGCCGCTTCGTATTCTGAACTCGTTGATAAATGCTAATCTTCGACTGCCCATACTCAATTAGAGCCAGGAGAGGCTGCCGTTGAAGTTTTCTGACCTCGTTGAACTTGTCAGCAAGAAACCGATTTTACCTCATGTAAGGCATCTCGTTACCGAGATCATGGTTAGCGACGAAGAAGGCGAAGATGTGGAGGTAATTTTGTAATCATTTTTGGGATTGATACCAAACTAATGATGGTTTCTCTTTGATAGGTTCCATTCATAGTTGTCAGAATCTAAATAACAGTAATTCCTTAGGAATGTAAACGCACTTGCACTTGTACTTAATCATGTAGATCATAGCTCAAGTCAGGCAAAAATCAGGCTGTATAGATGAATGGAGAGGGAGGCATGTATAGCCACCATATCCAGTAAACCAACATCGAACGTGAAGTACCACAACTACCACGCACACATACTTACCTACGAACAAGAACACTACTATCGAATCATATGTAACCGAACGTATGAAGGACGTGACGGATTAAATTGTGAACAGGTGAGAACGTAAGCCGTAGCTACGAAAAAAAGGGCGACCAAGATTTAGGTCAAATGATAAGAGATGAAGCGATGGGAAAAACGTAATGGGAAAGTGCTTTTTTTGGGTTTTTCGTGTTAAGCTCAGAGAAGTATGTGCCACGAACAGTATCCTTGAAAATGGGTGAGAAGGAAATCAGAGATGCCAGAGAAAAATACTGGCTGATGAGACAATGAAACACAACAATTAGTGGACGAAAGTGTTGGATCATAAATACCAGGCTCGGTAAACCCATGCCGGATTGAAAGAAGGTCCAAGAAGGCATCTCAACAATAGGGCGGAGAAATAAAAGAGCTTGAAGTCGTTAATGGAAGGGTATCCTCGACGAAGTATCGCTCTTGAGAAGAAACTGTGTAGCACCTCGTCCTCCTCTGCCCAATGAAGAACTCTTATCGACCAAGGAGGGATGGGATGCTGGCGAGGATGGATGTCAAATCACAGTTGACAATGCATCCAGTATGTTGAGAAGAGAATAGCCTCTGATTCCCGTAACCAACAAGTGCATACGTCGTGAAAGAAGAGGGATGGCGATGCTATGAGAACATAAAAGAAAACAGCGGACAATGATGGCGATATTCAAAGGGATATGAGAATAGTACACGCCTTGAGGGCCGAGACAGAAGAACCGAAAATTGACCACAATTTCTGAAGGGCGGTCGAGAAGAGAGAGAAAAAGAAAAAAGCCAAAATCTATGTCTTGCAATCTCCCCTGAATAATTCCGCCACCTTTCAATCATCATTGAGTTTAGGTGCGCAACCAGGTCGTTTGTGATGTAGGGGTAGGTCCAAACGGAGGGGCAGTAGAATACGTATATCCCTGAGACCAATGGAGCTCAGAGTCAAAGGGGACGCGCTCGTTAACAGCCATACGGATGTCACTACCACGGTATTCAAAGATCGATTGAGAATACGAACGGGCATGACCATGCGATTGATAATTGTCCTGATTATAGAAGGACTGAGAACGGGAGTGCGGAAGAGGGAGTGTGTGTACATAAGAGTAAGTATATGTATTCTGCAGCGCTGGTTGTATGTGCGAGAAGTCTTGAACATAGTTGAGCTGCGGTTTCATGGGCACGTAGACTGCGACATTCCAGTTCGAATTGTAAGAAACATCCGGTACAGGATGATAGGGAAGGGGGGCGACGTGCGGAGGCTGAACGGCGACATAATGACCAGTTATGCGATTGCGATCCCGGAGGATGGGTTCATCGCCAGCAGGACTCCACTTCGCAGGTGGAGGCAAGTGTTTTACAGCGTCAACGATACCACAATCCCGAAAGTTGTTCTCATTGTCCAGGGTGGAGACTGAAGGCTCACTGGTTCTCGTATTACGAATCGAACGACGTCGGGGGACATATTCCTCACGCAGAGGACCGTCCTCATCAAGATCGATATCGGATACCTCACTGACATGCATTTCCATTTCAATCTTTTCACGGCGGCGCTCCTCCAGGCCAATGAAAACAGGCTGAGGAAAATCACCACTGAGTATGGGACTTGCCGAAGCTTCAACAACCTCTTCAATGGTTTTACGAATGATTGCATGGGGATTGGAGCCGGGACGAGAAATAGGCTGCAGGTGTCCAGGAGATGACAACGACTTGTGATAGGAAAGCAGATGTGCAAGCCATTGGGTCCATTCACGGTCCGGAACTGACAAATCGAAGGAGAAAGCATCAAGAGCTAGTGACTCGAGTCTGTTCAGAACATGAAAAGGCACGTTCGAAATAGAGTTCCTGAGTTGGGGATGGGTAAATACATGTCTCACATGAACTAAGGCATACTTACCAAGTCCTATTGGAGAAGGTGTGATCATCCAACCACTTATTTGCCAACATACACCCGAGCACGACGAGACGGAAGGGAGCACTAGACTCCACACCCAATCTAGCGGAACCCCAAGAAGGTTCTCCTAACAATGCAGTACGGAAGGCGGCTTCCTTACTATACTCGAGGCCCAGTACCGTATGACCAAAGTAGACTGGCAGCCGGATAATGTACCAAATAGCGAGGAAAACCGCCGAAGGCTGTAGTAGTGTCGAAAGCAGCAAAGAGTGCACAGATAGCGCCAAGTGCTGAGGAGGTGAGGCTGCATACTGCATAGAAGAATATCTGCGGAATTGGATTCAATTGTTCAATTGTATCAATTGTGTGAGCCGCAATGAACTTACGATTGGACAACGAAGGGAGGAGGCAAACTAAGGCCAGTCGTGCAAACTTTCCATACATAATCAGCAATCCAGTCAGCCAAAGGCTCTGCAAGCTTTTTATATTCAGTGTTGATGGATGAAGTGACAGTTTCCACCGCAGGCACAGGTTCCTTCGCGACATCACCGGGAACAATGGGCGCAATGGGAGCGAAACATTGATGAGCGATGTCATTTGGCCCCTCAAAAGCAGGTGCTTGCATAGTGATTATAGTTGGGTGTGTGTTCTCACCGGATGGATAGGCTTGTGCTTGAGCAACGGCGCGATCTACGAAGATGCCGAACGGAGTGGCAGGTTCGAGAGGACTTGAAACAGGATCTTCCGGAGACTGGTCGTTATACACAGGTGAAAGATCATCATGTTCATGGGCATGGTTATCAGGCCATGATTTGGAGATAGTGATATCAAAATCTTCCACATCTCGGCAAGGAGAACTGGCAGTCCATTGACTCTGATTGTCAAGATGGTCCATAGAGCAATCCGAACCCATATCGTCGTCGTCGTCGTCTTCATCCAGTGCAACATCAGACGGCGTGAACTGACCAAACAAGGAGTACAAGGGCGGAAGGCACGCTTCAGCGGGCGTTCCTTTAATAACTGACGCGTTGCCCGCAGCAGTCAACCCCCGAGGAAAACCCTGTTTAGACAAATGGTCAGTGAAACACGGTTCGTCCTCCCAGATACGGCGTGGCTTGGCTCTACGCCAAGCTGGAAGAGAATTTATCCACTCTTCACGGGTGCCAAAGGAAGGGGGAGGGCCAGTGGGACAGGGAGGGAGAGTGTCGGATAAAGACCGAAGATCAGTGACGTGAGGATGGGACTGCTTGTTTTTAATGACTTGGTGAGAGGGTTGTTTAATGAAGTGTGGAACAGGAACGGGCATCTGCGTTGGAAGAATAGATTCGAGCTCAAGGTCTTCTGCACCAGGAATGTGAGAAGGCAACTATGCCCGATCTACAGGGTACTCCTACGTGTGAAAGGAGCGGTAGGATTGAGGGAGAGGAACAAGTCGTGAGGCGGGCCGTGGAGTTGCAGAGAGACAACTGGAGAAGAAAAGGAAGCGACGGCAGACGCACAACGAAGGCGTGCCTTTTCCGAGAGAAAATTGAGGAGTTTTCACTGCTGGCAGTGTCTTTTTAGGACCAGCTTAAGCCCAACTGCAAGAGACTCTGCAAATCTAGAGGACGGTGCTCTTCAGTCCTGGCCTAGGTTATCTGTGCAAGGGACAGGAGAAAAACCTGGCAAGGAGAACCAATAGAAGAGGGTCGATCCGCCTGGTACAACAAGAGTTTTACAACTCTCCAACAAACCCTGCCATAAGCTATATACCTGCTTACGCAAATGCTTTCCCACGGCCTTGCCAGATCGGTCAACGCCGCTTCATCGATCGCCCATATGCCTCGCTACTTCCCCCTGGTCTCCTGATCCTGTGTCATGGAATTAGTCAACCTCTGACTTAAGTCTCTGTGCACTCACCACTGTCAACATCCACACCCTCATTGGTGCCCCTATACATAGTCCACGTTCAAACCCAGAGTCCTGCATAAACCACAGGCGACTCTTCTACCACGCTGCGTGTGTAAGCTTCTCGCAGCCACTATGCATACCCCACAACATGACTATACCGTGCAGCCATGGCTAAAAAGTCGTCACTTGACGCGGTTTCTCAGCTATCCTGACTAGGCAGGAAGTAAATTATGACGTTGACAGCTCTGTCATGATCAATAAATTTGCTTACTCTCGCGCAACGGAGAGCTAGACGAAGTCCTCTATCTCACCGCGCACGATGTGTCCCATACTGGCGGGTAAACTGCACCATGCAATTTGAATATCCGATGTGATTTCCTTGAAAGAACCTGATTTTGGACTGCAAATCCGACCACATTAGTTCTTCAATGGAGCTACTCCAGACTCCAAATGGGGATTTTTTGAATAATACAATATTAGGATCACACCTCTTTGGCAATATTGACAATGGTCTCGCCACTTTGCCACGCCCAAGTAACATATGCGTAGGCTGAATGTCCCGCCTTATACAGAGTCTGTGTGTCGTTTAGGAGGTTCCAAGAATAGATTCAATTGGTGCTCCAATGCACAAGATCCGGGACAAAGATGTACCTTAAACACAAAGCCAAGAAACAGATAATTCCCCCATAGAAACTGCAGGGATTTGGAGTACAAGTCATTCTTCTAATGCGCCATTTACTGCGCAAGACCAACGAAAACTTAGAGTCAATCTATCATGCAATCCACGCTTGTTGGGATGGAGTAGCCATCATCTCGTTCCACCTGTAAAGCTTCAGGGAGATGGGATAAAGAGGGAAGATATGGTTAAGGTAATTCCATCCGACTGGAATCTGACACCAGGAAACTCTTATTAGGAGTCGTCCGTAGTTCACTATCGGCCTATGAAAAACTGCGGAGAATCGTAAAAGAATGCAAGTCTGATCTACCCAGACAACCATAGGATCTAGTTAGTGTTCTTTGAGAACTCGTTGACGGTGGCTTCAATGGCATGAATTCCAGGTTTCATTGTCTGTCTCAGATTGATCCCACCTGTATAAAACTGCATGCTGCTGAGCAAGTTTATCGTGCAAGTAGCTATATATAATCCCAGCTACATCCATGAGCGCCCGTCGGTCTATGAACTTTCGTCTGGACTCAGACTACATCGAGGGTGGCTAACTAGCTCGGCTGAGTAGTTCTTGTCCATAATTGGAATGACGACAAGGGTTGGGTTGAGGGTTTACAAAGAGATAGGCACAACTGGACATTTCATTGATGTGATTGGTTCTTTTGTTCATTCCGAGACCACGAGAGTGGATCACGAGCAATCTGATAATCCTTCCCCTCCGCAAAAATGAGGCTATAAATGGCGCGAATTGATCAACGTGCAACTCCACAGAGCAGTAGTATAAATTCGTTTGATTGAACACGGACTCAAGATTTGAATAATCACCTTCTTCCCCATAAGATTAGTAAAGTGATGTTTCCATCCCTTAACAAGAAAAAATCAGCTCGGGGGAGCGATACATCTCGAGAGCGCAATCACGATGATTACAAGTAAGCTCACCCTTATTTGGATATGAAGCCATTGACAAACATTCATTAGCCAAGAGTAATTATTATAAACATCTTGGGCAGCTCATTGCACAT
>Ga0157357_1000649_pt1 | contig 14678 bp, 12 predicted proteins | sample AttcapACBM1_FD_111485 | JGI IMG/M metagenome (GOLD analysis project Ga0157357, IMG submission 111485) | Fungus gardens microbial communities from leaf cutter ant in Botucatu, State of Sao Paulo, Brazil - Atta capiguara ACBM1 | ecosystem: Host-associated > Fungi > Mycelium > Unclassified ... | reverse complement strand
CTAGGGTACAAGACAATGATAATATGATCAGCTGCACCAAAGTAATCTCAGTCAGCACCTCATGTAGTAGGTATTGTGTTCTTGCTCTATCCTCATGTTTTATGACTTGATTGCCTTGTGTATAATGGACCTTTTCCTTATTGTTACTATATATATATAGCATAGGTGTACTTCTGTATTCTTACACTTTACCAATTGCACAATTCCCTTTCTTATTCTCAAGTCTTTGCCTAAGTGCAACCTGAGCTCCAAGCTAAGGTTATAACACTATCACCTTCAAACAGATAGTCAAACAGAGAGAGCTAATCAGGAAATAGAACAATATCTCTAAGTATACATTAGCTATTAACAAGATGACTAGGCTGAATAGCTCCCTATAGTTGAGTTTATTCATAATAATAGGCAATACTTTGTAAACCTAGGAAAGTACCCAAACATTCATGGAGAGACAGAGAAATCAATAGAAAGGGTTCTAGAAGTAGATGAGTTGATATAAAAGATAAGAAAAACAGTGGAGAAAGTTGAAAAAGTCCTGAAGAAAATAAATGAAGTGATAAAGAAAAAAATAAATAAAAAGTGGGAAAAGACCATCAAGTACACAGAAAAAGATCTGGTATGGGTAGAGGGCTCAAATATCAATTCTGAATGACCAGCCAAGAAACTAGCCTTTAAGAGAGCAGATGTTATAATTACCATCTTATATCCTATAGATACTTACTTTATAGACAAATATGTACTAGAGTTGATTTTTTTATTACATGAGGCACTGACTGATAAAACATAAGGAAACAATAGAGTGCAGTAAATTGTTGTAGCAACCACTAGTCATAACAACCCTGTAGTTTGCTTACTTCAGCAAAGCTCTTAACTGGCTATCTAGTAGTGGGGATTACAAGAGAACTCAACAAGGAACCCTCGCTACATTGCTATCCTATTTATATAAGTTACAAGTGGTCTATATTACAACAATGTGTCTACTGCGCCTCCTGCCCTAAAGGCCATATGTCTGCCTCATGTCTACTCTGCAGTGACTGTGCAAGACTGTGCATCCTGCCCTAATGTCTATATGTTGACCATATGGTAGCAATGTAGTGTACATACTCCCTGATATCATCATCCTTGTAGACTCTTCTAGACCTATAGATCACTCTAGACCATTTTAGGCTTATGACATCATCTCACATGACTTCTAGGTCATGTGCCCTTCTCCTGTTGTAGACTAATAATATAACTAGCTATCTATATCTTATCTCTGTCCTTACCAAAGTCTGTCCACACTTTATTGTCTTATAACATAAATAGTAAGTCAGAGAAAAAAGGCTTCATCATGTTCTCCTCATTTTCTCCTTAAGAATGTCTTATGTATTATTTGTAGTCATTAGGTATATATAGCTGTAGATACTATTGTGTATCTTTATGCTTTACTAATTGACTTATTCTCCACTCTTACTCAAGTCTTTGTCTAAGTTACAATCTAAGCCAAGCTTAAGATTGTAACATTTGGTAAAGCATTATTAGGCTTATTTTGTAAAAGGAGAGTGCATAGTGGTTAGGCCATTGAAGAACTATCAAAACTACTTTGTGATTGTAGCAAGAGATATGGACAGGACAGAGAATAAAAACTAATTATTGTGGTAGAATCTATAGATAGGCAAGATGAATTGATAATGTCAGAAAATGGATATTGAGACACTCAAAGAAATACTTGGATCATTGAGAATCACTGAAGAATATACCTCAGATAAAAACAAAACTACTGAACTAGAAACACCAGAAGAAAATATGTTGGTAGTATCAGTACTAGTAGAGACAGTACAGGTAGTGACACTGAAGAGTATAGTTCTAGACCCAGAGTAATTTGAAAACTGGTGAAGAAGAAGGGATGTTGCAGAAATATATGTGCAAAAGAAAATAGATCAAATAAAAGAAGAAGAAAGAAAAAGAAGGAGACTAGGAAATATTACAAATGCAACAAAGTGGAACACCTAGCAAAAGACTGCAGAACAAGGTAGAAGATAAAGAACAGAAGTATATAGGAAGACTCAGATGACAAAGATGATAACAAACAGGAGGGTTTTGTCAGAGGTTTGGAATAGGCATAGTATGATGAACCTCTGTACATAATAAATCTCTAAATTAATATATTATTCCTCATTGATAAGACAATAAAAAATAGAGCTCAACATGTGAACAAATGTCAAGACATCAAACAGAAAGGAACTATGGTTAAAGATACCAGTTGATTCTGGATGCACTCATACTAGAATTAATAAACAACTAGTGAAAGAAGAACAGATAAAGATAGAACCAATAGACAGATCATTTGAGGTTTTCAATGTAGATAGAACTAAGATTTGTGCTACTGGAACTAGAAATCAATGGACACACAGAAAGGATTGACACAACAGTCACACAACAGTCATGGATTTAAATGGCATAGACATATTTTTAGGATATAACTGGTTGGTTAAACACAACCCAGAAGTAAATTGGAATATAGGAACAATACAGTTTACAAAATACCTAAGAGAATATAAGACACAACACTAGAACATTTCATTTACATCAAGGACATAGAGGCTACAACTAATAGAAGACACAGATAAAGTACAACAGGAAATTGGCAAGAAACTAAATATAACAAATCTAGAAGTTTTACTGGAGTACATTTGACTATTTACACATTTGTTCAATAAGAAGAAATTTGAAAAATTACCAGAACAAAGAGAATGGGACCATGAAATTAATCTAATGGAAGATGCACCAAAGGAGCTAAATGCCAAGGCCTATACAATGACAGTTAAAGAGGATGAAGCACTAAATCAATGGTTGGAAGAACAGCTCAAGGCAGGACTTATTGTGGAATCAAGTTTATGATATATAGCACCATGTTTTTACATTCCAAAAAAGGACAGATTCCTATGACTAGTACAAGACTACCAGAAATTGAACCAGTATATGATAAAGAACAAGATGCCATTATCCTTAGTTAGGAAAGTAATTAACAAGCTCAAGGATATTAAGTACTTTAATAAATTGGATCTTATTTGAGAATACAACAATATATGAATCAAGGAAGGAGATAAATGGGAAGTTGTATTTTTAACCAACAAGAGACTATTCAAACCAAAAGTGATATATATTTTGGATTATGCAATTCACTAGGAATATTCCAAAGGATAATAAACAGTATATTTCAAGAACTCTTATATGAAGAAGTATTGGCCAATTACATGGATGACTTTATTATATCTACCAAGACAAGAAAAGAACTTGAAAAAAGAACTATATAATTCTTAAAGATAGTAAAGAAACACAAGCTGTATTTTAAAATCAAGGAAATATCTATTCTAGATGTAGTAGTTGAAAGAGAAGTACAAATAGAAAATGACAAAGTCAAGGCTTTTAAAGAATGAAAGACTCCTACCAAGATAAAAGAAGTGGAATGTTATAAGATGAAAGTGTGGACAGACTTTAGAGTTAGAGTTAGAACAGATAAGATATAGTAGTAGTAGTATTATTAGTCTACAACAAGAGAGAGAGGGTACATGACTGGAAGTCATATGACATGATGTCATAGGGCTAGAAGAGTCTAGAGAAAGTCTAGGGTTAGAATGACATCAAGAGACATAGGTTCCTCATAGTGTACACATGGTATATACATATATGATAGAGATTAAAGAGTATGACATCAGAGCACATGTATATGGCATGTTGGCCTTGAAAAAGATGCATGGTGGATGAGTAATGGACATGAGGACAGGGAATGGACATTAGGGTAGATGTAGAGAAGTCATAACACAGACCATGAGAACTTTATATAAATAGTTGGTAGAATACTGTTGTGATTCCCTGTCAAGTTCTCTTATGAATACACAACTTGTGTTCCCCACTAGATATCTCTACTGAGAGATTTACTTGTAGTGCTGCTATTGGACATTATGTCTAGTGGTTGCCACAACATGGAAAGCTTCTTGAGGTTTACAAATTTCTACTAATGCTTTATCAAGAACTTCAGTTATACAATGAAACCTCTCAATAAACTCAAAAGAAAGAAGGAATGAAAATAGGAAGAAGAATACCAAAAATGTTGTAGCAATCACTAGTCATAAAGTCCAATAATCACACAAGGCAGCAAAGCTCTCAGTAGACTATCAATATGAGGATCACAAGAGAACTTGACAAGAAGTCTCTGCTGAATTGCTACCCTATTTATAAGTTACACATGGTCTGTGCTATAAATAATTACTCCTGCCCTAATATCCATGTATTGTCCATAAGTGTACCATATATACACCATAAGATAGCTATACAGTTAACATGCTCCTTGACATTATTCATCTAGACCACTTCAGTCTGCTCTAGGCCTATGACCTCACATCATGTGATATGTCATGTGACTTCAGTGTCACATGCCTCTTCATCATCAGTAAAAAAGAAAAAGGAAATTTAAAAGAAAAGAAGTATAAAATCAAGAAAAATAGATAAAAGAAAAAGAAAAATGTTAGTTCTCATGTGCATCATAACAGTACCCCCCTTTTAAGGTTCCTACTCTGGAGGAACTTGCCTCTCCCTCCCCTATTTCTTTTTCTTTCTATCTTGCCCAATTTCTCTCTAATCTTTTCAAATATTTATTCCCAAATTTCTTATTATCCCATCTAAACAAGATTCTCACCATATACTTCCCCAGTAACTTGCTCCTCTTGAACTCCTCTGCTTCTGGATTCAACTCCACCTTTATTGCCTTCTGCTTTCCTTTTCTCTTTTCTACTTGTCTTACTTTTTCTTCTCTTATCTCCTTCTTGAATTCTTCTACTAAGTCCCTCACAGTCTTCAAATTTTTATCCCCTTCCAAGTATCTTCTTCTGTGGTATATCCCTTCCATCTCACTAAGTACTTTGGTTTCCCTCTCCTCTCTTATCTATCTAAAATCTTTTCTACTTTGTATTCTTTCTCATCAGCTACCTCAATAGAAGGTGGTGGTATTTTCTTCTACCCTTCTACCTGCTCTCAATACATCACTATTCTTCTCACATTAACTACTGGGTATATTCTTAATGACACTGGTAATTCCAACTCTACTGCATTTTCTGATATAATTTTCTTGACCATATATGGTCTAATATACTTCTGTCAACTTCTTTGTCACTCTCCTCATTAACTCCATCAGAAAATCCTTCATACTTATTGACACCTTATCTCCTACTTTATACTCCTCTGCCTCTTTCCTATTCTTATCTGCCTGTTTCTTCATCTCCTTGTGTAATTTCACCAACGCTGCTTTTGCTTCTTCATGTCTATCCTTCATCTCCTTTACATATTCTTCTGCCTTTACATTCTTTCTCTTTTTTCTTATATCAAAGCCCATTCTTGGTTTTCTCCTATAATTGACCTTAAACAGTGATGATTTTGTTGTTAAAGGCAAACTTTGCAGTTGCCAACCATTCTGACCAATTGTTTTGCCTGTGATCAACATACATCCTTAAGTACTGCTCCAGCTCCTGATTTGTCCTCTCTATTTGTCCATCTGTTTATAGGTGATAAGCTGTAGACAACTTTGTTTCTATTCCCAATATTTTATTCAACTCTCTTGTCAACTCTGCTACAAACTGAGGCCTTCTATCTGATATAATGCTCTCCAGCAACCTATACAACTTCCATACATTATCTCTAAACAATTTTGCTAATCCTTCTACTGTTATCTTTTCTGTCATCACTACAAAGTGTGACATTTTCAAAAACTTATCGCATACTACCAAAATTGAATCATAGCCTTTAAACACTGGTAATTTTATAATAAAATCCACCAATATATGCTGCCATAGTCTCTCTGGTACTTCATTAGGTCTTAATTTTCCTGCTGGCATCTCTGCTCTATTCTTTATCCTCTGACACTAATCACATCCCTCCACATATTACTTCACCTCCTTTGTAATTCCTGGCCACTAATAGTTTCTAGTGACCAATTCTACTGTCTTCCACTGTTCTCCATGTCTTGCTATTGGTGTATCATGATGAAGCCAAATAATCTCCACTCTCAATTTTTCATCCCTTGGCACATATACCTTTCCCTCCTTCAACACTAGATCATCCTCTATCTGCCATTCCTCATTTCTCAATACTTTAACTCCAGCTTTCTTCATTTCTTCTACCACTTTTATTACTTTATCATCTCTTGCTTCTGATTTTTTAATCTTTTCTATTATCTCTTCTTCAGCTCCTTTGATTAACCACTGTTTCCTATCTATTGCTCTAATCTCTAACCACTTCTTTTTTAACATCACCTGATTTTCATTATCTCTCTCTACTCCTTCTGCCCAATCTACTCTTCTACTTAAACTATTAGCTCATCCCATACTCTTGCCAGCCACATGCTTCAAAGCAAAATCAAATCTTGACAAATATAAGGCCCATCTAACCTGCCTTTGATTTAAATTTTGAGCCTTCATGAAGTACTTCAAGTTTTTATGATCTGTCCATATTTCAAACTAATCCTTGGCCCCTTCTAAAAAGTGTCTTTATGCCTCTAAGTACTGAATAATCATTAATATCTCTTTATTGTGAATCTCATAATTTCTCTCTACTTCATTCAATGATTTCAAAATATAGGCGACTGGCCTCCACTTCTTGTCTTCACACTTCATTGACAATACTCCTCCCATAGCAAATTCTGATGCATCTGTCTCTACTCTCATCTCTTTATCTAGGTCTGGCATTACCAAGACTGGCTCTGTCATAAATCTCTCCTTCAATTCCTCAAATGCTTTCTGTTATTTCTCTTCCCAATTCCACTTTATCTCTTTTCTCATCATCTCATGCAATGGCCTTGCTATTTTCACAAAAACTTTGATAAACCACCTGTAATAGTTTGCCAATCCCAAAAACTTTTGCACATTCTTCATACTTTTTGGCACTGGCCACTCTACTACTCCTTAAATCTTTTCCTTCACCATCCTTACTCCATCTTTTCCAATTACTACTCCTAAGAATCCCACTTCTCTGACCTTTAACATATATTTTTCTGGTTTTACAAATAAATTGTTTTCTTCTAATCTTCTGAGTACTTCCTCCACTATCTCATCATGTCCTTTTTCCATCTCTGTTGCTATCATCATATCATCAATGAATACTGCTACCTTTTCTTCCACCACTAAATCTCTTAGGAAATCATTCATCATTGCCTGGAATGTTGCTGGTGAGTTCATTAACCCAAAGAACATTACTTTGTATTCAGATGACTCCTCTGGCATCAAGAATGCTGCCTTCCACTCATCTCCCTCCTTTATCCTCACATTGTTATAACCCCACCTCAAATCTATTTTCATAAACACCCTCTTCTTCCCAATACTATTTATCAGATCTGAAATTAGTGGCAATGGATAATTGTTCTTGATTGTCCAACTGTTCAGATATCTATAGTTTTGCACCATTCTCTTCTTTCCATCCTTCTTCAGTACAAAGAACACTGGTGATATCTGTGGTGACTTTGATGGCCTAATATATCTCTTCCTCAACTGATCCTTCACAAACTCCTGGACTTCCTCCCTTTCTACTCTTGGCAATGGATATATCTTCCCCTTTTTTGGCACAAATCCTTTTCTGAGATCTATGGCATAATTCCAGGCCTTTCTTGTCGGCATCCTTTCTGACTCTTTCTTCTTAAATATCTTCAAATATTTATAGAACCATCTTGGAACCATTTCTTCTACTGTTCTTAACTCTGTCAAATCTTCTTCATCATCTCTCTCTTCATCTTTATCTTCTACTATTCTTGCTATCACTATTTCCTCCTCTGTCATTGGTACTTTAAACTCTTCTCTCTTTTCTTTTTGCTTTTCTTTTTCTTCTCTCTTTTCTTTTGCCTCTTGCTTTTTTTATCCTGGCTTTGTCTGTCTTTCTGTTCTCCATTTCTTCCCACATTCCTCTAGACATATCATCATCTGTACTTCTCCCATTCTCCAATCTATCTCTGGATTGTGGCATGCTAGCCATGGTATACCCAATATAACTTCCCATTTCTGTTCTTCTATTACATCTATCAATGTCCTCTCTTTATTTCCTCTAAAATATATCTCTGCCTCCACTGTATCCACAATCAGTCCTGCATAATTTAATGTTCCATCCACTTTTCTCACATATATCAGCCTCTCCAACTTTGTCCTTCTGAATCTGTGCTTCCTTGCAAACTCTTTACTCATCACCAGCCCTGTTGCTTTACTATCCAACAATGCTTCTACTACTATTCCTTCTTTCTTTTTCTCCTGCTTCAATCCAATCTTCACCATCACTTCTCTCAAATATTTCTCTTTTTTCTCCTCCTCCTTTATCTTAGTCTGTTTTACTTCTACCCTTCTCCTCACTCTTTGTTCTCTCAAAATTTTCCTTCTATCTTTTACTACTTCTCTTCCACTTCCTTCACCTTTTTGTATTACTCTACTTCTCAACATCTCAAATTTATTTGAGGGCATCTGTACTGATCCCTCTTCCCTCATATTTCTACAATGACAGGCAATATGCCCAAAGTCTCCACAACCAAAACACTTTCTTTTTTCCATTACTCTTTGTCTATTTTCTTCTTTTCTTTTTTCCCATATTTCTTGCTGTCTCTACTCTTTCTCTACTCTTCTCTTCTCTTGTACTCTCATCTCTTCTACTCTTCTCCATTTTTCATCTACTCTCTTTCTTTGTTCTTCTTCTTCTTTTTCTTTTTGTCTTCTTTGTTCTTTCTCCTCCCTTCGCCTTTGTTCTCTATCTTCCTGTCTTCTTTTCTTTTCCTCTGCTGTCACTTGCAACTTTAATATTTGTTTTTGTAATTTTAACATTGTCATGTTATTTTCAATTATTACTTTCATCAATCTAACTGCTTCTTCTTTACTATATTCCCTAATCATTTTCTCTATACTTATCTGACTAATATCTGCAATCTTGTTTCTAATCTCTTTAAAAGGTCTCTTCTTCAAAAATGAAATCTATTCTCTTGCTGTCAATTGTTACCAGCAGAATTCTAATCTCTCTCTCACTACCTTGTCATTTGACAGCAGTATTATCTCTTTCCAAAAATATTCCTCTATAAGTGCTAGTCAGTATTCTTCTTACCTGACCTCACACTATCTACTAACTAACTATCTACTGCCTTACTAACTACTACCCTAATCAAATTCCTGGCTAATATCTCTAAGAAGGAAATCTCTAAACTAAACATTTCCTTACTAGACAATGCCACTGCTCTGCATGAACAGATTATAAGGAAACCTGCAGCACAAGCCTTCTACATGAATATCACTATCTACTATGTTCACAAAAGGTGATATGACCAATATACATGAGTGGGCAACCATGCAAATGACTAGCTAAGCTTTCCCTGCCTAGCTAGTATACTCCTTAAGCCTAAGGCCAGACTATATGTCTTCTTGACTTTGAGTGTACTGCCCTTGGTTGAGGATGATAAAGAGTAAAAGAAAATAGGAGTCTGTATAATGTAGAGTCCCTAGAGGTAGTCAAGTTCTACTGTTGTGGCAACCACTAGTCACAAAGTCCAATAATCACACAAGGCAACAAAGCTCTCAGTAGACTATCAATGTGAAGATCACAAGAGAACTTGACAAGAAGTCTCTGCTGAATTGCTACCCTATTTATAAGTTACACATGGTCTGTGCTATAAATAATTACTCCTGCCCTAATATCCATACATCATCCATGTGTACACCATGTGTATACCATAAGATAGCTATGTAGTTAACATACTCCTTAACATTATTCATCTAGACCACTTCAGCTTGCTCTAGGCCTATGACCTCACATCATGTGATATGTCATATAACTGCAGTGTCACATGCCTCTTCATTGTCAATAAAAAGAAATATAAAATCAAGAAAAATAGGTAAAAGAAAAAGAAAAATGTTAGTCCTTATGTGCATCATAACAAAAGAGCATTTGAAGAATTGAAGGACAAAATCACAAGTCAACTAGTACCCACTCCATCAAAGAGGAAATAAAAATTTAGAGTAGAAACCAATGCTTCAGGACATACAATTAAAGAAGTTTTATCTTAGAAACAAGAAGAAAAATAGAAACTCATTGCATTTTTATCAAGGACAATGTAAGTAGCTAAAAGAAACTATAACAAGTGTCACAAATTTCATTCAGTTTGTATCTCCACAACCAGTAGACTGATTTTCACAAACTAAGTTGCACTGTAAAGCCCCGAATGAGGGCTATCTGCAAATATATGGGATGTACAAAAGCAACAACAAACAACTGAGATATCAGGTCATCATTAACTATAAAATCTTCATTTGATAATATCTCATGAATGACTGGATGGATTCACACGATCAAACTTGCATTGGAAAGTGCTCATCAAACTGTTTTCAATAATATATGATATATTACATAGCAATAAGTATTTATAGGGATACAAGCATATCAATGTAGTGACATAATTAGTTACCTTCTAAAATTAGCCTGATATCTGTTATAACAGATGACAGCTCCTATCAGGTACAAGTTTTGATCATGTGATGGCAACAGCTTGTGCACAGACCATTACTCTTTTGTATATATACTTCTGTGTCTAAGGATTAGACCTCAGACTTAATAACATCAATTTACAGCAATTATTCTTGTTGATACTACTCATCACCTATTATCATTATCTCCTTATACTGAACCTCTGAAACACCACTAAGTTCAAGTATCACAACCAGTGAGTAGCTTATTTGTGATAGCAAGGAAGCTAGTAAAAGCAAGAGTTCAAAGTGAGGATAAATACAGAAGTAAGAAGACAAGAAAAGTTAGATATAGCAGAAGAAAAAGACTTTAGAAGGGGGAAGTTACCAGGGAAGTATACAGCAAGAATATTGTGTGGATGGGATGATAGTAAATTCAAAAAGGAATATCTAAAAAAGTTGAAGAAGAATTGGAACAAATGGAAGAAGAAAGATAAGATGAGATAGGGAAATGAAGCAAGAAGTTCCTTTAGGAGTAGGAACCTTGAAGGGGAAGTAATGTCAGACATACAAAGCTTGGACACTAGTTTCTTTATTTAATTTCCTTTTCCTTTTCTTTTTTTTCTTTTTCTTTTTTCTATTATGTTCTTTATCTAGATCTAGGGTTAGGGTTAGAGTGATGTCAGGATCACATGGTCATAGTAATGGTCACATGGAACAAGATTAGGGAAGTAGTAGCATAAACCATGGTAGTTTATTATATAAGGTAGACAATCTTGTACAGAGTTCTCTATTGAGTTCTCTTGTATTAACACTAATACAAGGTTCTTCTTATAGATAAACTCTAAGGTCTTTAAGTCATAACACATAAACCTTTCTTTATAGTATTAACACTAATTGAACAAAAAGTTCATGAGAACATGAATGCTAAAATGGTGGTATTGTTATAATTATTACCTCATGTTTTATATATACTTGTTTTATGGACAAACATGTGCTAGGGTTTTTTTTATCTCTAACTCACTATTTACTATACCTTGTTGTTTTCTCATGTTCTATCAGTTAGTGCCTCATGTAGTAGAAGAGGCTTCATCATGTTCTTTATCATGTTCTTCTCATTTTCTCCTTAAGGATATCTCATATATTATTTGTAATCATTGGGTATATATAGCTATAGATACTATTCTGTATCTTTACACTTTACTAACTAATTCATTTCCCACTCTTACTTAAGTCTTTGCCTAAGTTGTAATATAAGCCAAGCTTAAGGTTGTAACAGTAGGCCCATTTTCTATAATCAAGAAAATCAGATATTCAGTATACAAGCTTAAAATCCTCAAGATGTAGAAAAACCTATATCTAGTTATCAATGAGTCAAAATTGAAGCCTTACCATTATCTAATCTTTGTGTAGCAACATACGTCCTCACTAACAGTCATTGCTCCAAGTCAAGAGGAAGCTATACAAAAAGTTGAAAAAATCTTAAACTCTAAAAGACAAGGAGACAATCTACAATATCTTGTCAAGTGGCAAGGCTAACTATTTGAAAAATCTATCTGGGAGAGCAAACATGAGATCACCAAGAAGGCCTCACAGTTATATTAGGATTTTCACAAGAACCATCCTATTGTGACAACTATTAGTTAAGACAACTAATAGAATACTAAAACAAATTTAAGAGTCAAGTATCCCATAGGAATTACAAGAGAACTTGACAAGGAGTTCCCAATGTATTCCTATACTATATATACTACTAGTACCAGTTCTATCCTAAACTATATGTGTTGTTTATGAACCTACTATACTGTTACCATAAGACATGTTGCAACCATGCCTTTAACATCATTGTTCCAGTTTTTTCTACCATATTCTAGACCCATGACATCATATCATGTGATGCATCATGTGATCATAGTCACATGCCTCTTCATCATTCAAAAAGATCAAAAGAAAAGAAAAGAAAAATAAAATCAAGAAAATAAAATAAAAATAAAATATTAGAGTTCAAAAGTGTACTATAACATATCTAGACACACCCAAGCTCCCTACAATTTGTATACCTGAAAGATCATATAGCAAAGTCATGGAGATATGATCTTAAGAAGAGGGTAATGTTATGATTTTATTAGTATGAGTAGAAGAGTGTACATCACATTACAAGTTATATGAGACTTAGAGTAGTGATCATGTATATGACTCCTTAGTCTCAGTCTAGCTACTAATAAACCTTACTTTTCCAACTACTGGTTTACAGAAGTTTTATAACATAAGTTCTATCAAGATCGAAGAAGGTAGACTTGATTTATTTTATTTTTCTTTTTGATTTATTTTTCTATTTTCTATTTTTAGAACAACTAGGGCTAGGGTTGATTGGTCACACCATCACATCAGTCACCTGATGGTGTAGTCATAAAACAGATCACAAGACTTGGAAGAACTTAGTAGAAGATTCGAAAACAGATGATGTCATACAATATAGACACCACATGTTGGTCTCATAGACTACACATGGTTGTTTAGGGTAGGATGCACAGTACTTAGCACGGACCATCTGTAGGACTATATAAGGTAGACTAGTTTGTAGAAGAGTTCTCTATCGAGTTCTCTTGTGTTACTCAATATAAGAGTTGTTCTTTTATCCCACTCTAAGGATTTAAGTTCATAACAAGTTTAGTAAGGATATCTAAGATAGAACAAACACTGTGATCTATATTAGAATAGATCTGGAAGTGTGAATGAGTAAGAGAATATTATCTGTGGGTTAGGATAGATATGACTGAATTGAAATATAACAAGTTGTTGTCTTTAGAAGTTCTCATTCTGTTCTCTTAAGACTTCTCTTAAGACTTTCTAAAAGTAAGTATCACTTGTATCTTATTGAGATATTATACTCAAGACTTGCTGGAGATTATAAACTCTATAAATTACTATAGATTTTGCTCAGTTACCCTAACATAACTTATATGCTGTTTATATATCTTTTCTTAGAACATATTAGTGACATATATATTGTTAGAGCAACTAAGCAAAGTTTATGGAGTTATATAGAGTTTGTAATCTTTAGGGAAACCTAAAAGAATAGTATAAGGTTTTTTAAAGATAGCTAATATTCTAAATCTTTTTACTGTCTATTGCAATCTAGTGGAACATGTTAGAGTTGTGAATAATAGACTTAGTTTTATTTTATTTTCCTTTTTTCTTTTTTTAAATTTTATTTTGAGTTTTTTTTTCTTTATTTGGATATAGACAAAGAAGACAAAAATGTGACATCACATGTCACAGTCACATACATGTCACATAGGCATGACTTGGTGGTCACATCAGTTATGGTCATGATTATATAGGTCATATGCTTATGTGATGCAATGGAATAATATAGAAGGTTTTAGAAATAATGATGTTATATAGTATGGTTAACACATGTCGACCTTAAGACAAACATATGGTTATTAGGCTAAAAGAGGGTAGCACAGACCATTAGTAGTTTGTATATAAGGTAGACATCTTGTACTTAGGAACTCTATTGAGTTCTCTTATGTTACTTAATATAAAAGAGTGTCTTTTGCTTAAACTCAAAGCTTAAGTCATAATAGAACAATGCTGAGATAATGTCAAAATAATAGTGTACAGATGGTTAGAAATATAAGTCAAAATATCTCAAACATTATCCAAAAAGATAGAGTACAGTTAGAGTAATAGAAAGTAGTAAATTAGTGGTTAAGAAAGTCTTCTAAAAGAATAAGGTGTAAGTATAGGGTTTGGGTTCTATAGTAATAAAGTCTATAGATCTAGTAGTGATTTTTGGAGGTGCAGAGTAGTAGTCAAGTCTATAGTAAATGCTATAAAACTTAGAGAAGTAGTGATGACTATAGAAAAGCTTATAAGATGCATAGTTGAGGAAGCTCACTTAGCTGGGCATGATAAAAAGTAAAAGTCAGGTTCTCTTACAATTACTCTAATAGTATATATCAATGCAAATCTAATACTGGTATATACTATTACTACAATAAAAAAACTTGAGAGCTTGTTATAGCTATTGTATATGTTAATAATATATACTTTATAATATTACATACTATCCAACTACATTTAATGACATCTATTCTAGATAATGCTTATCTCATTTGTATTCTTCTGACACAAATTATGCTCTATTCCAATCATTCATCAACCTAAGGGCAAAAGCCTCTTTATTTTACATCAGTCTCATGAAGTTCTAAACAATAATCT
>Ga0157357_1000648_pt1 | contig 14684 bp, 9 predicted proteins | sample AttcapACBM1_FD_111485 | JGI IMG/M metagenome (GOLD analysis project Ga0157357, IMG submission 111485) | Fungus gardens microbial communities from leaf cutter ant in Botucatu, State of Sao Paulo, Brazil - Atta capiguara ACBM1 | ecosystem: Host-associated > Fungi > Mycelium > Unclassified ... | reverse complement strand
ATGCCATCAATTTGTGACTGATGTGACAGCGTGACTGATAAACCCTAACCCAAGTTGTTCTAAAAATAGAAAATTAAAAAGGAAAAAGTAAAGTAAAGTAAAATAAAAATGAAAAGGAAAAATAAAATAAAGTCCACCGTCAACGATCTTGACAGCAATTGTCTATGTTGATGATGTTTACTTTATGAATTCAAAAGATCTCCCACTTCTCTTAGAATTGAAGTGAAAATTCATAATGAAATAGGAATGTTGTTACCTTGGAGAAACCAAAGAGTTTCTTGGGATGCATATAAGTCACAATTATAAGAATCAAAAGATCTTTATAGACCAATCTGAATACTTAGACAAATTTCTAGTATGCTTTAATATAGTAACTAATCCAACAAGTACTTCACTGCTATTAGGCTATATGTTTAAACCTAATGATAAACAGTGCAACCACAGTTTCTGTGTAAAGTATTAGATGATTGGCTTATATTCTGATATAAGATTTGCTATAGTCCAGTTTGCTTAATAGATAAAAAATCCCTCAAATAAACATTATCAAGCTGAATTACATTTCTATAGATACTTGTTTCATACTTACAAATACTGAATAGTCTATAACAGACTTAGCAATAAGTCTGTTATAACACACTCAAACTTAAACTGGGCACAAGATCTAGAATCTCATAAATCTATGACTAGTTACTTTACTTTTATAGCTCATGGAGTAACATTCTGGATGAATTGCTAACAAAAGATAGTAGTTTTGTCTTTAACTAAGACTAAGTACATAGCTCTTTCTAATCTCTATAATGATAATCTTAGTTCACTTTTCTAGAGATCTAATTTTATACAAGAAAAGCACTCCAAACATATTGATATTCACTATTACTATATAAGAGACTTAATTGAGAATAAACAAATCAAACCATATCATATTGATAAGAAAAAGAATTCTGATGATATATGTACTATAAATCTTGGTCAAGTAATAGCTAATATTTTAAGTGCAAGAAAGTGATAGAGGATAAGATAATAGTATAAGTTTAGCTATCTGAAAATTTTACATTAACTACCTAATTAGTTGAACTATTAATTGTGGTACAAATGCTTACTAAGCAGAATGCTTTGCAACATTACTTGTGTTTCTTAGCTCTCTACTATAGAGCTTACTATTAGTAAGTAGTCATTAGTTGTTTACATTGCACTATGTTACTGTATATTCTATTACTTTTAATAGTTATGAGCTTAAGTACTAGAGCAAAAGGTATACTTGTGTATTGAGTGATACAAGAGAATAGAGTTCCTACTACAGAGTAGTCTTCTAATCCACTCTAAATGACTAAGTTCTTCTAGTAGTTTCTTCTAGTAGTTTCTATGATATTCTACCAAGTCATATGACTGTGTGACATAATATCATACTCCTTAGCTAAGTCTAAAAATGGAAATAAGAAAACTAAATTACAAAAACAAAGAAAAATTATAAAAGACTAGAAAAATAAAAAACAACCAAGTCTACTTAGAATATTTCTAACATAGTTATACAATGTAAGACTACTCTTTGGATCCTTGGTGTATTTTATACTTCACTTACTGGTGGAATTAAGGCTCTGGCAAATCTTCTTTCTATTTATCTTTATCTCAAGAAGCTAGTTAGGTAGTCTTGTTTCAGAACTGCTACTCTTCTTTCTTAGTATATACTAATGTCTTTACTAGAAACTCAAAGAGTGTTTGCCCTCACCCCTAATTGCCTGCTCTTTTGAATAACATCCAGTGTGTTTATTTAAAGGGTCTTTTTTGGATACTAAAATATTACTTCTTAATCTTATTAAATACTTTAATCTCTTTAATACTAAGGCTATCTCAGGTTGTAGGTTGCTTGATAACTTTTCTAATTCCATCTTAAGACTTCTTTCTTTTTCTCTACTCTCATTGTTATCACTGATATAAGTGCTACATTGTCAAAAACACAAGAAGTAGACTTAAACTTTTCTTATTTCTTTTCTTATTTCTATTTTCTTTTTGATTTATTTTCCTTTATTCTATTTTTAGAACTAGGGTTAGAGTTAGAGTGACAAGATCACACTGTCACACAGTATGTCACATCAGATGACATGATCACAAGTCACATGATACATGAAAGAACATAGAACATTCTAGAAGAGATGATGTCATACAATGTGTGATACACATGTTAACCTTAAGGCATACACATGGTCATTTAGAGTAGGCTAGAAATAGCTTGCACAGACCATTAGGTATTAGTATATAAGGTAGACCATCTTGTACAGAGTTCTCTATTGAGTTCTCTTATGTTAACCCAATACAAGGTTCTTTTCATTGACCAACTCTAAGGTCTTTGATTTGTAACATACATCTTCCAGAAACATGTAGGCTATTTCTGCTGCACATTTCTAGAAACTAGAACAACAGGTGTCATCTTCTAAAGTCCCAGCTAGTTCAACAGCTACTTCTGATACTGAGCTATTTGCCATAAGACTAGATATTGCCAAGGTTACTAGTATGAACATTAAACACATTATCCTTATCACTGATATTCTAGTCTCTGCTAAAAATACAGTGGATTTCTCTATGCATTCTGAACAAGTTTATTCCTTAACTGTCTGCTTTGTACTAAGATTGTTTTTCTCTTGTGGTCTTAACCATAGGATTAAATTCTGGGACTGTTCAAGCAATGCTGAGTGGTCCTTACATATACTAGTCCATAATGATGGGACTAACATTAGAATAGCTGCTGGACTTTATCTAACAACTTCTATTAATGCACTTCACTCCAAAAGTCTCCTCTTATGTTTAAATGCTTAGAAAACATCCTTCAATTGTCCTACTGTTCAAGGGCATCATTTCCTCACTCTTAAAGACAAGAACCACAAGCTCTTTCAACCCAGCTACTTCAAGGGTAGTAGTTGGCTTCTCTATATTGGCTAGTCAGTCACATTATGTACCAGGGCAGCTGGAGCCATTCTTAACCATGCTCCTATTAAAGTTAAAGAGTATAGACAGCACTTTTTCTCTACAGAGTGTATTTAATATTCATGTAGCCATTACTATATGAAAACACATCAACATATCTTTGCAAACTGTCCTAGGTTTGCTCACAGCCCCTTGATTGATCTCTCTTTATCAATTAAGAACTTTGTTGACTTCTTGAAGAAGCATCTAAGTGTCTTTGTCTTTTCTTTTCAAGAATGACCTCCTTCTCCTTCTGAGTTTCTGTAAGTGCTCAAATAGTTTGCTTTTCTGTTTCTGTAGATAGTTTTCTTAGTTTTATCTCTCTCAGTTTCTTTTGACTCTACTTTCTCAGTATAATAGGTCTGTTTATAGACTTGAATGTATAATTAGTAGGTTAGTTATAAGCAACATTTATCTTGATTTCTTCTTGATTTCTATTTATTAGAAGCAAGTACTCAGTCTGACACAAATATATGTAAACAGCTAAGGTTTGGTGTTCTACACTAGAGTTTTTTATAAGTAAAAAAAGAAATATCAGCACAACATGAACTACATAGTTCTGGTCCAAGCATTGGTGAAACTGTATAGTTGGTCCCAGCATTGCCTGGCAGTCTGTTAGACTGCTAACCAGATAAGATCAAAGTGATCTGCTTTAATAATAGTGTAAAATAGAGAGAAAGATAATAGATTGAGAGAGAAGAAATAGAAAGTTTATCTTTGTGACATCATGCCTTAGCCAACACTATTGATTCTGATAAGGTCTTTCTCTGTCTATACTGTCTCTTGAGAAGAAATTGTAGACCACTTGTTGTAGATAGTCTACCATGGACTGTGATTGAATACCATATAATAAATTGTTAACCAAAAAAAAATTCCCATAGTACTTTCTTGGTGGAGTTTACTTCTATTCAAATCTCTGACTTCTATCTTTGTTCAAATCATAGAGACTTATACATATAGTAGAATCAGTCAAATAAAGTCTTTCTGACTTTGATTTAATAATCAAATAAAATACTTACCAAATTACTGACTCAATAATGACTCATTAGGAGAGTTATCACTCTGGTAAGGGATCGATTCTCTTTTATACGCTAAAGAAATAGTCTTAGTTATGAAGATTAATGCTCTGTGCTGTAGTAGCTAAAGTTGTACTTGAACAACTCTTTCATCATATCCTCTACCTGAGAGGCTATTTGAGTACCATGCCTCGTAATTGTGCAGCAATTTGTTCAGACACTACCACTATCAGCTATACTTAACAGTCAACTGCATGAAAGAGTCATGTTGTATTATGAAGGATCATATATACCAGCACTACTTCAAAGGACTAGAGCAAACGTGTAAGTTCAAATTCAAAAAGTTCCCTCTTCAACTTTTCTGTTGACCTACAAAAGCCGACACAACAGGCGGGGCACTCGGAGACACAGAAACATTGGAAACTGACATTGATACTTCCGCTGTCATCTGTTTAGCAACGTCATCCGAAACAGGACCTCCTGTGATAGAAGTAGAGTATACTTGGGAATAAGAGGCGCTCAGATTCGCGAGGAATGGAAATGTCGCAGTATTAGTTAACAAAGACTTCGGGGTCAGATTATGCTGCAGCACTGGAGTCTCTGGAGTCCACGGGACAAGATGATCATAGCGGCTTGACATGGTGAGTGGCGGCACAGACTGCGTAGATAAGGAAGAGGGCTGTGATGGTGACACAGGTGACAAGACCGATGGCGGAGAAGCCGACCTGGCTATCGGAACTGCAGATGTTGTGGACGGTGATGGAGGTTGTAATTGGGTAGAGATTGATGGAAAAGATGGTGGTGGCGTAGATGTGGATGGACATGTCGGTGTGGATGGAGAAGTTGGATTCAATGCAGGAGAGGTAGGAGGTACCGAAACGAGAGATGAGATAGTCGTTTGGCTATGTCCACTCAAGGTCACATCGGAAGTCCCATTCAAAGTCGGCCCTGGAGTAACGACAGGTCCACTTTTCAACGATGGATAGAACTTTGATTGTAGTCCTGACCAGAAGGAATCATATGTAAGAGATGTCGGGCTGAAACCGTTCGTTGTCGAAGCTGATTTGTTGACGTGTGGCACGGAAGACATCTTGGATAATGTCATTGGAGTAGATGTTAGAGCTGTAGGCCCAAAACTATTCCCAGTTGTGTAAGATAGGGTCGTGGTAAGGCGAGTGTGCTGGGAAAACGATGATGTGGAACGTTGGTCCCCCTCGCATGTAAACGTCGACATGGAAGCAGGGATATGTGATAGTGTACTCGTGCCAATGCCAGAGTCTATGTTCTGTCCAGAGGATAGAACCTGAGAATCCGTTATCGGCGTCTGAGCAGAGGTGACAGGATCTTGAGGCGGCTGAGCAACTCGGATCTCTAGGGAAGCAGGTGGAGTAGATGAAATACAGACTGAGGTGTTCAGTCCAGCCGAGGCTGATAACTGAGGTATCACCGCGGCCGCAGGCCCAGGCGTCAGCCTCTTAGCTGTCGAGCTGTTCTCTTGAGTATGGTTCTCAGGGAAAGTATTCAAAGAGGGAAATCTGGACTGGGATTGTAACAGTGACTTATAAGGAGAGTCGATATTTCTTGTTGTGGCAGCAGCAGGCATGTGGTCAATTTGGCCGGGGGTCAATGCAGATGACGGTATATATGATCTGATACCACGTTGGTGTGAGTGGTGAAAGTATAGATTTTCTACTTCATTCAGGTTTTGCCGTTGCTGCAGAAGTTGGTATCAGACTCGAGAGTTGATACATGAGAATAAACACACCCAACCGTATTCAACTTTTAGCCGTGCATACTGCAAACGCATTTGCAGCTGTCTCGACAACTGAGCAAAATGATTAGATATATCAGTATGAAAATTATGATTAATGGTTGGCTCACATGGTTGGCTTTAGCCCTCTCCAAGGTGTGCTTCCTCTTCTTTTCCATCTCACTTGCGTGTGAGGCAGCCGAAACCGTAGAAACCATTTTGCTTTTCCGCCTGGTGAGAAACAGGGGCAGTGGAATATTATAGATATTATAAACGTAGATGTATTATCAATGATCAAGTTGAAGTTGAAGTGCCATGAGGATTCAGGCCTTCAAGAGAAGCGAGCCCGTGTTTTCGGGCACGTGATCCTATCCTGACTCCACGTGCCAGAGAAAAAGTAATATACTAAGGACTTCCGATACGCACTATGAGATGTAACCGGTAGAGTTAAGAGGCGTTCTATTGGATTTGTTAGTTGGAGCGAAAAGTACATGACATAGACGGATATGAATGGGAAGGGAGATTATCATGGTGAGTGTTCTGGTTGGTTGTGATCCGGCCTCTACGAAGCTTGAAAGAGGCCTGACTCTAGTATAGAGTGGGCATTGACTGATAGCACTAGGCTTTTAGAGGAAGGTTGCTACAATCCTTAGAGTATGTATAGTGATTGTGAAATCTCGCGCACCTTGCGGTGAATCAATAATCCTGGCGCATTTTCGATGCATTTTCGATTCGCTGGCTTAAGGCTGTTCTCGAACACGTGCCAACCGATATCTAATCTATTTCCTGTGCCATCCCCACTGAAATGCTCGTTCCTCCGCTCAATTTTCCAAAATGGCTGAAGAACAATGAAGATCTACTCCAGCCTCCTGTAAACAATTTCTGCCTCTACAGGGGGGAAGACTATGTGATTATGGTTGTCGGCGGACCCAACGAAAGGAACGACTATCATGTGAACGAGACAGAGGTCAGTGTAGTGTAGTGCTTTCGGACAAAAGTTCCATCAATGACTTCCAACAGGAGTGGTTCTACCAATACAAAGGGACGATGATCTTGAGAGTTATAGACGATGGAATGTTCAAGGACATCACCATTGCAGAAGGAGAAATGTTCCTCCTCCCTGGTAATTTGACATCTCTTATGAAGTCTGTGGTTAAACTTACCACCCCCAAGCTAATACACCGCACAACCCTGTCAGGTTTGCCAACACAATCGGCATAGTCGTGGAGCGCACGCGACCGGAGAAGTCGCTAGGTATGTCCTTTCTCTGTATCCGAACGACCCACTTGTTTAATCGACGTTCGGATTCAGACCGGCTACGATGGTACTGCCATTCGCAGGCCCATGACAAACCCACCATCATTTACGAAGAATCATTCCATGTCACTGACTTGGGATCACAGTTGAAACCCGTCATCGAGCGTTGGCAAAATACAGAGCAGTTGAGGAAATGCAAAGATTGTGGTAAAATCGCTGATCCCAGATAAGGAATTATGTCCAACAGAGGACTCTGATTTCTTAGTGGAGAAGATATAAAATAATAATGTGCATGTCAAAAGCCAACTAGAGTTCCTACCAGGTTTTTGATAAATATGGACGACACACAACAAGATACATTATACATTTTTGTTCATTCATTAATCCCATGTGCACAACTAATGATCTACAGCTGCAAGGGGCTTTATTAGCAGGTATTATGGAATGTAAGAAAGGATGACCTTACTAGCGAACCTTTGTCCTTCATCTCTGAAGGTTTCCAAAGCTTTCCAAGCTTGTCCAGAAAGAATGCTCTTCCGTGCAAGCTCGGTTCCTTCCTTGTAATCTTTGGCAATTCCAGCAACGACCAAAAGTGCAGAAGCGTTCATCGATACAAAATCCAACACTGGAATAAGATCCTCTGGGACCTTGCCTCCCGAACAGAACAAGCGTTTGAACATTTTCGCGTTTTCTTCCGGACTGCCACCAGCAACCTTGATCAAGCTATGTCGATTCAATCCAAAGTCTTCGGGTGTCAGTGTATCTTCTGTCACTTGGCCATCTTTGAGTTCCCAGACCCATGTAGGACCGGCACAGCTAATCTCATCGATCTTCTCAAACCCACAGACGACGAGAGCACGTTCCACGCCGCCCTCACTAAGCGATTGTGCAAAAGTATAGCCGAGCTCTCTTTCAGCTACTCCAAGGACCATTCCACGGGGGCATGCGGGGTTAATTAGAGGGCCCAAGACGTTGAACATAGTCCGGAATGGTAGTGCCTTTCGGTACGGTGCAATCACTGACAACGAGCGGTGATAATGAGGCGCGAGAATGAAAGTGAAGGGAATGCGCCTGATGGGAAGAGCCGTTCCGGGTGATGGGGGAGTAAAAAGACAATCGAGCGACTCAAGGAGATCAGCTGAGCCTGAAGACGAGGATGAAGCTCGACTTCCATGCTGCGTTCCGATATCAACACATGAAATCGAAATGACTACAGGACAACAAACCTTGACCACACGAGCACCGGCGCCAGCAGCAGCGATCCCAGCGGCCGTACTGACATTAAAAAGGTTATGTCCATCTCCACCAGTTCCAACAATATCAACGGTAAAGTCCTTGTCAAGATCCTCAATGGCGGGTTTGAGGGCACGTTCGCGGAGGACTGCAGCAGCAGCAGACAGAGATTCGGGTCGACGTTCCACCCTCTGAATATGTAAAGCGACAAGAAATGCACCAATTTGTGTAGGGTCCAGAAGATCTGGAGTGAAAAGGTGATTCAAGGCCTCTTTAAGGTCATTAGCAGAGAAGTATTCGGGTGTCTGGACCAGCCGAGCGAGGAGGGGGCGGAAGGTTTGCATGGAATATTCTTTTGTAACCATAGCCTGAGTATTTAACATGCTGGCGTGTAATCATTATGCCGAATGATTCCAATCCGGAGAGTAAAATATCCATCATGATTAGTTGTTTGATGTTAAATCCGACGGAATCATGTGATGAGATCTGATTGTGCATTGCACGTTTCCCGTTCCCGTTCCCGTTCACAATTTCTCTTCTTTCCTGAGCCTCAATCTTGCCTCAGGACCACGAAACTAGTTCCCTATGTACACTGACATCGTCATTGTATCAAATTCAATTTGATACCCTCAAACCGTTGAGGAAAAGGGGATACCTGTAGTTCTGCGCAAAATCAAGAATCAAGCCGAGTGTGAATGATTACTGTTTCGTACAGACGAATATCATCCGGAATGGCCATTCTGTACTGGTGTTGATGGAGATGTACAAAAATCAGTTACACGAGTGCTGTTGGGCAGCACCTCATCTCATGCCCATGAAATATGGAGGCAGCAGTGCTCATCGAACTCCTGTTCATATCAATGCAGATGACTTGCTCTGCTTCCCAATCTCACAGAAATTTCGTAACTCCATCTGTTACCAACTTATTCCTGTGATTTTGGGCTGTCCCTCTTCCCATTGCCCATGGTTTAATTCAATTGGCAACGGCAACTTGATACACATAAAATTACCCTTATTGTGGTTCAAGCTAAAGGAGTGTATGTATTCAAGGGATGACTAAAACACTTCCAAGTAGAACACAGTATTGAAGGCACGTGATAAAAATCTCTTTACCGACTGGCGACAAGAAAGTGATATTCCAGCTTCATAGCCTTTACAGAGAGGCCTTCAAGTTATGCGACGATGGCAAGCTTGCAGGTGATTGAGCCTGAAAATTCTGTCTACAAAATCATTATCATATAATACAGCCCTGTACGATTAGATTACAAGCAGGTGAGCCAGTCTTCTGCAGCTCTAAAAAATTACCTCTAGATTACCAAATACAATAAATGATCACCAACCAAAAATCCTAGACAAGATGAAAAAATTCAGCTATCGATCATTTTAGAAAGGAAAAAATGACATACTCTTCATGGACCTCGATTCCACCAACACGGCTCCTTCTATCTCCATCCACACCTCCAGCAGCATCTATCACATCCTTCGCAAGTTCACGAGGTCCACAAACACCAACAACAACACCTGTGATATCCTGAATATCCTCCTTCTCCCTCCACTCCGATACAGCCTCAATATCAACCTGCAGCTTTCTCACAGCCTTCGTCTCATAGAACGCATCACGACCCCGACGAGCATAATGCGGTTGTCCTGAGCTGCCTTTCATAGGTTTTCCATTCGAGGTATTGATACGACGAATATCTGATGTGTCGAAACGGGTGCCGACAGATAACGCTTTGGAAACGGCATAATCGACGATTTTCGTGATACGTGGGCGACCTGGGGAAAGTGAGAATCCAGGGATGGTAGGAACACTGGGTATAGTGTGTGATGCGCGGGTATAATGGACCGAGATGCGGAGGGGGGTGAAGACGGATTGGTTGATGAATGATGCAAATGTTGGAACAAGCGGAACAACGGAAGCTAAGCATGGTATTTATTGACTAAGTGTTGTGAGACAGTTGGAAGGTAGACTTACAAGCATCAGGAACAGTCCAGATCAATTCGATCACTTTGACTCTACTTTTCCCCTTGAGGTCTTTGTTGATAAGGTCCTTGACCACGCTCAAACCGAACGTGATGCCACTACCACCAACAATGATCACTGCAGCAGAGAAACTAGCAAAATTTGTATGACCGGGACCACCTGCACAGCTTTGGTTAGCATCCAGTGTAACACGGGAAACGAACAAAGTGTACCGTATGGACCCTCAATCCAGACTTTCACCTCACGACCCAGAAGCACATCCACGTAATCACTCATCTTCGCCATCTCATACAGTCTCTTCGTCCATGTTCCAGTTCTCTTACACATTAATACCATACCCTCTTCGCCATCCCTTCGACGGATATTACCAACACTACCACCAATTAAAGCATCAGAAGCACCGACTGAAGCAATAGTGAAGGGATGCACTTCGGACCAGCCAAACCAGCCTAAACCCTTTGAAAGAATCCGTACTCGAACGTGTTGACCTGCACGCCAGCCGGAGTTGATATTCGGAACCTCGATCCTTGTGAGATCCAGCTCAGGTAGAGGACGAATCGTAGCTGTTACGATGCGAGTTTTGATGAAACGAAAGACATAATCAAGGCCGAAAAGACCGATGGTAGCTAGCACATATGGGATGAGTCCGGGTCTGTGTAAGTAGAGCTGGCAGGAAACGATATCAAACACTAATATAATTATGATTTGAGCGGTATTATAACTTACCCCCGGAAGGATGAGACTGAAACACAAGACATGTATCGTGAGAAATACATTGTACATCTGTCGTCTGAAGAAAGCAAGGGAGAAGACCCAGAGGACATCAAGGCAGACAAGGGCAACGAGACCCCATGCATTTTGAGGGTGACGGATAGAAGTGGAGAAAGTGCCAGCCAGCGACCATTTATAAACTGAAAGGCAAGTGGGTTAGAATGATATGATGCGACCGAGAGGAATGACTCTCACCATACCCGAAACCATGCAAATTTGCCGTTAAGACTACCACTCGACCGGCATAGCGGTGAAGATAATTCAGCTTGATTCATTGACTCTTGTCAGATCAAAAATACAGAAGGAAGTTGGACGTACATTTTCATATCCCACTCCGAAGAGCGTCCCCAAAACATTATTCTTTGTTCCATAGGCAACCACAAATGGTAATTGAGCTATCGAAACCCATCCCACGCGACTGTAGTCCACAAAAAAATTTGATTTATACAGAGTCGCATAAATCAAGATCCAAGAATAAGCGAGGAGGACAATAGCTTGACCAAAGGAATAACTCGGGGTGAGTCGATGTCGAAGGAGAGGTAGCATCCAGCGCAGGAAGGGAGGGCACGATGGGATATGGGTTGGATATTGCATTTCTATTGCACGACCCATGGCGTCGACTCGCTTGAATGTTTGTTGATGATAGGCAAGTGTATGGGACTCATCAGAAGCAACGTAATGAGACGTCGGGGAAGGTGGTTGAGTAGTCGATCCATGTGTGGCTTGAATGATGCGTCGAGAACGAGAAGCTGATCGTGCGGGCCGATAGGGAATATAACGGAGTATGTGTCCAATGCGCCAGTCATCAGAGCCCAACAGGGCGATGCCCTTGGGTAGCCGAAAAAGAAAGACGACTCCTAAAATTGCAAGAACAAAAAGGGTGACATGGAAAATAAAAGACTCTGAGTCGACCTCTCGTCCACTGGATCCGACAGTTGTAGCAAACGAGGCAGCCATAGGGTACAAGGTCGCCTCCAAGCGTAAAACTATGTGCACCCGGCCTGGAGAGACGACTATTCCCGGCTCCATTGGCTTAAATACACGAAGAAAATGAGTGCCTCGAGGCACATGTCCGATCACCTTCCTTTTCTAATCTAGGGTGGATATCAAGGCATCTTCATTTTCATCGTTATTCAAAATCAACGGAAACTCGCGCACTGAGACTTCGGTGGATCCAGGGAGCGGGTTTCCAACACCTTTTAGAAACCCTCCCTCCGCCTGGAGTAGGCAACAGCGTAGTTTTAAGGGCAGGAAGACCTGTCACATTAGTAAAAAAATTACCAATATAAGTCTCGGTGGTCTCCCATAGTTATGCTTGACCGGTGCGATCAAAAAGCTGGGGCTGAATTCAAGGGCGATTCAAGGATATTCAAGGATATCCAAGGAGCTCGAGCTGATCGAGGGGTGCGCGGCTTCTTCAGTCGGAATACAGCTGAATGCATTTCCGCAGTCACGACGACGTCGACCTGCGGACTTACAACGATCGGTTGCGCTGCTTGAGAGTGGGAACCTACCTTAGTGTTTGCCACACATCACATCCTTGCTGTCATGAAATGAATGTCTGGACATGAAACCTAGAGCGAATTGAAGCGTAATGGTCAACTCCCTTAATGTCTCAAAGCGACGTCATGAAAATCGGAGGATGAGTCGGGAAAATCCTGTGCTGCCGGTGAACCGAGCAATCCTTCATGGACCATTTATTCAAATACTAATAAATCTTGTGGAAACTACAGTTTGATTGGGAATCATTAAAAAAAGGTGCATTGAATTCAATAGGACTGAACAATTGATTTCTCGTCAAATGTTATTTGCAAATCAGTCTTCCCATTCTTGACAAGTAATATAACTTGTTTGAAGATGTGTTTCCAAGACCCTTTCTGTCCGAGACAAGACCCTTTCGAGAACAGAGTGCAGATATTACTTAGCTCCCTCCAGACATATCTAACTTTTGATATTACAGATTACAACAGATTCAGACCCCTAACATAGTATCACAGAGCAACTATATTAGAGTACATGTGTTAGAATGCAGTTTGTGTTGGTTATGGAAGACTGAGGTCTAAAGGTTTGGAAGACTAGGTATAATGAATAGAGCAGAAATGTTATGAGCTGCCTTGGCCATAACTAATATTTTCTTTTTCTTTTCTTTCTGTCTCTACAGTTGTCATGTGGTTATACAATAGTAGAACTTGACAGACCCTGAATAGTTCCTCATTCTAAGGTTGCTAGAACCTCTTATTTATCACCTGCATTCCAATTTTATCAAGAATAAGAAAGAGCAATATCTTATAAATCACTCTGATAACTCAAAAGTCACCCAGTGAACTGTGGACAACTATTTACTGTAAATAACTAGAAGTTAAAAATACACTTATAGAAAGTTATATATATGATCAGATATATAACTGATATACTAACTTGTTGAAGTTGGGCCAGCACTGTTATAACTTAGATCCAAAGGGTTAGAACAAAAGACTACTCTTGTATTGAGTAACACAAGAGAACTTGATGGAGTTCTCAGTACAGCTTATATACACATGGTTCCTGGTCCATGTTGTATCTAGCCTACCCTAATGTCCATGTGTTATCCATAAAACCAACATGCTTTGATTGTGTTATACAATGACATTTGTTCTAGAACCTTCTCTAACCTTGTATGCATCACATGATCTTGTAACTGTGACTGTGACATTGATGTGACCATCCTGTGACAGTACCATATGACATGTGACATCACACTCCATCCTAACCCTAAATAAAATAAAGACAAAAAATGAAAAGAAACTGAAAATAAAATAGAAGGAAAAATAAAATATAGTCCAGCATTCACAACTCTGACAAGCACACTTCAATTGATCTACTTGTGATATGACCTTCCCATTTTGACTAGGTATACCCTTTTATAGTCATTGGAGAATGCTAGCCTTGCTCTTGCATTTCACCATTTCACTATGCTTTATCTGCTGTCTAATATTATCTAGGTCATACTATCTGGGTCATACTAAAAGAGAATATTGGTTATAACTGTAAATTCTCTTTCACCTCATCTTAGTTGTCTATCAGACATGGTTCATACTAGGAGATGAAAGTCTGTGAGGGTTAACTTAGGAATACATAGAGTATAGAAACTCCATGCAATGAGCTAACTGATGTGAACTTGTCAAAATGATCTTGACTTCAGCTTATGTGCTATGTTATCTATCTACTATGTGGTTGTAACTTCAGATGAGTGGATGAAGTCTGAGATGGAAGTGAGTGCTGATGTTGGTATATCACTGTTAAACACTGGGGATTGAGTTCAATAGAAGTTATCTTTGTCAATTATCAGACTAGCAAATTGTAATATAACTACTAGTCTTATATACAAGTCAGATAGTTAGGAGATGCTCAGAGATTTCAGTGTACAGCCCTAAACAGAAGTTTTAGTGGTGAAACACTGACAGGGGTTAGATAGGAGAACTTTGCTATGGAAGATTGAGTTTAATAGGAATATCCCTGTTATAGAAGACTAGATACCTGAGTTGTTACATCAATACCACAGAGACATGTTGTAAGAAGGATGGGCTTGTGTTAGAGATGTTATAATGATAATACTGCCATGAGGATGTATCTTCAAAATAGGTGGACTTGACATATGATATTGTTTATCTTTACTTGGTAACTCTTAAAATAAGCTTTCTATTATATTGTACTAACCAGCATTAATAGTTATGTT
>Ga0157357_1000643_pt1 | contig 14740 bp, 22 predicted proteins | sample AttcapACBM1_FD_111485 | JGI IMG/M metagenome (GOLD analysis project Ga0157357, IMG submission 111485) | Fungus gardens microbial communities from leaf cutter ant in Botucatu, State of Sao Paulo, Brazil - Atta capiguara ACBM1 | ecosystem: Host-associated > Fungi > Mycelium > Unclassified ... | reverse complement strand
CCACGCGCAGAGATTTTATCTGCATCTGTGGCGTTCGATAGCTGACTTTTGCCTAGCATCTCGTGATACCCGCCTGGTCAGCCATCGTGAGTGGTCGATGCAAGGTGGTAACAACGAATGGACGTACTGATAATACTCCATCACGCCTGCCTGACCAAGCTTCTCCAAGAAACCTTCGTCATGAGTAATGATGATGAGCTGGAAGTTAGAATGAGTTCGACGTTCGTTGATAATGCTTTATTAACATCAAATATCGTCAGTCGATTACGTATGTATTCAGGCTTTGGCTCACTCGATGAGACTTGCAGCCAAAGCGTCAATATTCTCAGTATCCAATGCGTTGGTAGGCTCGTCCAATGCAAGAATGCCACAGTTTTGACCAAATGAATCCGACAGTGCAAGGCGGATGATTATTGAAGCCAACATTTTTTGGCCTGCAGAACAACGTCCGCGCATGTCCATCTCCACTTGGTCTTTAGTCATTACCACCTAAGCCTGACGTCAGGAACACGGGAACCACTGCAGCAAAAAAAAAAACACGACGCACCCTGTAGTTGTAAGAACGTTTATTGGCACCTCCCTCAACATCTGACTTGATCATGATTCCATCAATGTCTAGCCAGAGGTTCAGTGCTCGGAAAATTGATTCATTTTCAAGGACTCACCTGTCCCTTGGTAAGTCTTGTTCCAGAGGTGCTTCATAATGTCGTTCACTTCTTCCATCTTGAGCGTATGATACTTCATAATAGCGCTAGAATACGTGTAAGCGAAGACCCAGTGCCAGAGTTATTGTACCAACTTGTCAAGTGCCTTAGCATACTTTTCCAGGTCACTGTTTGCCATGTCGGACACCTGAAGCAGCTTCAAGCCACATTGCATGGTGAAGCCGAAAAGAATTAATTACCTTAACTTTTATAAGCTGGTCTGTATACCGTTTATTGATGTCTTTAAAGTTTCTTTTTAGATCCATATGATATTTGTCGACTTGCTGTTGTAAGGTATCAAGCTCTCCACGGACGCGGCCATACTGTAACGACACATAACGTAGAGAAAGGGTCAGTAATCTGTCAGCACAAACTAGCACATTGATCCCATACCTCAACACGGAGATTATCTTCCTTCTCCTTTGCAAGCTTGTACTTCTCGTCAAAATTCCTCCGTGCCCTAGCCATCTCTTCCATGTCATGAGAATCTATCTCAGCCTGCACTTCACTCATCTGTTTTACGAGTCTTCTTGCACGAATGTTATCCCTGAGGTTCGCCACTGAAGCACCGCTCTCGTTGATCTCCTTCTGAATATTGGCCACAATTTCACGAATTCCGTTAAGCTGCTTATTAAGGTGCTGCAATTCCGAATCTAATTGCTCGACTCGATCCAAGGTGGTCTTAAGTTCTTGGGCGCGTCGTTCTTTGATGTACCTGTCAAAGGAGCTCCATCGTGAGATGCAATGAATGAAAGATGGAAGTCTTACCGCTCTACGCTCTTGTGGATATGATTGAGTTTGTTGTTGCTAGCGTTTAGTTCCTGTATTTGTGCCGAGATTTGATTGACTTTGCCGTTTAATTCTAACTGTGCATCTTGAAACGAGGCATTCAGTGCCTCAATTGGCGCTTCTCCTTCGTTTATTTGATTGTCAAGATCCTGATGATAGATCGAACCAGTTTAACATGATAGTGTGTAATGACGCTTCATGAAACACTAACCTTAATAAAATCCGTGAATGAAGTTACCTCCTTTCTCATTTTCGCAATGCTCTCCTCTAGTACCTCCTTTCCGTGCAACCTATTCGACAGTCCCAATTCCTGTTTTTCCATCTCGTGCAAGCTATCTTCGAGACTCCTGATTGTCACGTTCTGTCGATCTCTCTCGAGAGTTATACTCTGCTTTTCGCGTTCAATCGCTCGGCTAGATGTGGAGCAAAGGGGTGTTATCTCAAGATGATTTATCATCGGGAGGAACATACAATGTACCCGAAACTTCGTCTAGTTCTTGCTGAACGTCGTCAGCCGTCCTAGCGGACCCAGTATTCGTCAGTGAGTTCTCTATAGAAGTTGCCTCCTGCAGAGCCTTTCCCGCCTCCCTCTGGAGACGTGCAACAGTTGCAGCTTGTTGCTTGAGGTTATTGAGATCGCGTATATGGACCCTAATTTCATCGAGTCTCTCTTTTTCCTGTAGATACCATGTTCAGCTAACAATAATAGTCAAAATGTTGAGCAGACATCCCTCGTCGGCTTTCAACCTGAACTCAGGAATTTGCTTTTCGAGTTCCTTGACCTTTGCAGCGAGTGCTGGAACTTCCTCAGATTCCAATGTCTTTCTTTTCGCGTGTGCAGGGGACAACTTCTGCAACCTCTCAAACATTTCTTCCCAAGCGGCCACCTCTTCTTTAGCACTCGCAATGTCAACAGCTTCATTTTGTTTGATGAGCGCTCTCAACTATGCTTGGGCGTCACCTCATTGCGTCAAGTTATGAATGTGAATACACATACAGTCCTCTCCATGATAGCGAACTCTCGATCATCCATTCCACGACTACACGCCTGACACTTTTTCTTTTCCTTGCTGACCTTGATCAGATTCTCGTATACCTGGTTGGTTTGGCCAAGGAGAACATCATTGCGACGAATATTAAGCTCCACTGAAACAGTTTCTAAAGCTTCCTCATAGGACATGTTTTCAAGATCATCTGACAACTCTGCCTTGATTTTCATGTTGATGGCTAGGAGGGCATAGAAATACTGAGTTTTAGGGCAAACAACACCAGGGGGAGGCAGGAGATGATGTACATACACTCAATTTCACGGAGCTTTGTCTGTCTGTCTTGAACCAGATTTTCTTTTGACTTGGTCGCGGATTGAATCTCTGCTGATAAGTTAGCGAGACGGGTGTTGATTGCAGAACTATCCTTTTCCTTCTGTCCTAACAACTCGTCAATCTCTCCCTCCACATTGTCCTGAGTAGAATCCTTCCCGGATAACTTCCGGTATCTCTCGTTCACGAGTTTAAACCTATTCGAACTGTCAGAGACAAAAGTCATTATATCGCAAAGAGAACTAGGCTTACGTATTATTGGCCTCGTTTGTCTTACTCTTTACCTCAGCCCTCTTAACATCTAAACGCGCTCTCGAGTCAGCCTGAAGGCTCAACATGCGTAGTTCCATGTTTAACTTCTCCCTGGTCTCTTCCAACCTCTTTCCCTTGTCGGTCTTCTCTTGCAGACGAGATTCAAAACCGGCTCCGGAGAAGTCAGATCTGAGTTTCTTGAGGCGGGATTTCTTTTCTTCAATATCGCCCTGAAGGAGGGAAAGCTCAGATTGAATACTTTGTTCGTCTTCGAGTTGGCGTTCCGTTCTTCTGATATTCGTCTGGCGCTCTTGCTGAGGAAATAGAATACTTAGTAAAAGAAATTAAAAAATTAAGAAACATACGATTTGTTCCTCGAAATTCTTCCTTTTCAATCTCTTATTTCCGAGATCAGATTCCATCTCAAGTATCTTGCGTTGATGTACGCTAGTTTTGTCTCTGATTTCGGCCTGGTTGTGTTGATCAACGTCGTCTTCGATCTGAAGGGACACAACATACCTGCAACTTCTCGAGGTCCACAGTCTGCCTACGACGCAACTCATCCAAGCAAGCAATAAATTCGGATGAAGAAGAATAATCGGAAGATTTGATTTTATGTTTCTCTCCGAGCTCGTCAATCAACTGTTCTCTCTCAGTGACTTGTTGATTGTGTGCCTCTTGCTCCCCCAGCAGCTTTCCATGTTGACCCACGCATTCGGTGTGTTCCTGTCGTACACCATCAATTTTTTCTTCCACGTCCGCTTTCTTATTGATTTCACTTTGCAATCTACGTTTCTGCACAACAATGTACTCATCGAAATTGGCGAGACGTGTTGCAAGTTCTTGGTCGGATCCTACGTCATGTGAAGATACTTCCCTTTACCGTTTTAGTTGAAGGACATACCGGTCAGTTCCTGCAAATTTAGTTTGAGTTCCTTATAATCATCTTGCAAACGACCTTTTTGCTTCACAAGGTTTTCGATGTGGATATATGTCTCTCGGAATTTAGTCGCATGTTCGTAGAATTGCTGATTGGACACAACTTGGGCATCGTACTGATTCTTAAGCTGCTCATATGCCGCTTCCTTATCTGCAATTGTTGCACGGGTCTCAGCGAGGTTCTTCCTGACATCGTCAGCTCTGTCTTTCTCTTGCTTGAGGCCACCGAGCCTCGCTTGCTCTGCCTTGAGATCCGAGGCACGCTCCTTACGCAAATTTTTAATGTTGTCAAGTGCTTTCGCATACCTGAACTCGGAAGAAATTAATTGAAGCCAGGGTCGAGTCAACCGATGCACCTTGTCGCCTCGAAAATATCGTCGAATTTCTTTTTAAGATTCGATGGCTCGGAGAAAGGCCAGTAGGAGTCTTCTTGGTGGCAGAAGATGACATTCTCAAGAACAGCCTTCGAGACGCCAAGCAATTGGGGTATTTCTATGTCCATCTCGGCACATTTCGTAGAAATAGTCGTGCGCTGAAATGATTGATTCATGAATAAAAACATCTAAATTCAGCGAAGGATAAGCCTCACTTTACCTGTCTTGTCTGACTCATTCGCCAGAGACAGAACGCCCTCGAGAGTTTTCATCGTCATTGTTGTCTTCTTCGCTGTTAAACTCAGATTTCTAACAGCCAGCATCTTGGTACCATTTGCAGCATAGAACCTTAACTTTACCTGCGCCTTCACTTCTTTCTCATTTGCCATCTTCGGGTCATGAATGAAGGCGCCTCCTCGAGTACCTGGTGGTTGGTCACCTGTCGTGGCGTACTTGAGGCATTCTATAATGGTTGTCTTGCCGCTACCATTGTGGCCGACTATGACAGTCACAGGTGAGAAAAACTCAACAATTGCAATCTGTTTGTCGTCAAAAGAACGGATGCCACGAATTGCTAGTTTATCCAAGTGTGCCATGAATAGCAATGGTATATTGTATTCACTGTCGTTGTGAGAATACTCGTGACAACCATCACAGTGTGACTTTCCAGTATCCGACCATTCGATCACCAACTCTTTACTCTTTCAGCCGTGACCATGGCGGCGAATAACAGGCCAAATAAATTAGCCTTCTTGTCTATGCCCGCGCCAGCATCTTATGTTGCTGGTCTCGGACGAGGGTATGTCCAGTTCAAAATCAGCAGAGGAATTACTAACATTGTACACTCAGTGCTTCTGGTTTCACGACCCGTTCGGATATTGGTCCTGCACGAGAGGGCCCTTCTGAGGAAGTTATTGCGTGTGTATCACTGTATAACCAACTTTTGATCAAGGTCCTCATGGTACGTTAGTGAGGCTCGCGCCCGACGAGGTGAAGACGATATAGATCCCGAACAATTTCAAGATCCAGATAACGAATTTGGTCTTTTTGCTGGCACAACATACGAACAGGATGATGAAGAAGCCGATAATATCTATGAAAAGGTTGACCAAGCTATGGATTCGCGGCGGAAACAACGGAGGTGTGTCCCTGGTTAGTCGCATTATCATCTTCCTCGATTAGACTGACAACTTGCTTCTCTTCTCCTACAGAGAGGCACGAGAGCAAGAAGAGCTAGCGAAACATCGTGCTGAGAGGCCAAAGATCCAGCAGCAGTTTGCTGACCTCAAGCGCGGTTTGGCTGCAGTGTCGGACACGGAGTGGGAAAATATCCCAGAGGTCGGCAATCTAACTAGAAAAAAGCGGAGAAAGGAGGAGAGGTCATTTGCTGTACCAGACAGTGTTATTGTTGGTGACAGAACAAAGGGGGAGTATGAGAACAGCTTGGATCCTCGACAACAAGAAGTACGTCCTCTCTCAGTCAAAAAGACTACCGAAAGCTGAGGAAAAACTGCACTGTTGCCCAGGTGGGCGGTTTTGTTACACCTGCAGAATCTGGTACCCTTACAAATTTCAGGGAAATTGGTCAAGCTCGAGACAGGATGCTCTCCCTCAAACTCGACCAGGCATATCCTAGTCCTTATGTCCCAGGACAGAGGTACTCATTAGTCTTAATAGATATCTGGTACAGCTTCTACGTCTGGAACGTCCACTTCAGTCGATCCAAAAGGCTATCTTACTTCTCTCGACAGTGTTGTTATAAAATCTGAAGCAGAAATTGGTGACATCAAGCGTGCACGCATGCTCTTTGATTCTCTTGTCAAATCTAATCCAAAGCACGCACCTGGGTGGATCGCTGCGGCTTGCCTAGAAGAACATGCTGGCCGCATGGTCGCCGCTCGGAAGATAATCAAGTCTGGTTGCGAGAATTGCCCGAAGAGCGAAGATGTTTGGTTGGAAGCCGCACGTCTTCACGTAGGTTCAATCTGAACAATGAACGACGAGAGTTCTCAATAGAATACAGAATAACCATGATGCGAAAATTATCCTTGCCAATGCAGTCCAATACGTTGGGCAAAGTGTCAAAATATGGATGACAGCCGCTGACCTCGAGAACGACCAGAAAGCAAAAAAGCGCGTGTTACGGAAGGGTCTGTTAATCACCCTTTCAATCTCATGCTCAATCTCACCCTCCACATTTGCGCTCAACAGCTCTGGAACACATTCCGAATTCGGTCCGACTTTGGAAAGAAACTGTCAACCTCGAAGAATCAGCAGCGGACGCTAGAATTCTTCTCGCACGCGCTGTAGAAGTCATCCCCATGTCCGTCGAGCTCTGGCTTGCGCTCGCTCGCCTGGAAACACCCGACCGTGCGAAGGCAGTTCTCAACAAAGCACGAAAAGCCGTTCCCACCAGCCACGAGATCTGGATTGCCGCCGGTCGCTTACTTGAACAGGAGGCCATTTCCCCACAGGCTCCTGAAATTAAAACTGAAGAACAGAAAACCAAGGAACTCGATATGGTTGACCGAACAATTGAACTCGGAGTTCGTGAGTTGCGGAAACACCAAGTCTTACTCACGAGAGACCAGTGGCTAAAGGAAGCTGAGAAATGTGAGAGCCAGGGAAGCCTGAGGACGTGTGAAGCTATCGTGAAAGCGACGGTAGCAATGGAAATTGAAGAAGAAGATCGGTTGGACACATGGGTTGGCGATGCGGAGAACGCAGAAAGTCGAGGGATGGTTGGGACCGCCAGAGCCATCTTGGCATATGCTTTGAAGGTTTACCCCGACAGACGGGGCCTCTGGCGAAGAGCAGCTGAACTTGAAAAGACTCATGGCACAAGGTACTCGACTCGGCAGTCTTCTCTTCACCTCATTAACGGCATTTTTGCTTGTTCGTCACCAGGGAAAGTCTGGATACTTTGCTCAGTCAGGCTGTCAAGCATTGTCCCCAAGCGGAGGTTCTTTGGCTTATGGCTGCGAAAGAGAAATGGCTGGCTGGAGACGTTCCTGCTGCTCGCGAAGTTCTCGAGCGCGCGTTCAACGTCAATCCTGAGAGTGAAGAGATTTGGCTGGCCGCTGTCAAGCTTGAGTCAGAAAACGGTAACATGGATGTTGCCAGACAATTGCTTCAGCGCGCCAGAGACGTCGCTGATACGGACAGAGTCAGCCTCTCGCTTATTCTTATTGCTTGAACTAATCGGATTATAGATTTGGATGAAATCTGCTGTGTTTGAGCGACAACTCGGTCAACTTCGAGATGCACTGGACACCCTTGAGACTGCCCTTGCCAAATTTCCGAAACTCGCCAAGCTCTACATGATCCAAGGTCAAGTCCATCAGCAATTGAAGAACGTCTCAGCAGCACGTGCTTCCTTCGCTGCCGGTCTCAGGGCATGCGCTAAAAATGCCACACTCTGGATCCTGGCCTCTCGCCTTGAAGAAGCCGATGGAAAGAGTATTAAAGCGCGCTCGTTACTCGAAAAAGCCCGTCTTGTGAACCCTGCAAACGATGAACTCTGGGCTGAGGCTGTGGGCGTCGAAGAACGCTCAGGAGGAGCAGTACAAGCGAAAGCTATGCTCGCTCGTGGATTGCAAGAGTGTCCGACATCAGGTCTCCTGTGGTCATTAACTATTTGGTCTGAGCCACGACCTATGCGCAAAACACGATCTGTCGACGCATTGAAAAAGAGTGCAGATAATCCGCTTATCATTTGTACGGTTGCGCGACTGTTCTGGGCTGAACGGAAGATTGAAAAGGCAAGGGAATGGTTTGGTCGGGCTGCTGCTACATCCCCGGATCTTGGAGACACATGGGGCTGGTGGTTGAAGTTTGAGCGAATGCATGGGACGGAAGAACATAGAGAGGACGTAAGGACAAAATGTGTTGCTGCAGAACCACATCACTCGCCCGTATGGCAGAGCGTTGTCAAAGGTGATGCTAATAGAGGAAAGAGCGTCAAGGAGCTTTTGGAGCTGGTTGCGGATGCTCTGCAATAAATACAGTTTATTTATCTGTCATGTATGGCACAGCCACATCATAATACCACGTCGTTCTGCATTGCACCATGGCCTTTGCAACACGTAATCTCCCGCCTTTCATCCAAGATCTAGGTATATCTATTGTGGGAAAGGCGAGCTTCGTTGTCCTTGTCGTCTCCCTGTCCTGACTCCTTCAGCCAGAAATGCTATGTATCCTTGGTTGAAAATCTCAACATTGGAGACATTGATTGTCTCAAATATGCACTATCCAAAGGACTAGGCATTGGGATAGTTGTTGGCGGCTCAATCATAAAAGTCCCGCAAATGCTTCTAAGTGTGTCAATCACAGTTCCCTCTATTTCGATTATGAAAATTTTGCAGTTCTCAATGCAGGCTCAGCACAAGGCCTGTCATTGACAGCCTATATTCTTGAAACGCTCTCTTATGCCATTACGCTTGCATACTCTGTCAAAAACAACTTTCCATTCTCGACATACGGGGAGAACTTGTTCCTCACCATTCAAGACATCTTGGTCACCCTTCTCATAATTGCATTTGCCCCTGCCTCGTCAGGTAAACCTCGAAACCTATCCCTTGCATTTCTCGCTATTGCTGGAACAGCGTATTTGCTGCAATCTCTGCCCCTCCCTACTCTTGCCCTAGTACAATTCTCTACCCTCCCACTTTCGTTGTTCTCAAAAGTCCCACAAATCACACAGAACACAAAGGCAGGAAGCACAGGCCAACTCAGCACTGTCGCTGTCCTTGCTCAGATTCTTGGTTGTATTGCTCGTTTGTTCACAACGGCAACAGAAGTCAAAGATACCCTCGTATCGTCTGGATTCGCATTGGCCCTCGTGTTAAATCTGGTGTTGGGGTCCCAGATGTGGATGTACTGGGGTAAAGAACCTACCGGAAAAGTAGCGGAGATAGAAGAAGAGAGTGAAGAAATCGCATCGCCTCAGGTAAAGGCAGAGAAAGCGAAGGAAGAGGGGAAGTCGAGTGCTTACGAGGCGCTTGGAGCTTCCCCTCAGCCTGTGCATCGGTTTGCAACGCCACCTCCGAGAAATTTCTCTGCTGGGAGTCAGAGGAAGTGGACTAGGAAGATTGTTGATTAGAATTACCTGTATTCACTCTTGCAGGATAATGCAGATTATATACAATTATGCAACCATATCTACCCCACCTGGCTGGCCATTTCAAGTCGCACCTTCTTTCACCCTTGCTGCCACGACATTTCTCTCCTCTTCTTCAGACGGTCCACCGACCGTTTTCGCAGCAGCCATGTCTGACGCTTTGGGTGCTTCAATGATGGGTTCTGCAGCCGTCTTCTCTTGAGCCTGAACTGTCGCGTCTTGAGTGAGGGGTCGCGTGGCCGATCCCCTTCGACGCGTACTCCGGAGATGAATGAGGACTTGTTCATTATGATAAGTCTCCTGCTCCGCGGACACTATGTCATAAGCCTTCTCGTATGCAAGACGACGTTCGTTGAGGACTTGTTTGATGCGCGCCATAGATTTTCGAACCTACCAATAAAACAGACAAAGACGCGAGGCCAATGAGAGAAGGCACGCTGGTGGGTAGGAAAGGGAAACGCACATGGTATACTTTTTTTCCATTGACCTGTTGAGAGTCCTGTACACCCATCCTCCTGGCTTCTTCTTTCTGCGTCGCGAGAAGGTTACGTTCTCGGAGGAGAACATACCACAGTGTATGTATGTCCTTGAAGCTCTTCAAGCGCAATTCCTCGGCTTTCCATCCACGTCCTACACAAACACCATAATTTGAATAAAAAGAAACAGATGGTCTGAATAATTCTGGAAAGGTACGTACCCGACGTCTCCATGCTAGGAGTTTCACAGATCATATACTTGGCCTCGCCCTTCAGCTCCTCCTCATTCTCTGACTCTCTCCGCCGGAAGAAGCCCCAAAGTCCGTGGTCCTCTCTTACAGATACTTTGCGCTTCCGCCAGTCCACAGGCCCCACAGTCTCTTTAGAATTACTCGGATCTGGTATCAGGCCAACAGCCTCTGCAAGCCATCGTCTAGTAGGTTGAATGGGAGATTTTGAATGTAGGAGCTGTTGGCGAAGTGTGTGTGCCAACGAGAGCGTTGACATGAGTGTATGTATACCGAGAGTGGACAACTCTGGGTTATCGACACTCTAAACCATGATGTAGTTCTCAAAATGCCAAAATTTCATTAGCTGGCATTATAGTGTAGTGGTTATCACTCGGGATTTTGAAGTTGTTAGTGTCTTCCCGAAACCCAGGTTCGAACCCTGGTAATGCCTATATTATTAGTTGTGCTTCCTAACATTTTCCGCCTCTTTTGGAGTATCCATGAATCTTTGTATGGATAGATTGTCTGTCTTGTTGTGTTGTGTTTTTGTGCCTACGGCTACCGTGACTTCCGCCATCATCTGAGATTTTGAAATCCACTTAGAATTTTGCCTATCAATATCAAAGTTCAAGTCTCATCCCTGAGTCCTAACTTGTGCTTTCTTTTTCAACATCTCCTCATCTTCTCTCTGCAACTCTGCATCAATCTGTGCACCTCTAGATGGTTTGTTTCCGTGATCCATGGCTGGCTTCAACGGATCCTTGACAGTTTGCCTGTTTTCATCGATACAATGTTCATGTGTTTCTTCAGCACTGAGTTTGTTTGAGAGGGTGCGTTCGTCTCTGATTGTAATAGCAAGTCCGCAAATAGAATTGTCAGTGTGAAGGAGACCTACTTAGAGTCGAGGCTTTGATGAGCTGGACCAGGGCCATGCGAAAATCTCTCACGCCGCTCATGTTCACCTTTTTCAGGACCAGTGAGCTTAGGAGGTCTGTATGAGATGGAGTGATGAACGGTGTTGGTCAGAACTGGGGTTGAAGACAAACCTCTGATCTTGTGCTTTGTATACTCGTTGGTCACCAGTTCTGGATTGCATGGATTATAATAAGTAGGGTGAAAGGAAAAAGGAGGGGATTGAGATTTGATTTCGAGTGAGACTATATAATCGGACAGCTTTTGCTCATCTAGACACATCTTATGACGCCATAAGAATATCCTCTAGCAGATGCAGACTGTTCCATTATCCACTTGGTGACCTTTTAGCGCTTCGTCACCTGCTTCTGATGTCATAGGCCAAAAGGAGTATTTTAGATGGACTCACATTGCTATTTGATCAAGTTACATGTCGCATCCAAATACCCCCCTCAATCGGTTCTTCGCCCCAACACTACAAAGGAAATGAATTCCCATCCTGCCCAGTGGAACATTCCTCTCTCATTACATGCCCTTCTCACCATCTGCTGAGAATATTAGATATGCTCATGATGTTATAAGACGAGAAAGTATGGACAGACTTTAGTGAGATATTTATAGAAAGTAGTTATATTATTAGTCTACAATGAGAGAGAGAGAAGGCACGTGACTGGGAAGTCACAGGGCCTAAAGCAGTCTGGAGCAGTTTGGAAGGACTTAGGGTCTAGAAGGATCAGAAAGAGTCTAGAGATAGAGTGACATCAAGGAACATGTTAACAGCATGGCTTTCTCATGGTGTACACATGGTGTATACATGGACAATGGAGATTAAGAGTAGGGTTTAGGATATGATGTCAGGGCACATATATACAGCATGCTGGCCTTGAGAAAGATACATGGTGGATGAGTAATAAGATATGAGGACAGAGTATGAACATTAGGGTAGGCATAGAGAAGTTGTAGTACAGACCATGAGGACTTTATATAAATAGTTGGTAGAATACTGTTGTGATTCTCTGTCAAGTTCTCTTGTGAATTACACAACTTATATTCCCCACTAGATATCCCTCCTATGAGATTTATTGCTTGTGCTTCTATTGGACATTGGTCTAGTGGTTGCCACAACACATGATGTCTTGGTTAAATCTGACCAATGAAAAGCTTTCAGTTGCACCAACCCCTCTTTATCAATAGAGCATGAGGAGAAAGTTTTTAAGCCTCTGAAAGTGATAGTAAATACACTGCTTGGCCTTCAAGTTACCAATCCTACAACTTGTCAACTTCAGTGTCCTAGTTTCCGATACACAGACTGCCCTAATTAGCTGCTCAAGGGCAAGTCTATGGGCAGTATAACATCTAAAATTGATGCATATATGACACTGGAAGGCATGGCATTTGACCAACTCCTAGAATCCAATGCAGTTATTATTATTGCAGAGCTTAAAGGCTGTTACAACTAATGTCAAAATCAGAATAGGCAGCTTCTTAGTGCTGCAAGCTATATCAATATCTGTTATGAACTTAAATCTTTAAAGTGAGGTAAAAGAACAAACTCTTGTATTAGAGTAAACACAAGAGAACTTGATAGAGAGCTCTTTACAAAATAGTCTACCTTATATACTCCTACAGATGGTCCATGCTAGCTACTGTGCACCCTACCCTAAATGACCATGTATGAAGTATGAGGCCAACATGTGGTGTCCATGTTGTATGATGTTACTTTGCTCTAGAACCTTCTACTCTCTTTTCTTAAGTTTTATAATCAATGTTGTGACCACACCATCAGATGTGACTGATGTGACAGTGTGACTGATCACTTTTAACCCTAACCCCAGAGTTCTAAAAATAAAAATAATGAAAAATAAATAATAAATAAAATAAAAATAAGAAAAAAAAATAAAAGAAACCAAGTCTACTTTCTGTGATCTTGACAATATCCCTGTTGTATATGTTTCCTTGAATGAACATGTACTGCACCAGTGCCCACCAGTTCCTAGATCACAATCAAGGACAACAAGATTGTCACTGTGGTATCTTTTGTGTTCTCACTCTGTCAAGTCAAATACCTTTGATTGGACTTAGATGCATTATGGTCCACATAGATGCTTGTTGTCTCATTCAGAGGCTCAATGATTTCATCCAAGTTTTTGTTTCATTTGTATATGCTATAAAGAATGAAATGGGCTTCGACCCTACTGTAGAGCATATCATGTTTCAAAATAGCATATGCTATGTGTACTAAGTTGATGGCAGGTTCTTTTAGATGATTAAGCCCCTCTTCTATGGGCGAGCCCTCTGTATCACTGGAGTGCTATACTATGAAGGATGTGTGGCTGGATATAGATAGACTCACACACAGGGAAAGATAATCTTAACAAGATATTTGCTACTCTAGATAATGTGAATGTGGATTACTATAAATGGGGCACCAAAGTTGACACAACTGATGGTGAGAGCCTTAAGAGCATTGTTAGTTGTGTCTTCTACAGCAAGCAATATAATTGATATATCATGGGCATTAAGTATGACCAGCAGAGCAAGCATACAAAAGAATGTGTTCACAGAGCTAATCCAGATCCCAAGATATTGATATTCAATGCAGAGCTAATACAAGAGCCACCAACTGAGATAGGGAAATAGACAGTCTCAGCCTGACTCACAACAAGTTCAAACTACTCAGGAAAAGCAAGAAGCATGCTTTTGCCTACTGCGCATCTGCCTTGCCATAACTACAAAGCCAAGTTCCAATATCAGCTGGTGTATGAAGATGTTAGCAAGCCACTTGACAAGGTATTCAACCTCAAGTCATTTTTCAAGAGAATTCATGATACTTGTATCAGTGCATCCTGTGGCTGTTTGATGGATGACTAGTAGTACTTATTGTCTTGTAGCCCTTACATTGATGTTACTGGCAAAGTGGGTGCATATTATATTTGGTAAAAGATGAAGATGGCCAGTAGACCGGAAGGGTCAGTGATTTGGAATATGCATGGGGGTTTGATAGCATGCCAAGTGGCCATAAGAACATGAAGATGGTAATTTATATTTCTCAATGTGCTGCCTTTGTTGTCACTGAGTTTCTATAGGATATTTATTTTTCATGTCTGGGAAGTCCATTCACACTAGAGGCTGATAAAACCTGTCCTATCCAGCGAAAGGCTCATTCATAATCTCCTATCAGCTCGCTCTTGTTGTGGTAACCACTAGACCAAAGTCCAATAAAAGCACAAACAATAAATCTCACAAGAAGGATATCTAGTGGGAACACAAGTTGTGTAATTCATAAGAGAACTTGATAGGAAACCACAACAGTATTCTGCTGACTATTTATATATCTATCCATGGTCCATGCTATGACTGTGCATTATCCTACTCTAATGTCCATGCCCTGTTCTCATGTCCATTACTCATCCACCATGCATCTACCTCAAGACTAGCATGCCATGTTCATGTGCCCTGACATCATACTCTTTAATCTCCATCATCCATGCATGCACCATGTGTACACCATAAGGAACCCATGTCCCTTGATGTTACCTCTACTCTAGACTCTTTCTGATCCTTCTAGACCCTAAGTTCTTCCAGACCACTCTAGACCACTCTAGGCCTATGACATCATGTTATGT
>Ga0157357_1000642_pt1 | contig 14740 bp, 8 predicted proteins | sample AttcapACBM1_FD_111485 | JGI IMG/M metagenome (GOLD analysis project Ga0157357, IMG submission 111485) | Fungus gardens microbial communities from leaf cutter ant in Botucatu, State of Sao Paulo, Brazil - Atta capiguara ACBM1 | ecosystem: Host-associated > Fungi > Mycelium > Unclassified ... | reverse complement strand
AGGACAATGGAACAAAACATTTTGGCTTGATTGTATGACATTTTGTTAGACTTAGGAATGATAATTATGGATGAGTATTTGAAATAATTTGGCCAGTGTCCTAGATTGAAGTATGTATTAGCAATGTTAATGATATTGGCAAGACATTCGTCTTGATTGACAATGAACTTCAGATGACGCCTTTGACTTCAGTCTAAGTTGTAACAAACTACTTAGTTATAATAATATTGTATATACTACTTCTATGCCTATTTTAAAGTCTATAATATAATTATCTACCAAATCCTTCTACTGTCTTTTTTTATTATATGACCATAATCATATGTCTTGTTATGTGTTCTAGTGCTATTACATGATATGATATCTCTCATAAGTACTTAGCATAATTAAATAAAAGAAAAATAAATATTAGGGCATTTTATAATATTAACAAGTATATAGAACTGTTAAATATAGTTCATACTTTAGTATCCAAGGTCTGTGGTAAACCCTCAGAAGATGAATGAGTAAAACACTTTATTCAAAATACATGAATGTCAAACAACCTTTTGCTTTAGTTTATATTCTATGCCTCTACTAGTTATACTGGTCATATATTTTAGAGATCATACTTAGAAAGCTGAAGGATAATAAGTATACTAGGAGACAGAAAGATATATTATTACCAATACTGAAAGAGAGTGTTAGTTTTAGTCAATTTTCAGAATAAGATTTTACAGTGTAACTACTAGCTTATATACCAAGTACTCTATCCAAGATAGTTATTGTCAGATGTGGTTCACACCAGGGGTAAAGTCCACCAGATTGACTTAGAGATGTGCAGACTTGTTGAATGACCTTGGCTTCAGCTTATATGCTGTGCTGTCTGTCTGCTGCATAGTTGCAACTTTAGATGGGAGGAAAAAGTCCAAGAGAGGAGTGAGTACTGATTTGTATGTCACCATTGAACACCAGAGATTGAGTTCAATAAGAATTATATTTATCAATTATCAGACTAGCAAATTACAGTATAATCACTAGTTTTATATACAAGTAAATAATATAGGAGATGTTTGGGGTTTCAGTAATATAGTACATTTTACTCTGAGCAGAGGTTTCAGTGACAAGACACTGATAAGAGTATAACTCTGCCATAGGAGACTGAGTTAAATAGAAGTATCCCCATCATGGAAGATAGAATATCCAGATTGTTGCATCACTGCTATGATAGTGTGTTGCGAGATAGGTGGCTGCTATGGAAGGTAAGCTTGTATAGTAGACATTGGAAAAGCAGTATTACTGTGGGAATGTATTTTCTGGACAGGTAGACTTGGCATATAACAGTTATCTAGGGAATAAAGACTGTAAGCAAGTTACTCTGGGTCTGGATAGTCCTTGGATGAAGAGATAGAGATCTATAGAGTTGTCAGAGAATCTAGTGAGGATGTCTAAGAAGTAATTGATAAGAAATAGACAATGTTAATCTGCACTGGAAGAGGTTTTTGAGTGTAGGTAAAAAAAAAGGCATTATTCATAGATTAGAACAGATATGATCAGATTGGAATATAACAAGAATAGTGTTTGTTTGTTATGGTCTTGAACAAAGACTAAGAGTGGAAAAAGAAACAAAAAGGAATGATGGTTAGAAAGAGCAGATATATTGAGCCTGACTGAACTTATTATAAGTGCTACACAAATAAGTTTAATATAACCTCTAGTCTATATAGAGTTCTGGAAGTTGTTTTCAATTTTTCTAAGGATTTTTCAGAGTTTGCAAATACTAGTACTAGGATAATTATCTGAGCACTCTATCTTTTTGGCTTGACTGAAGTTTACTTCCTAAGATAGAAGTCTAGCATATAGTCTCCAACTCCATAATAGAAACAGAAATTCTTGATCCTCTCTTTGTATTCATTTTTAGTTAACTTGCTATTGTTGTCCAGCTTGGACAAGAGGTTCACCATAGAGTATTAGATTGGTTTTTCTACATAGTAGATAGTGCATTCTCTTTTTTTGAAAGCAAAAATTCTACAGATGAAATTACTGGAGATTGTTAGAAGTAGTTTAGAGCTGCCAACAAGTTAACATCCAAGGAAGCTTTACTCTGCTTTTTTGAGTGAAACTTGAAAACTTCTTTTTCCATAATTCAATAACAATTTCATTCATGATTATATTCCCAATAGTAATAATCAATAGTTATTGAAAATATATATATTTTGGAATAAGGTTGGCTTCCCTTATTCTTAGGTAGAGATAGAGTCTTGAATTTGATTGGGAAGCTCCTAGTGGTGGTAACACAACACATTATTCCCCCAATCTAATTAAGAGACATAGTATATGAAATCTATGTTAGATCTTTTGTTACCAGATTTTATATAGAGATAATCCAGCATTTTGGCCACTTCTCTGATTAGGTCAGAGTGTCAGAGTTGTGAACAATGGACTGGACTCTATTATATATATTTTTGGTTTTATTTTATTTTTCTCATTTTCCTTTATTTTATTTTGAGTTTTCTTTTCTCTTTCTTTATTTTGGACTTAGGTGAAAGAAGTGGCATGATGTCATATGTGACAGTCATGGTCATACCATCATATGACACAAAGAAGGTCATAGAAGATTCTGAAACAAATGATCTCATACAATATGGTAACAATATGTTGGCCTTATGAAAAGCATATGTATCATGGCATGTTTGAACTCTAATATTTTATTTATTTTTGTTTTCTTTATTTTCTTTGATTTTATTTTCAATTTTGTTTCTTTTGGATGATGAAGAGGTATGTGACCATGGTTACATGAGGTGTCACATGATATGAAGTCATAGGTCTGGAATGTGGTAAAGAATCTAAAACAATAATGTTATGAAACATGTTTACCTTGTGGAAATGGTGTAGTGGACTCATGAATAATATATGTATATTAGGGTAGGTGTATTTATCATTAGCATAGACCATGTATTTATTATATAAATAGAGTAGCAATGCATTGGGGACTTCTTGTCAAGTTCTCTTGTGATCCCCACAAGATACTTCACCTATAAGTTTACTTAGTGTGCTATTGGTCATTCTTAGACTAGTGGTTGCCACAACAACATGTACTTTAGGGTAGGTTAGTTGTAGTGTGTGCACAGACCATATTCTGTAGTATATAAGGTAGACTAATTTGTACTTAGAGCTCTATCAAGTTCTTTTGTGTTACTTAATGCAAAAGTTGTCTTTTGCTCTTACTCAAGGACTTAAGTCATAACACAGAAAGACTAGAAATTGGTGAAATTCATTAGCAAACCTATTTCAGTCTTGTAACTAATCTTGAAATATACTTCAGTCTTTTTCAGAATCAAAAATGGTAGACTTGTTTCTTTTTATTTCTAGTCTCTTATTTAAAGACTCTCTTATTTTTTACTTGGATTTTTCTATTTCTTTTCTCTTTTCTTTTACCCCCCATTTTAAACTTAAGAAGGGACAAGGTGATGTGACAAGGTGTGACAACTGTCACTGGTGCATCATGCTGGTCACAAGTCATGGTCATGCTATCATGTGACATAATAGAAGAGACATTATACATTATAAATAATATAGTGACTTTATCTACATAAACTCATAACATTCAGGGTAGGCTAGATGTAGGTGCACACAGACCATGCACCAGAGGTATATAAGGTACACATACCTGTACTAAGAACCTTACTGAGTTCTTTTGTGCTAAACAATACAAGTTTCCTCTTTTGACCAAATACTTAGACTTAAGTCATAACAGTCTTCTTTGTTGAGGCTCATCTCAAACCAGTTCTGGATAATCCCAGAGAGATAAGTCATTGTAAAATCTGTGTTAAATTGAGATGGATTAGCACAAAAATAAAAACAGCACTGAAAGAGGAAATTGTTGAGCTTATCTGGTTCAGTACTGCTGAAGATGTTGGGAATACAAGCTTTGGTACTCCTAGGATTTGAACTTGGTGCTAGTGCATGCTGGTCAAGTTGCTAAATAACTCAGAACATCAGCCAGTTGGTCATCTGTTCTTTGGCTCTAGCAATGTCTTGGTAGAGAATTGCAGTGATGTGGGTGGCTGAACAGGTCTGGTAGCATCCTCCCAATTTGGATTATTATTGGTGGGAATGACACTAGAACATTTGGAGACTCAAGTAGAGATAGTATAAGACTACTGGAAAACTCTCCACTTTGAGTAAGATCAGTGTCTCTGTATGGCTCCATGAAGTCACTGTGTCTGATTGAATTGATCAACAACTGAGCAGAGACAGAGATTGTTGTGATGAGCAAACTCTGCCATGGAAGATGAAGTGCTCATGGAGTTTGATGTTCAAGATTCCAAATTGTTGACCATTCATGAAGATTCACCGCTGACTGACTATTCTTTTGGGATATCACCCTGACTGGATGTTACTTCAGATTGTTGCGAAGGTACAATCCAGATGAAATTCGAACAATGATTCTGGTATATTTGGATTGACCAGTTACCACCGATCTCACTTGCCACGCACAACATGACTACTTGTCACAAAAATTCAAAACCACTATCCACATCCTACAGCCCTACATGCGGTAAAATATAACCGAAAAGTTGATTCCAGTCCACTCAATCCTGCATCTGGCCGACTAGATCAGCAATAACCAAACACCTCCTCACCTCCTCCTCACTCTCAATCTCATTGTGGCTCCCGCTCATGGTATTCACATCCGCGTCAACCGGTGCCTCGTTCAAAACAATCCTACTTCTTTCATTCACGTTGTATGATGGCCAAGACGGTGCACGGCGGAGCTTTTGACTGTTTGGGTCTAAGGTACAGACGAAGGATAACCAGTAGGCGATGAGTTCCTCAGAAAATGCGATCTCGAGAGAATTGAATGTCGAGAAAGTCGTGGTTCCATTGACGCTGTTGTTGATATTCACATCAGAAGATGTGGCGAAAGAGATCACATTGCCATACCCTGTATGAGTTCCTCTAAACATCATATAATTTTCGGCAGCATGTGCAGTCGCTGTACTGCCACCAGCGGGATCAGGTTGATTGTATCGGTATGTCCAAGTTTGAACGTTAGCTTTATTCCAGGAAGAAGCCATAATAGTGCGCTTTCGGGAGTGTTTAAAATGTCTCCAAAAGGATAATTGGTAGGAAACGAGACTCACGGCACATCTAAGAGAGCTGTCACCAGTGATCGTTTGTAACCTCAGATTTTCTGAGGCGAAATCCGAGATCACATACACCTTCCAAGATCATGATCCATGGGAATGGTATTATTGAATTAAGCTCACTTGTTCAAGACGATTGACGCCTTCATTTGTCAGAGACGGGAAGAATGCTTCGGTAGCAGACGGAATATCTACACCTCCGGCAACACTTTCGTTGGTAGTTGCCCTAGAATATCCGATCAGTACTGACAATTCGTCATTGAGGTGATAAATTGATTAACCCAATCACAAGAGGAACTCTTCTGAAAACGCCGTTCTGGATTAGTCTTGTAGGGAAGTCGACAAGAAGCTTTTTGTCGACGACAGGATGGAAAGCGTTATAACCCGAGCTAACACATCAGGTCATCTCTCGGCACGTGAAGACAACGATCAAGTACATACAGAGTCGCAGTGGCATTATCCTGTGCAATAGCAAGTGCGCTAACGCTAGCGGATCTCAGACAAGCCATCTTTTCACCTAAATTACCAGAACCACATCCAGCCCTCTGAACAAACGTGTTAAACAAGGGCTGGGGGAAATCAATTCATCTCTATTCATCTAGTCGACAGTCCGAGGGAGAATCTACCTGCTGTTGCTCAGGCGTAGGCAAAGGCGTTCTATAAACACTCTGCGCTATAGCACCACGGAACAAATTTTCCTGCCCAGCATTTGCAATTAAGTGCAACTCAACTGACGCTCCACCGGCACTCTCTCCATTGATAGTCACTTTTTTAGGATCACCACCAAACTTGGTGATATGCTTCTGAACCCAACGTAAAGCCTCTACTTGATCCAAGAAGCCAGCATTGAGATCAGCAAGCTCACCGCTCGAAAATTCTGGGGTGGAAAGGAAACCGAAACCGGAGAGTCGATAGTAGACAGACACCACTATCACATTCGGACTTTGTTGAATCCAGTGCTCAAAAGGCCAGTTCGCTGGATTTCCAAAAACGTATCCACCCCCATGAATATAAACAAGAACAGGAACTAGTCGAATCTCGTCAAATTCTAGCTTTTTTGCCCAAGCAATCCGCTTACGTTGGGCATCTGACTTTACGTTAGCTGGAGTGTAAACATTGACTTTCAAGCAGTCTTCGCTTCCAGCGCCACCATGATCAACTGTATACAAAAGACGAAGCTTAGCCAAGAGGGGGAAATAGATCTCGAAGTGAGTGAACCTCGGGAAAGAGCTCCTTGAATACAAAAGTCGGGGTATGACCTGGCATCGATTACTTTCCCGTTCGACTCTCTTGCGATACGTGCAATGTTTAAGGGGAGTGGAGCACGAAAGCGGCGATGCCCAAGCGGTGGTTCTGCGTACGGCAAGCCAAGGTAGGAGACTGCATTGGGCCAGATATTTGTATGATTTCCCAAGTATTTTGCGTAGCCCAGGTCAACAATATTGCTATTTGACATCCGATTACTTGCTAAAGTGAGAGTATATTCGTGGAAGGCTAGGCACATAGTCAGGATCAAAATTGTTGAGGAGAACATTTTGATTGGAAAAAACTAGAGGTATAGCTGGATTTTGTTCATGTGGTATTATAGTCTTAAACCCTGAGGACAAGGTTCTGACTCATGATCACTGACGATAACCGTCTTCGCCGTGTCCTGAACCAACGTTACTTCGCCTCCCAAGGTTAGTAATCTTATCTGTGAAACGAAGCTATTTCGAGTCCACACTGCCAGGAAACGCGTCCAATTGCCTGATCAACGTGCGATACCGAACAGTTTCAGATGGTTTCTGGGTAAGATGCGGAAGTCCAAGTCACCGAGCCTGCACAGGAATTCAATGCTTTTCGCACGAGAGGTTCTGCTCGAGAATTGTGTTCCTTGCCAGTAAATATGTCACGCTTCACATCACAGCTAACATGGTGGGTTGGTTCCATGAAATACGGCTGTTTACACTCGTGACTCTACAGTTCCTATAAGGAGGAGCTCACGACTAAGGGAGCTAGTGTTTTCTGATTCATCTTCTCATGCCACTTTCGCCTTTCGCCATTCGGGTTAATTGTGGAGTACGAGGGAATATCGAAGAAAATCATCTAATCTGGTAACTGGAGTCGTGCCTAAGCTCACAAAGAGCATTCAATATGCCCGGAATTCCAGAACGCCGTGGACATTGGCATTACTTACTAGGTAAAGACGTAGATAACGGAAATGAACAATCAAACACGATCTATGTCACAATGCCCAAAGGACTCAACAATCGAGATCGCAAAATTCATTGAGTACAAAAACCACCCAGAAAGGTGACTCCTCAACGGCGCCCATTTATCCTATTCATATGAACACATCACAAATCCCCGACCTTCTTAATTCCTGCAACGACACGTTCATTACGGCGCCAGAACTCGACTAAAATCTCGGCCAATCTCGTGGGGTCGTCCTATGAGTTAGAAAATCCAGATATATCAATGTTCATAGCAAGGAAAGAACCGCATTTGGAAAGTTGAAGCCCTATGGCATGGTACGTACCTCGTGAATCATATGTCCAGTCCCAGGAACAACCACCAGCTGGAATTTGCCTTGCATCTGGCCAATCATTAATTCTCGATCAAGTCGATCTGTTCCTGCGAGCACTAATAGTCGAGCCGTGCGGGCGGCAAGAAAATTGCTCGAAAGTCCTTTGAACCAACCTTGAGAGGGTCAATCGCTGGGATCCGGATTATATAAGGAACATACTTTGCCAGTATGGAGCTGTGGAGCGAAGCGGGGTGTGCCACTGGTATGGATGCACGGCGGTATCATCGCGCTGAACAATTGATGGAATGGAAATTCGGGCAGATATAGGATTTCGAATCGCATTGGTCGTAACGCTGCAACGAACGATGTTAGTGTCAGGACAAGGGCAAGGAAATTGGGATTTTGAACGGCGTTGGCAGCGAGTATAGGTGATGGAGCAAGATTTTGAAACACGAGGACAAATGATACGAAGCCCCATGCGGACTCAGCACTAAGACGAGGTGCAACTTACTGCCACTCTATTGCTTCTTCAAGACTGTCGAAGCCTTCTGGACGCGCATTCAGGAGACTGTGCATATGAGGAAGAGCTTCAATTGCAGAGCCTGTAGAAAGAGGTAAGCAGCTGTGTTGATATCGCGTGTATTAAGTCTATCACGCTGAGCTAAAAAATAGGAGGACCTTCAACGACGTCCAAGACCACTATACCAGTGACCTTATACTTCTTTGCCAAAAGCCTGGGGCAAGTTCGTACAACGACAGATCCGCCCATGCTATGTCCAATGAGCTATTCATATCGTGAAATGATTAGCGTCAGCTACGGATATGACCGCGGGAATCACGGCGAACGTTCAAGGACTTACCAGCAATGTCGGAGCTGAGGTTGAATCTGGGAACACGACCTGGAGGAGCCCAAAAAGATCATCGACGAGAACGTCAATGGATAGATTACTATCGTCTGCTGTAGAAGTAGTCTTCCCTGGAAACCTATCATTTGAGAAAAGGTCAGATCCTTGTCCCGCAACAATGTGCTAACCGTGACGTCGCGCATCCAACGCTAAAACACCGCACTCCCCATTCGTCTGATCGACAATCTCCTTTGCAAAGCAAGCAAAACTCAGACCAGAGTACCCTGCTCCATGATGGCAGACCATCACGGTCCCATCGGAGAGTTTGGGCGGAGTGTAATAGACCCGAAAGTCAAGGTTTCTCGTTGGAACGGCGACCTGAACTGCCTCCTGGAAATAAGCTGACGCCGATATTGGGGCAAAGTCAGGATTGGGTGCTTTCTTGACTCTTTGCCTTGAGCGGCTTGATGGCCTTTATTTGATCGTTGAGAACTTTACTAGCCCTGGAAGAAGTCAAATGAAACCAACACTTGCATTGCCGGGGGGCCCATACCACTGCCTGGAAGGGGGCCAATAGAATCAGCAGCCTCTACTTCTTCATCCCCATCATCTTCGTAGTCATACTCTGGTATGTCTTGGGGGAGTTTCGAGAGACGTGCACTAATCGTTGAGCGGAACAGGTCTGACATGGGATTGAACAAGGACTATCACATTACCTTTTTTGAAGATGTTACTCTGAGACCAGTTTTGTGACTTTGTGGCTCCAATGATGTTATTTTACTCCTGTCAAGTTATATTCTTGCCTCAACAAGACTCTCAACAAGACTCACTAGCCTCTGGACAACGACTGATTCCATCAACCAGATAACTAGTGCCTGAGCTCACATTGGCACATTTAAACATATCAGAGAAAATTTCCAGGGAGTCTAAGTCTAAGGCACTGATCTAGAAGCTGAGCGGTTGTGAAGTGGGACTTTTTATGAATCTCATTTCCCTGTTGTTAATTAACCAGCTTGTCAAATAGTCAGCCTCAAAAAGCCTAGGTTTCATTGCCTTTCGAGTGTGTTTGGTTGAAACTCAGTAGCGATACGCAGGGCAGTCACCGTCTAAATGAGTTCTCAAATTTCTGAAGTGGAAAAGGAGCAGTAAAAAATAGTGTATATTAGGCACACGCTGCGTGATTTGTTTGCCAAAGCCGTCGGTCGAGATTTTACCTTCGATTTTGCTTAACATCATGTTCCTGATCACTAGAAGTTTTCGTGTTCTCGCGTACGAATTTCAGGCTCTGGTCTTTTCATCAAAGCGCGGTCACCGCCAGTCATCATGATAATGAGGTTCGGTTCGAGCTTATGTATCGTTCAGTTTCGCTGTCGCGAGACAGGAATTAGGTCAATTGTTCATGCCACCAACAATGATGGCGGAGTGATTTATCGTTTGTAGTGACAGAGATTGGGGCAGCTATTTCTCGAGGAGTTGGCAGTCTCAAGGGATGCTGTGAGCAAGCCACACTTGACTCAGTTGAGTATCTCCGCCGACCCACTCTCCGACAAATAGAGCCATAGCTTTCTTCGAAGCCCACCCCGACAAGATGATGAGGGTTGAAAAGAATGGGTGAATGTCAAGAATGACTGTGAACAAAGATATGGATATGTAATTCAGATGGTTACATTCAAGAGAAGAGTGCAAACCTCGAAGGCCAAAACCGGCTGACATGCCTCCTAGGATGTTACGAATCACCCATTCACGATCTAACTTGTCATCATCGAGAACTTTTGAGAGGACGGAGATGATCAAGGAGGATACTTTGAGTGGATTGGAAAAAGCGTTGAACCAGCTCAGCTGAATTTGAAGATGAGATTGTAAGATGGACGAAGAAGCGGGAGTCCAGATTGTAAGCAAGAAGAGGAGAAAGAGTTTCGTTAAGGAAGAGTAGAAGAGCGTCAGAGGGATTAGAGCGTAATTGAAATCTCGGCAAGTACTTGTTATGCTCGAGGACGGCGATGTATTAGAGCAAATCTTGAAAAAGAGGCGTTGGTACGTGGAAAGAATTGTGAAGCAAGACAATAGGATTCCTGAGTGGAAGGCGAGAGTTTCTACAATCAAAACCATGTGAGCAACTGCGACAAAGACCAAAGTAGGACCTACCAACTAGACATCCGAAAAGCACTCGCATGAATATAACCAACGAGTCTTCAGCGTGCATGTCATTAGGGGTAGTTTTTGACCCTATCTCAAACAACGATCAGCTTCTGAGAGACAAAGAAGGGAAGGTAAGACGTCGTACGAAGATGCGCCCATCGAATGACTTTAAGGTCAACCAACAATATCGGAAAGATTTAGAGAGAACATACACGCATCGAGAACAACGAGGCCCGCTCCGAGTTTAATGGTCCAAATCCAGCGTGCACGAGAGAGGTACGCCGTGTGTATGTCATGGAGTTTCGACGTTGCGCGACGTGGCTTACTACCCCTATTATACAATAAATGCCTATATACTCCTTGTTTGAGGAGTATGAGGTCCAATAAAAGAGTCAAAGTATCGTATTCTACATAAGGATCCATGAATGCCGTACATTTCTGCTGCATTTACTGTCATCAGTCAAGAATCGGTGGCTCAGAGTCAACGAGCTGGATACATACACACTGCTCGAGGCGGAGATTGTAAGCAGACTCATAGACAGTATAGAGAAACGGAGTATAAGTCTTGCATGTTGTACAGACCGGCATGTCTGGAGTTGACAAACAATGATGATCATCAGTGAAATGAACTATCAAATAGTTACGAGGGTAGGTTGTCGCAACAAGCAGCTGCAGCTCAAGCTGGTATATCGATTCGAGCTAGAATACATGGTGTAAATATGATTGTAAATATTGTTGAAATGCTACACATGTAGCCAAACAAATTTTTGTATTAGAAAATAATGTAGAATTCCAAATTTAGTTAGATCACCCAAACCTAGGCAAATCTGTACATTGGCTGATTAGCTTGATTTTTGGAGGCTGAAATCAAGCTAATTAGAACACAGGTGTTAGGGAAACTGGGTGAAGTCTGCAGATTTTAGCAAGGTTTATGCTCTAGGGAAAACCTAAGTTATATTGTTTGCAACTACCAAGTATACAACTCACCTCCAGGGAAAACCTAAGAGAACAGAATGAGGTTTCCTAGAGGTGGCAACTACTCTAAATACTTCCAACAGTCCATGCTAATCAAGTAGAACATCAGGCAGAACAATAATAACCTAACCTAACTTCAGAATTATACTAGATGGTCAGAAACTCTGATGAAATGATCTAGAACAAGTGCCTGGATTGGTAAAGTGATAGTAGGATGGATGGGACTGTAACTTTCTGAACAACTATACTTGACAGAGTTTAAGAGAGGTAAGTTAGCTTGACAAATCCTTATAGGTTGGTATGAAGAGATCTCATTTTTCAAGCTGGGTAAGTGTTCCAGAAGCTAGGCTGATATTCAGATAAGAGTAGATCTGCTCATACAAGCTCCTATATATACTACAGAAGATATTCTGTCACATGGTACAATACTTACAATATAGGCTACTAGACAGAGTTATCCAATAAAGTCTAAGCATGATAATTGATGAAGAGGGAAGAGTGTTATATATCAAGTCCATCCATTCTGAAGATATATCTCTATGGCAGTATGGTCATTACAACATCTCTAAGACAAGCTCATCTTCCATGATGGCCATCCTTCTTGCAACACATCTCTACAACAGTAATGCAACAACCCAGATATCCAGTCTTTCATGATGGGAATACTCCTATTGAATTTGGTCTTCTATGGCAGAGTTCTTCTATCTGACCTCTGTCAGTATCTCACTACTGAAACCTCTGCTTGGGGCAATACACTGAAATCCTGAGTATTTCATATATCTCCTACTTTTATATAAGACTAGTAGTTACACTGTAATTTGCTAGTCTGATAATTAACAAAGATAACCTTCATTGAACTCAATCTCTGGTATCAGCACTCACTTCTATCTCAGACTTCATCTGAAGTTGTGACCATATAACAGACAGACAGCACAGCACATAAGCTAAAGCCAAGATTGTTTTAACAAGTCCACATCACTAAGCTTATTACATGGAGTTTCCATACTCTATGCATTCCCAAGCCAACCCTATGGACTTTCACCTTCTAGTGTGAACCATGTCTAACAAAGAGACAGATAGACATACAGCAACAGATCAAAAGATATAGATGAGATTACCACTGATAGTATTACCTAATTATTTTCTTAGACAAACTATGGATATTTCCAGAGTTCTTCTTACAGTTGGTAGTAAGATTTAAAACTTGTGATCTAGAAGAGAAAATATTAGGATGACTAGCAGAATCTATGTTTCATCATCCCTACTGCTGAATTCTTTTTTTTAGCTTGGTCAGAAGGTCTCTCACTATTGGAAACTCTAATTCTCCAGCCTCTAAGACTTCCAAAATATTCTTATTCCAAGTATCCACTATGTTATAAACTCAAGACCTTGAAGTGGGTCAAGAATAAGAATTTTGTATTAGGGTTAATATAAGAGAACTTGATAGAGAACTCTGTACAATATTATCTACCTTATATACTAATAGCCCATGGTCTATGCTTTACTACTTTAGCCTACCTTAAATGACCATGTGTAATTGTATCATATGATAGTGTTATGTGATGTGTGAGTTTTGTGATGCATTGTGACCAGTTTGTGACAGTTGTGACCATGATGTCACACTAGACTCTAATCCCAAATAAAGAGAAGTGAAAATAAAAATAAAAATAAAATAAAAATAAAAAGAGGAAAATGAAACTAAGTCCCATGTTCTCAATTTTGACATACTAATCTTTTCTTTATATATAATAGTACTCACTGAATCTACTTCTTTACTGAAGTATTTCTCATTCTCATTCTTATATAGAGCTTGCATACTATAGGAAACCCCAAGATCTTAGTAGCATTTCTGTCAGACATTAGTGGAGCAGCCACTTCTACATTAGACCTAGTCTTGAGTTTTAAAGTCACCATCTCTACTCCTTCTTCTTCTGTTCCTTCCTTTCTTGCTAAAAATACTTGTAGTGTTACTATCTGCTTCTATTGTTATTTTATCTGAAGTAAAATATGCTCAATATTGATAGAGCTATGTTAACTCATGTCATAGTATGGTGATGAATTAATTGGTATAGAGAACAATGAAAGTGGTGGGAGTGTAGAAGGTGATGATATGTAAAGAGGTAGAGTAGTACTAGTATTAACTTTTTCCTCAGAGTCATACTTTGAACTCAACTTAATCTTTGTGAGTGTTAGTAAGCCCTCTTCAAGTTCCACCTCACATTGTGTCAAAAACTTCATTTAGCTTATATCTCTACAACCAGTGGACTGATTCTTTCAAACTAAGTTGTACTGAAAAGCCTCAAATAAGAGTTATTTGTATATATATGGAATGTATAAAAGTGACAACAGATTACTGAGATATCAGACCATCAGTAACTATAAGTTCCATTGGCTATAATCTTAGGAAAAACTAAATGGATTCCTATGATCAAACTTGCATTGGAAAGCACTCATCAAACAGTTTCTGATGATATATCATACATCATATAGAAATCAGTATTCATAGAGATATAAGTATATCAATGTAGTGACATAATTAGCTATCTTTTAAAATAAGCCTGACACTATGACAGATAATAGCCCCACTAGATATGAGTTTTAATTATGTAATGAAAATAGCTTGTGTACAGACTATTACTATTTTCTATAAATACTTCTATGTCTGAAGATTAGACCTCAGACTTAACAACATCAATCTTCATTAATAATCATCAATTATTCTTATTAATGCTACTCATCACCTATTATCACTATCTTCTTATACTAAACCTCTGAATCACTATCAAGTTATCTAAGTTTAAGTTTCATAATCAGTGAGTAGCTTATTTTGTAATACACTGTCTATTAACTACCTAAACAACTGACTACTACCCTAAATAGATGTAAATAATTTTGTCTTAAGAAAGATGTTCTACACTAAATAGTGCTTTAAGAGCTACTGTCATTCTCCTATATAGACAGGCCACAAAAGAACACTGCAGTATAGGGCTACTACTCAAAAAATACTATCTACTATGTCTATATAAGATTATACATCTACAAAGCACTAGTGGGCTTTGATGTAATATAGACAACTAGACTTTTCTATTTAACTAGTACATCTCTTAAGCCTAAGATCTAGCTATTCTTCTTGACCAAAGAACAGT
>Ga0157357_1000641_pt1 | contig 14760 bp, 13 predicted proteins | sample AttcapACBM1_FD_111485 | JGI IMG/M metagenome (GOLD analysis project Ga0157357, IMG submission 111485) | Fungus gardens microbial communities from leaf cutter ant in Botucatu, State of Sao Paulo, Brazil - Atta capiguara ACBM1 | ecosystem: Host-associated > Fungi > Mycelium > Unclassified ... | reverse complement strand
TTCCGCCTCCATCAACTTCCTTCTAATTCCTCCATTCATTCCTCTTTTAAACTCCTCAATCAGTGGCCATCCTTCATACCCACTTCCCCTTGCCATTCTTTTAAAAACTTGAATGAACTCCTTTATTGTTTTTCCTCCTTGTTCCACCTGTCTTAGTTCTGCTGCTTTTATTGACTCCTCCTCTCCCCCACCAAATTCCTTCTTCAAACTTGTCAAAAATTCTTCTATTGACTCATACTCCATCTCTCCTGACTCTAATTCCTCCATAATATTCTCCTTCCATATATCCGCTGATTCTCCTTGCATGTATGAGAGGACCCATAAGACTTGTTCTTCCACCATGTGCTCCCTCATCTTTATTCTTATATATGATCTACATGCCATCACAAATCCTCCTACTCTTCCTGCTTCTCCATTGAAGATGGTTGGTTTGGCCATCTCCATGTTGGCTCCCGTTGCTCCCCTCTCTACTCCTCCTGCTGCTGCCAACAGGGCCTGTATTTGTGCCTGCATGGCCGCCAACTGCTCTTGCTGCTGCCGAATAACTTCATATAGGTTGATTTGACTCATATTATATTGTGGAGGTGAGTCAATTGGAGATGGTGATAATGATTGTGGTGGTAGTAGTAAAGATGTGTATAAAGAAAGAGCTGAACCTATGCTAGTCTCGCTCTCAGACTCGTATTCTGATGACGAAGCAATCTTGGTAAGTGATAGCAGGTATTCTTCTTACCCTGCCTACACTGATACTGACTACTTTTATCAATCGACTACTGCCCTAAGAAAAATGTAAACTATTTTGTCCTAAGAAGGACATTCTAATCTAGTCATCTGTTTTAAGAACAACTGATGTTCCTCTGCATAGACACACTACAAGTGAATGTGTAGCACAAGGCTGATAGGATGAAAAGGTATATAATCACGTCCACAAAAGGTAATACATCTGAACTACATCAGTGGGCTTTGGTGCAACCAAACGGCCAAGCTTCCCCTGCTTGACTAGTATACTCCTTTGTCAAGATCGTTGATGGTGGACTTCATTTTTATTTTCTCTTTTCACTTTATGTTATTTTTCTTTTTCTATTTTTAGAACAACTCAGGTTAGGGTTTATCAGTCACGCTGTCACATCAGTCACAAGTTGATGGCATAGTCACAAGACTGATCATGAGACTTGGGAGGATGGAGTAGAAGGTTCTGGAATAAAGTGACGTTATACAACATAGATAACACATGTTGACCTCATGTCATACACATGGTCATTTAGGGTAGGGTGCACAGTAGTGAGCACAGATCATGAGTAGTAGTATATAAGATAGACTACTTTGTACTAGGAACTCTATCGAGTTCTCTTGTGTTACTCAATACAAGAGTTGTTCTTTCGTCTTACTCTAAGGACTTAAGATCATAACACCCTTATGCCTAGGGCCCGGCAACTCTTTTTAACTAAAGGATTGTGTTACCCTTCGGTTGAGGATGATAGTGGAGTGAGAGATATGGAAGGCTAGTGTTAAGCGGTCCGAGGGTAAGGTATCGAGTTCTAATGTTATGGACTAAAGCTTATAGAGTTAAGCAATAGAACAACTCTTGTATTGAGTAACACAAGAGAACTCAATAGAAATCTCTCTACAAACTAATCTACCTTATATACTACTACCAATGGTCCATGCTCGCTACTGTGCAACCTACCCTAAACAACCATGTGTAGTATATGAGGCCAACATGTGGTGTCCATGTTGTATACCATCATTTGTTCTAGATCCTTCTACTTTGTTCTTTGTGTCTTGTGATCTAACCCTAATCCTATGTTCTAAAAATAGAAAAATAGAAAAATAAATTGAAAATAAAATAAAAAATGAAAAGAAAAATAAAATAAATCAAGTCTACCTTCTTCGATCTTGATAAGGTGGACTTGGTATATGATAATGTTATATAATATTATTATTCTAGAATCTTCTATAACCTTTCTCTATATTATATAATATTGTGACTATAACTAGTCTGTGACAGCTGTTATACCCTTGTCATACTTTGTAACCATTATGACTATCACATATAACATCACATCACTGCTTTTTTTTTTAAAAAACAATCAACAATTTATTATACATATGTTATATTCCAAACTCTGAAACATGTTCAAGACATGTCTAACTTCAATACAACATCAAGTCTCTATAGTTATTTGGCTTTATTTGAGTTAAAATTCATGGTCATCTTTATCTATTTCCATTGCTTAATTATTTCCTTCAAACTTTGCAAAATTACTCAGACTTTATGTGAAGTTTTCTCCTCTCCAATCTGAACTCCTATTCAGTATTTCACTACTGAAACATCTGCTTAGAGATCTATTTTAATTACTCCTTTTTTTACTTTATGTATTTAAGACTGGTGATTACTTTGTAATAGCTAGCCTAATAATCAACTAAAGTTGATGCTAAATCTCTAATGTCATTACTTGACTCCTCTCCTTATAACTCCTTTCAAGACTATCCTCTGAAATTGTGACCATGCAGCTCATAGAAGGCACAACATATAAGTTGAGACCAAGATTGTTTTACAAGTCCACATCACTGAGCTCTTTTCACAGAGTTTACATACTTTGTACATCTCTAAGCTAACTCTGTAGGCTTTTGTCTTTAAGTATGAACCATGTCTAACACTCTATCATTCTGTAGTTAAGTTAGCAAATGTTTTACTTATGTCTCATCTAGTTAGAATGAACTTTTGAGTATTTAGAGTAGCTGTTGTTACAATCTTTAAGTCCAAAGAGTTTTAGACAAAAGAATAGCTTTAGATTAAGTAATTACAAGAGAACTTAATAGAGTTCTAAGTACAAACTAATCTACCTTATATACCATAGACTATGGTCTGTATACACATTACAACTACTCTACTCTAAAGTATATGTGTTTTCTATAAGGCTAATATGTTGTTGTCATACTGTATGATATTATTTGTTCCAGAACCTTCTACAACCTTCTTTGTATAACAGTTGTGACAGTGACAGTGATGTCACACTAAAACCCTAGCACTAAGTCAAGAATAGAATAAAATAAAATAAAATGGAAAAGAAATGAAAAATAAAATGGAAAATAAAAGTAAACCAAGTTTAATATTCACAATTCTGATAGCAGTGACATGTTACCTCTGAGGAACTTCATCTTATTCTCTTAGAATTCCCTGGAAATGAGTCATGTACTTAGTAACTGTAGATAATACAACTTAAGATTCTCTGAAAATTGTAAACTCTATATAACCTCATGGACTTTGCAAAGTCCAGTTGTCCTAACAGGAGGGAAGAAGTCTGGGTTCAGTGACAGATATTGGCAGTGTTTGAAGTTTGAAATTTCACAAAGTAGTGAGTCTTCTTATAGTATTAGTCTATATATATTCATACTAACCTATTCTAAAGTATTCCCTAAGCCCTTCTAGTAGTTTTTATAATGTTCTTTTTATCACATGACAGTGTGACAGTGACAGTGACAGATGTGACACATTGCACACTATGTGACTATGTGACTGTTCCACCCCTTAAAATAAGAAAAGGAAAACTAAAATAAAAGGGAAAGAAATACAAAAAACCAAATCCAATGTTCAAAACTCTGACAAAATTATGATTAAGTCCTTTGAGAAGTTCTATCATGTTATATTGTCATCTGACCATGCAACATATGACAATATCATTAATGTTTCTCAATAATTACATAACAATTACTATAGTGCTTACATATAGATGTTCACTGACTACTCCATATGTTGATTTATTAACATCTAGTACCACATAAGGGTCTAATGAAAAAATAGCAGGAATAATGATACTTCTGTCACTACACAAACCTTCATCTACAAGCGCCACGTCTGGCGCTTCCTACTGGCCAAAAATCGTGCTAGTATAAGACAACCAGCTCCTGAAATAATCACAACCTTTGATCATAATTCTGAGTGGTTTAAATGTATAGTGGCAGAAAAGACGTACTCCTCCAAATATGACTGCATGAGACCACAAATACCTCTGAGGGTGAAGAAGTGCTCCAGTGACAGGGTATCCTATGAGCAGAGCAAAAGAAATAATAAACATAGCAATGCCAATCCTTGATCTGTCCAACAATAATCTCCAGTTTTTCTGACGTGGCCGGAGATGGAACTCACCCGACCTCACTTATTGACCTTGAGAAACCTGCCATAATGGCTGCAAGGAGTGAAATGACTAGTCAAGTGAAGTAGTCAGGATTTTCGCTGCGAAAAGATGCGAGGGGAGATACTCACATGCTCCAGAGAAGAATCCATAAATTGCAGCGAATACAAACATAGATGTTGGTGTCGTGGCACCAAGCATGGCACCAAGCATGGCAAAAACAAGTCCCCCAGTGATTGTAGTCATTGGTATTGCGACTGGATATTGGACATGAGGGGACAACCTGGATGGATAAAATTGCCCACACCATTGAAGGCACCGTATATATCAGCTACAGCACTGGGAAGGGTTCTCCCAAAAACTGTAGCTGCGTTCATCACCGTTAGCTAAAGTAAAGGCCATGAGAATCATGAGAGTGCTGAACTGAGCCGCCAACTTCACCGAGTAGAAGGCCAGTATTTCATCGATCCCGTTTAATACTGCGAAAAGCTGCAAGTAAAAATCTTGAAGCATGACATCAGGAACAAATTGATAAGACAATGGATAGACCAACATGGGAAAAAAAGTCCCCATAGTACCAGTCCAGATCCACGCCGAGACTCTTTGTTAGCTAACTCAGGCAGCGGAGAAAACATCGAATAATGCACCCTGCAATAGCTATCATATAGGGTATGTCTGAAAAAAAAGACCAAATAGTCTTTTCTCCATGAACAGATGGAGCTGTAGGGGGGTAATTCGGTCGGGCAATAACATTTGCGACAATCAAGAGGCCCATGACCATGAAAGCCACGATTCTAAAGGAATTCAGGACTTGTTCACGAACGATATAACCTAGACCATACCTTACGCCCCATGCAAAACCAAGACCACTGTTTATCAGGTGGTTCAACATAATTGGAAAGATAACACCACCAAGAGAAGAGCCTAACACATGTACTATGAGTCATGTCATTGGATCAATCATGATCATGATTCACCTGCATATACAAGACCCATGACAAGTGACCGACGTCGCCTAAAGTATTGAGATGGTAGTGAGATAGCTGGAACGATAACAAGGCCCATCCCGATTCCCATTCCAACTGCCTGGGGTAGGAAAACTTGATAGTAGTGTTGCGGTTTTGCGAGAGACAGCATAAAAAACCTAAGCTCGTAGTGTCGGCAACAATGAACAAAAATCAGCAGCCAGAAAACGGCGCACGAAAAGATGTAGAGCAGGCTTCCAGACATCATTGCAGCCCTGAAATACCCAGCGTCGTGAAGCTTTCCAGCAGGCAATCCCACTGCAAAATCCAGAAAGAGCTGAGTAGAGCCAATCCAACTGATGGTTGACGGCGTATATTCATTCAGAAATGCACGCTAGGCGGTATTCAGCAAGTCTTATCTCCACTAATCAAAGAAATTACAGTGTAGTAGTCCTGGAACACTCCAAAGGACAATGCAGCCCCGAAAGTAGCAAACAATGCAAGTGCGCTAGAGCTATGTCAGTGACAATATGAAAATGAGGACGCGAACACCAACACGCCGAGTACCGCTAGCCATCCGTCCAAACCTCCCTCAGGCAGGCTCGCCGTCGTAGTTTGAGACATTGTCTGGGTCTTTTCTTTTTTTTCAAGGCTAATTACTGGGACGTTTCCCAGCTGAGACATGCTCAAAAGTAAAGGGCAGTAAGTATCTCAGGGGCCACCAAATAAAGTTGAGATAAAATTTATCCGTGATATAACGAGTGGACTGATCCGCTGATGTTGGAGAACAATCAATGTTGGTCCTGAATTATCCGTCTTACAGTTGACCCCAGGGCAAGTTGGAAATGTTAGTTGCTCCACCAGAAGCTAATCAAGTTATTCTGTGCCCACATGCATTGATATTCCAACTAAACGTAGAGGGAACCTCCTTGTTAGCACAGAGTAAATGGTTTAACTTTTGTGACAGTGCTGTCAACCAGCTCGTAAGCCTCACCAAAAGTCAGAGATCGTTCCCCTGATATCGAAAACAGTCAGAAATCACTGTCTTCCCAGAATTCGATTGACATCCCAAGGTGCAATAACTCTCTTCCATCTTCTCGGTGACCTTTTCATCATTCCGGAATATAGAAAACTCACGGTTCAAGGTTCAAATGATCTTTTGTTGCTTTCATGTTTCGAATTTGGTTTCTTCTAAGATAAGATTATACACGTGCAGCATGATGAGTATTTCTGATGGAACTGATGGAAGGTCAATCTAATGTCAACTACTTGTCACGCCGAGAGACAGTATATATATATGATCTTACCTACAGTTCTAGTTCTCGGATTCTTGGATTGTGTCGATGTCATGTAGGTTCCTATCTATGTCATCACTAACCAGGCAAGTTCCTAATGTTTTGTCCTAAGTTCCTAATGTTTTGTCTTGGGATCAGGATCGGTTTCATCAGCCGGGGTGTTCTGTGGTGATTTTCGTACATTGTATGTCATTAAGGAATATAATCAGAACTTCCCATGTCCCTAGGATTCTTAATGTTGTTTTATCTTTATCTAGTACCAACATAGTCTACAGTCGGAAGAAATACAGCTATGCAATGTGGACAACTGGCTGCTTATGCAACCCGGGGACCACTCTACGAACATGCATGTGCTTGTTTACACTAATCTATACCGCATGGTTGCAGTAAGGGGTAGCCGCATATGACATACATATAATAATGAAGAGCAGATGGATGACGTCGCAGAGCGTGGATGGAGCTGATAAATCGAGTTAGCTATATATATATATAATCGTTTTGAATATGTACTAACGTCACCACACTATTGATACCGATACCATATCATATTTGACTGTCTGCCATAACTCATAACTCACTTCAACATCATCACTGTTGTAACATGCATCTCAAGTCTATGTATCCGGATCCTCCTCCGAACCCATCCATGCTTAATGCATATTCAGTCCTAGCTGGTCGTTCAGGTGTGGCTGACTGGCCTGACTTTACCGCACATGTAGAATACCATACGGGCAAGAAATATTCGTTCAAGGAGGTTTGCGCAAGGATAAATTACCTAGCGACGGCTCTTGGTGCGCCGACGTCCCTGGAGGGGCTTGGTCTGGAAGCAGGAAGTGGAGAGAGGATAGGAATCATGAGTGATAACTCTTCCGTAGGTTGTCGTTGTTTTAGAATGAGTTCGATCCGGTGCATTGCCTTGTTCCCATTTGACAGGACTATGCGATTCTTGTCGTTTCTCTCCTCAAGATCGCGGTCCCGTTTATACCAATCTCGTGCTATGCGACACCCTTTGAACTGCGACATATTCTCTCTCTTACTCAAGTCACTCGGCTGTTTGTCGCGCCTCAATTTATGTCTCGAGTTCTCCCGATCACTACCGAGCTTGGGATTTCAAATCATGAGATCTATTTCATCAATGAAGACATTTCCGGACAAGTATCTGTCGAGTCTCTCATAAGGAGGGTCAAGGAGAAGCGAATCCCAGAAGAACCAGTACGCATAGTGCCAAAGGATACGCTTGGCTACTTGGTATTCTCGGGTGGAACCACTGGACTGCCTAAAGGTTTGGTGTCCTCGCTAGAATCGAGTGTTTGTCATACTGACCAACTCTGCAAGCTGTCATGGTGTCTCACGGAAATATTACCTGCACCGTGATGCAGGGAATCTTGTCTCTCGCAGAGGTATTGAAGCTTGGCGATGTAAGCCCCAAAAATGATTCTTCCAGCATTGAAGCTGATCAGTCGATTCCCTTGCAGACTCCGATCCCTGTCACTGACGACGGGATTCCTGCAACACTCGCCTACCTGCCGATGCACCACACAGCTGGCATACATGCCTGTTCTTTTCGCTTCTTCTTCGGCCCATCCCGATTAATCATCTTCCCTCGATGGGACATCCAGGCGATTATGGACGCTATACCAAAGTAGGTGTCGGCCTACAAAAGTGATGACTGCTGATGGAATGGAACAGGTATAAGGCTACTGTCCTATATCTCGTACCAACGATGGTGCAGCAGCTTTTGGTTCATCCAATGATAAACAATATCGACTTCAGTTCAGTCCTTACCTTTATCTGCATAGGAGGGCACCTTCCACGCGAATCTAGGATCAAACTAGTCTCGTTGCCTCAACAAGCAGTTCAATTTGCTGAAGGTAAGGAATGTTTCGGACTTGGACAGCGCGGCCTCAAACTCTCATTGCCTTACTCCTTTCAGGATATGGCTTGTCTGAGTGTGTACGTTGAGCGCTTCAGGGCTGACTTACAGAGTCTGAAGTATTCCGGCAGTCCGGCGGCGCCTTGCTCCAACCTCAACCGGGAGAATTGGATGGGAGAGGTAAAGAAAATATAGACGCCTCTGGAATCTTGCTTCCCGGCATGGAAGCTCGGATTGTTCGTGATGATGGATCTGAAGCTGATCGGGATGAGGCGGGCGAGCTTTGGCTTCGCGGAGAGAATGTTGTTATGGGATACTGGAATAACCCCGAAGCCAACACGACGAATTTCGTGGATGGATGGCTTCGGACAGGAGACATATTCAAGGTCGATAAAGACCAATATTTCTAGTGCGTCATTCATTGAAAATCTACTCCATCCTTGGACCATCAAAGACTGATGCTATTTACCTTTAGCTTTGCGGATCGCATCAAGGTAGACTCTGATTCTGCCATCATATCCATATCCATTGACGACTGAGACAATCAGGATACTCTGAAAGTTTCCGGAATTCAGGTCTCGCCAATGGAGATTGAGGAAGTTTTGATGACTCATCCTGAGAAACTGATCACCGATGTGTGTGTAGCTGGAGTCAGTGGAGGTCAGAACGGTGATGAAAAAGTGCCTCGTGCGTGGATAATCCTGAGCTCGACAGGAAATGCACTTGGGGCATCTGATGTCATCGAGGAATTGAGAGCATGGCATCAGACTCATCTGAGTAAACACAAATGGTTGCAAGGTGGGATCGAAGTTGTTTCTGAGGTGAGTTAAGCACAATCAACCTTACCTTCTTTGAATTTCATTCTTGTGTTTAGCTACCGAAGTCACAGAGCGGAAAAACGCTGAAGCGAGTACTTCAGGAACGATATGAGAATTGCAGACATGCCATTTGAAGCCATAAGTAGATGTTGACCATCTAATTAGTGATTCTGTGATTGTGGGTGATTGATGCATGTAATAATCTATCTAACTATTGGATATAATTTTCATGTATTATGCATCTTGTTACAATCAATAATGCTTCATGTTCTACAGATGTTCACCTCATGTGTTAGGGATGTGCTACACCTTGTGTTATCACATTAGTCAGTGCCTTATGTAGTACTGGAGGCCTCCTCATATTTTTCCTGCTGGCTTCATTCTGTTTCTTCAAGAATGTCTTAACTATTTCCCATAGTCTTTAGGTATATATAGTTATAGATATATTTCTATATCCTTACACTTTACTAATTGATCATTTTCTCCACTCTTATGTCAGAGTTTCATGTTGGAAGGAACAGAATACACAGCAGCGTGGTGTAGTGTGAATAGCTGGCAACCACTTACCTGTAGTGAATACTATAATGGAGAGCTGAGGAAGTGTGAGCAACAATAGAGGATGAGTAGTATTGGTAGTAGTTCAATCTATATGAAAATTTTACATCAACTACTTTATTCCATCTCTTTTTATTTTTATTTTATTTTTATTTAGCTTTATTTGGACTGAGCTAAAGGTTGTGACATGATGATTTGGCAACACCTATCACAGTTACTATCATATGATTATGTGACAAAGAGAATATTATAGAAATTGCTAGAACATCTTAGTCATAGTTTTCATAGTCAACATATAAACTTTGAACTTTAGGATTGGATAGATTATATGCATACAGACCATGGTCCTTAGTATATAAAATAGGCTTACTTGTATTGAGAACTTCATCAAGAGTTGTGTTTTTGTTCAATACTTAGAATTTGTTATAATCTTAAGCTTGGTAAGAAAGAAAAGAATTTTTAATTGGTAAAGTGTAAGGATATAGAAATATATCTATAACTATATATACCTAAAGACTATGGGAAATAGTTAAGACATTCTTGAAGAAACAGAATGAAGCCAGCAAGAAAAATATGAGGAGACCTCCAGTACTATATAAGATACTAACTAATATAATATGAGGAGAATACAAGGTGTAGTAGATATAAAGCATAAGATGAAACAAGCTCTAACATATATCTAGAGTATAACAAACATAAAGTGAACATTTGCAGAATATAAGATATTATTGATTGTAACAGAACCTAATATCATTAGGCTTATATTGCAAAAGGAGAGTACATAGTGGTTAGGACACTAGAACATCATAATAGTTATACTATTGAAGATATAACAGGCAAAATTGTGGTTAGACTACTGAACAAATACAACAGATAGAAAAATGCAGGGGATAGCAGTCTCAAACCAAGCTCTTGGCATTGAAATACTTGAAGTAATCAATAACAAGAGCAAGAAAGTAAATACCAAATGTAAAATCAAATAATTCATAAAAAGAAGTATATAGTGGACTTCATGATCAAGTTCAAAGTGCTAGCTATAAAAGTAAAAGCAGATAATACTTATGCTATATTTTTGCTAAAGAATGTCAGAAGCAGTATTATTAAGACAATATCAGGATATCTACACATAGCAGCACCAATATAATTTATCTCTAGTGAATTTTAAGAGAATAAAATAAAGTTTTCTAGAAGTGATAGCTACTCTAAATACTTTAAACTGTCTATGCCAATTGATCAGACCATTATGCAGAATACTGATAACCTAACATTGAAATTATTAGACAAGGTGGTCAGAAATCTAGATAAAATGATTTTAAACATTGACTAAATTATGTAGTAGAATAGTGAGGTTGACTTGGCAAACTCTGCAGTATTAGTGGCAGTCTTCAAGACTTGTAGATAGAAAGAAGAAAAGGCTATAAGCTTTAGTAGTGTTCAAAACTCAAGTCTGGCAAAAGTAATAAGTCTCTTTACAAACAAAAAAGAAAGGAAACATGTGTACAAATGTGAAAACATAAAACTATAAAGAATTATAGCTCAAGATACTAGTTAACTTAGGATATACCTATACTTGTATAGATGAACAGCTGGTGAAAGAATGATAGATTAAAATAGTGCCACTACTCAAACCATTTGACACTTTTAGTGCAGATAGAATCAAAGGTAGCAAATACAAAGTAACTCAGTTTGTACTATTGAAGTTGAAAATCAATGGATATATAGAAAATATTGATGTGGTAATAATAGACTTTAATGGCATAGACATGTTCTTAGAATACAACTGGTTGGTCAAACATGATTTAGAAGTTAATTGGAAAAAGGCACAATTCAGTTTATAAGATGTCCAAAGTTTACCAAAATACAACACTAGAATATTTTGTTCAAACCCAGAGCAAGAAGAATTATACAAACACAAAAAACAGATAAAAAACAACAGAAAATAGAAAAGGAATCAAACCTAGAAGATTTACAAGAATACATTTGATCTTTCACTTATTTGTTTAACAAACAGATATTTGAGCAATTAACAGAAAGATGAGAATAGAACTATGAGATTAACATACTGGAAAACATATTTAAAGAGCTAAACACCAAGGCTTGTACAATAATGGTCAAGGAAGAAAAAGTTTTGAATCAATAGTTAGACAAACAACTCAAAGCAGAATTAATAGTTAAATCAAGTTCAATATATGTAGCACCATTTCAAAGAAGGATAAATCTCTATGATTGATACAGAATTATAGAAGATTAAACCAACTTACAATCAAAGACAAGATACTACTACCATTAATTGGAAAGTAATTAACAAAAAAGACATAAAATACTTCAGCAAGTTGAATCTTATTTAGAGATAAAACAATATACAAATCAAAGAAGGTAATAATGTCATAACTCAAGTCCTAGTACCAGAACAAAAGCATAATCCATATATTGAGTACATAAAAGAACTAAACAGAGTTTCTACTACAAAGTAGTCTACTTTCCCAGATATTTGCTTCATATTTTCCATAACTTGAACATGTATTAGAATTTGTTTCATTTGTAACTCACATTTACTGAACCTTGTGTTTACCACATATAGTACTAATCAGCACCTCATGTAGTAGTAGAGATTTCCTCATATTTCTCTTATACTTTTTTTATTTTCTCCTCAAGAATGTCTTTTTCTTTCTTTATAGTCCATAGTATATATAGTTGCAAATATATTCCTGTATCTTTATGCTTTACCAATTGATCATTTTCTCCTCTTATCTTTATCTAAGTTACAACTTGAGCCAAGCTTAGAATCATAACATGAATGAAATTTCTTTTTTTGTTTACTCTACTTCAAGCTTATATATTCTATTATTAATACAGTAAAAATAAAGACTAAGAATCAAAACAAATAACAAAATGAAAGCTTCAAGCTCTAAGAAGTACTGTTGTGGAAACTTGACAAAGAGTCCTTATTATATTACTATACTATTTAAATTGTCAGAATCAAAGACAGTGAACTTAAAATTTTTATATTTAATTTATTTTCAATTTTTGGATTTAAGATTAGGGTTAGTGTGATATCACATGTCATGGTCACAAAATATCACATGATGTGACTCAGTGTCATACATCTGTTACAATTATACTATTATAATAAAATATGGTAAAAGGTTTGGAAAGGAATAATATTATTGTCAGGAGTATAGTATGAAGTACATATATAGTACCAGCCAGATGTCAAAGCTAAGCTTGACATTGCACACTTTTAGTGTAACTGGTTCAGTAGCTGGTCTGTTTCTAACAGTCATGATAATGTGTTTGATATATTTTGATCATATGGATAGCATATAGCCTTTAGGGTAGGTTAATGGTACTGTAGCATGGACCAGTAGCCTAGTATATATAAGGTAGACAGTTCTGTACTAAACTTTCTATTGAGTTCTCTTGTGGTAAACTTTATGTAAGATTCTTTCTTTTAACCTACTCTAAGATCTTAAATTCATAACATATATGAGTTTTTCATGATTTATACTAGCTATAAATTACCCTACTCTAAACTATATGTATATGAAGAGGTATGAAGAGAGAGAGAAGCAAGAGGAGAAAAACTAAAAAAGAAGAGAACAATAGAAGTAAAGAAGGTAGTGGAAGAATGGGTGATTTGAAACAAAGAAAAAGTAGCAAAGTCTGAAGAAGAGACCAAGAAAATGATACCTCAAAGGTTCCACAAGTAGATCTATATATTTAGAAAGAAGGCAAGTAAGAGGATGCTAACAAGGAAAATGTAGGATTATGCAATAAATATAAAGGAAGGGTTTGTGTTAAAGAAGGGAAATGTTTATCTATTGTCAAGGAAAGAGAGAGAAGAAGTGCACAAGTTCATGGATAAACAACTGAGAAAAGAGTATATCAGACTCTTGAAGTCATCTCAAATAACACTAGTGTTTTTTGTAGAGAAAAAGGACAGTAAGAAATATATAGTATAAGGCTACAGATATTTGAATGAATGGAATATTAAAAACAATTACCCTTTACCTCTAATTTCAGACATTGTAGAAAATATTGGTACTCAGAAAGTATTTACTAAGTTAAATTTACAATGGAGTTATAATAATGTACAGATAAAGAAGGACAATGTGTTAAAGTTCAAGACAGTGGACTTTAACTATTTTACTTTTACTTTTTTCATTTCTCATTTGTTATTTTCTTTTTTTGTATTTTTGGAGGCATAGGGTTAGGGCTAATGTGACATCACTGTCATCCTAGTCACATGACAAGGTCATGGTCACAATCACACAGTCATATGTCATGTAGAAAGTGTAGAAAGTATCACAAACTTCATTCAGCTTGTATCTCCACAACTAGTAGACCAATTTTTACAAACCAAGTTGTGCTGGAAAGCCCCAAATGAGAACTATCCACACATATGTGGGATGTACAAAAGAAACAACAAATGACTGAGATATCAGGCCATCAGTAACTGTAAAAGCTTCATCTGCTAATATCTCATAAATGGCTGAACGTATTCATATGATTAAACTTGTGTTGGAAAGTGCTCATCAATCTATTTACAATAATATATGATGTGTCTCAAAGCAATAAGTATTGGTAGAGATACAAGCATATCAATGTAGTAACATAATTAGTTACCTTCTAAAATTAGTCTGACAGCTGCTATGATAGATGAAAGCTCCCATCAGGTACAAGTTTTGATCATGTGATGGCAACAGCTTGTGCATGGACCATCACTCTTTTATATATACTTCTGTGTCTGAAAATTAGACCTCAGACTTAACATTATCAATTTTCACCAATCTTTATTCTTTATTATCTATATTGATCTTAATCATCATTGTCATCATTATTAAACTTCTGAATCACTCCTAAACCTCTATGAGTGCACCCAAGGTTTAGATATCACAAATAAGTGAGTAGTTCATTTTGTGATAGAAAGTTCTGGAAGGATAATGTTGTTATGGTCTAAAGTCCTTGAGTCAGACAATAGAACAACTCTTGTATTTGAGTAACACAAGAGAACTTGATAGAGAACTCTTCTACAAACTAGTCTACCTTATATAGTCCTACAGATGGTCTGTGCTAACTACTGTGCACCCTACCCTAAACAACCATGTGTAGTCCATG
>Ga0157357_1000639_pt1 | contig 14790 bp, 11 predicted proteins | sample AttcapACBM1_FD_111485 | JGI IMG/M metagenome (GOLD analysis project Ga0157357, IMG submission 111485) | Fungus gardens microbial communities from leaf cutter ant in Botucatu, State of Sao Paulo, Brazil - Atta capiguara ACBM1 | ecosystem: Host-associated > Fungi > Mycelium > Unclassified ... | reverse complement strand
GAGTTCCAAGTACAAACTAATTTATCTTATATATTACAAACTATGGTCTGTATACATACTATAACTAACCTATTCTAAATTTCATGTACTTTTTATAAGGCTAGTATTGTCAAGATCATTGACGATGGACTTAACTTTTATTTTCATTTTATTTTATTTTATTTTTTTATTTTTAGAACAACTCGGGTTAGGGTTATCAGTCACACTGTCACATCAGTCACAACTTGATGGTGTAATCATAAGACTGATCACAGGAGATAAGAGAAGGAAGTAGAAGGTTCCAGAACAAAGTGACATCATACAGCCTGGACAACATATGCTGGCCTCATGTTATACTCATGGTCATTTAGGGTAGGGTGCACAGTAGTTAGCACGGACCATAGGTATTAGTATATAAGGTAGACTACTCTGTACTAGGAACTCTATCAAGTTCTCTTGTGTTACTCAATACAAGAGTTGTCTTATTGCTTAACCCTTTGAGCTTTAAGTCATAACAAGTATTGTTAGATATGCAAAGCTTGAATGTTAGCTTTTTTATTTAAATTCTCTTTTCTTTTTCTTTCTTCAGATCTAGAGTTAGGATTAGAGTGATATCAAGATCACACTGTCACACATCAGTCACATCAGATGACATGGTCACAAGTCATAAAGTCACAAAGAAGAGTATAGAAGATTCTGAAAAGATAATATCATACAATGTGTATTACACATGTTAACCTTAAAGTAAACACATGGTTATTTAGAGTAGGCTAGACAAACAGTAGCATAGACCATCATAGTTTAGTATATAAGGTAGATGATCCTGTATAGAGTTCTCTATTGAGTTCTCTTGTGTTAACCCTAATACAAAGTTTTTTCTCTTGAATGACTCCAAGTTCTTGAGTTTGTAATAAGTATGCTGTTACCATACTATATAACATTATATATTCCAGAATCTTTTATGATTTTCTTTGTATTATATAATTGTGTGACTTGTGACTATAATATATGTGACCACTCTATGATAGGTATTATGTTTTCATTATACTTTGTGACTTGTGTGTGACTGTCACATATAATGTCACATCATACTCTTTATCTAAGTCTAAAAGAAAATGGAAAAATAAGAAAAGAAAAATAAAATAAAACCAAGTCCAATGTTTACAACTATAACATGTATTCTATATATTTAAACAATACAAGTTGCTAATTTAGACTTCTGAAAGCTCATTATTAGATCTCAGATAAATTAGATCTCAGATAACAAGATATAAACTGCTCTAATATTAGATATAGTTTATATTTTGTTATTCAAGATCTAATGAAAGTCTCTTAAAAGTCCAAGTGGTTAGTTAAGCATTATCTGAGAACATGGAAATAGAACATGGAAATAGAAGTTGAAACAACCTTTGGCTTTAGCTTATGTGCTATGTCTTTATAAGTCACACTAGTCACAGTGCTATATTTCTATTTATTATACTGGTTATATATTTTAGAAAGTATATTTAGAGAGATAATTTATCCAAAGATGGAGAGATGTGTTGCTATCAATATCAGATAAAAGTATTAGTTTTAGTTGATTTTTAGAATGAGGTTTATAGTGTAACTATCTAACTTATATACTAATGTACTCTGTATGAAACTTGCTAGCTACTAATGGTCTGATATCTCAATAATCTATTATTTTTTTTTGAATATTAGATAACTCTCATTTGAGTCTTTTAAATACAACTTATATTATGATCAAGTCTGCATGTCTTCAACATAGCTATCTCATAGACTATAGGTGTTGGAATGATATCACAAAATGAACTACTCACTTATTTGTGATATCTGAACCTTGGGTATACTCTCAGAGATTTAGAAGTGATTTAGAAGTTCAATAATGATGACAATGATGATTAAGATCAATACAGATAATAAAGGATAAAGATTGATATTATTAAGTCTAAGGTTTGATCCTCAAGTATATATACAAAAGAGTGATGGACCATGTACAAGCTGTCTTCATCACATAATCAAAACTCATATTTGATGGGAGCTGTTATCTGTCATAGCAGCTGTCAGGCTAATTTTAGAAGATAACTAATTATGTCACTATATTGATATGCTTGTATCTCTATGAATAATTATTGCTATATAATATACCATATATCATTGGAAACAGTTTGATGAGCACTTTTCAATGCAAGTTTGATTGTGTGAATCTGTCTAGTTGTTCATGAGATATTATCAAATGAAGATTTTACAGTTCATGATGACCTAATATCTCAGTTATTTGTTGTTGCTTTTGTACATCCTGCATATGTGCAGATAGCCCTCATTTGGGGCTTTACAGTACAACTTAGTTTGTAAAAATCAGTCCACTGGTTGAGGAGATACAAGCTGAATAAAGTTTGTGACAGGTGATTTCTTTATGACTCAATGATTAGCTGTGTCACATATAGTCTCAGTTAGCACCTCATGAAGTAGGCATGACTTCCTTATATTTTTCTCATGTATTATGACTTGTTTGACTCATCTATAATACATAGTCTTTAGGTATATATATAGTTGTAGATACACTCTTGTATCCTTATGCTTTACCAATTGATCATCTCTCTATTCCTTACTCAAGTCTTTACCTAAGTTGCAACCTGAGCCCAGCTAAAGATCGTAACAACTTAGTTTATGAAAGTAAGTCCAGTGATTGTAAAGATTCAAGTTAAATGAAGTTTGTGACACATTTGTATTAGTTGCATTCAACTATGTTATCCAAAAATCTCAAAAACTTCTTTACACAACATTCAGAAAATAATATCAAATTCTGGAAATGTCTTAACTCAAATAAATGAACATCTCATTATATAACACAACAGTAAATGTAAGTTCAAAGAAAGAAATTTCTTAGAACTCAGCCATGTAAATGGTAACCTTATCATCTCTTCTTATTCCAAAGGAGGAGCTTGGGTGAAGCATGTTGGACATTCTAATTTCCTATGTATACAAATCTTATCATGAATCATGCATTCATAGGTGAATAAGTACAATTAGAGACTCAACATATTCGTTATGATTGTACCAGATACAATGAGGTAGCCAGTGACATTGATTGACATTATTAGTTTTCTGCAAGAACTCGAACACTTTCTACTTCCAAGGTTTTATACTACCAGGCCTGTCTACATAATCCGTGTAATAAATTGTTGAAGGGAAAAACAAATCTGCTTAATAATTATTCAATCACTTGACCACGTGATGCAAAAACTACAAGGAGAGGCAAGTGCTAACTAGGATGCCAACGACTTCTGATCATGCGCATCGAGAAGTGTTATTTCTGTTCAACTAATATTTACCCCGGCCATGGTGAGTGCATATTTTTGATGTAATAAAGGTTTTTGTGCTCATCGGCATAATAGGATCGGTCTTCGTAAGAAACGATGCAAAAGTTTTCCGATTCTGTACATCAAAGTAGGCAGAGTCAGCCCAGTAGATGCGAACAGTTAACCAGATAAATGCAGATGTAACAAAAATTTCAAGTATGATTGTGTGCTCACTTACGACGGAAATTTGTTGACTTCTCCTAGAATGAAACGCAACCCACGGAAGGTGCGATGGACGAAGGCCTTTAGAAAGGCAGCCGGCAAGGAGATGACAATCGTGCGTCCTTTCCTAGTCGGCTAATGTATCAAGCTGAATACGTGCAGGATTCAACAATCGACTTCGAGAAACGACGGAATATCCCTGTTCGCTACGATCGGGATTTGATACAGACAACGATTAAGGCTATGAAGCGGGTGGGAGAAATCAAAACGCGCAGAGAAAAGGCATTCTTCAGAAACAGGTGCTCGTTACCTATTCGTTCACTACTGGTCACGCTCAATTACGATAATTCATAGGATGGTTGTGGCTAAAGCTAAGCAGAGAGCTCACCGTCAAAAGGCCTTCGCAAGGACTAAGGCATCCGTCAAGCTGCATGAGCCTATAATAGCCGAGGAGACAGCAAAGGTCAAAGAGAAGATCAAAGTCTCTGTTAAGTCAAGGAGTGCACTTGTACAAGGGGATGGTCGGTCAATGGGGATGGATGTTGATTGAGACCTGGTAAGTTACACCTGTTTTCGAATAGAAAAAGGATGCACTATGGTCATGTCAAGCACTAGATTACTGCTATTAGGACGTGTTATTATGTAGTAAATGGGTATTCTACAAGGGACAATGCAAGACTTATGAATGTTGTCGGTGTTTATATTTGGCCTCATTCTCCTGTCGCAAATCCGGATCAAGGGTGTTCTGGAGACCAAGAAGGGTTTTGCTGACAGCTTCGCTTGCCCCAATCATCGGCTTTAGCACAGCGATTGGAACAGCACGTATTACGGAGCGCACAGGGCCCTGATGAAACGTGAGAAAATGAACACTGCAAGAGGGAAACTTCTACTTCATTGCCAGATCGCTCATACGCTTCCATGGGAATAGCTAATATCGTTTGAGCTGCAGAGTTGAGGTTACGACGTAGACTTTGATACGCGGACTGGACACCTTGTCTAATGTCCGCTGGCTGTTCCGCATATTTTGAGATCAAATCCAAACCGAAATCCTCTCCTTCTGAGTCATTGCTGAAGTGCCCGACATCGTCAAAAGTAGAAACTAGAAAAGACTCATTCGTATACGAATTCGGGAACTGGCCGCCTAAAACATTTTCAGCTTGCTCTAGAATAACCTGAGTTCCCGTTGCAAGTCGTGCCCCCATTTTGATAGCTTCAACAGCTGTTGATTTGATGAAGGCAGTAGCCCCCTTTTGCATGCCACGAACAATTCGACCATCCTTCTTGTATTGCGAAATTGGAAGCAGAACAAGGTCCGCAACCCCTGAACCGACATTCACCAATGATCGAATAGGAGAAACTCCGGATATCACGTCCACAAGTTGGGTAGCCTTAACATCTGGTGTCCAGAGATCATTTAGCATCTCAAAAAACCGGGGCCATCCTGTTACCTATCAAAATAATAGTGATTAGAGGGCAGACTTCCCCTGGATCTGACGTACTCCTGCCAGAGTAATGTGCCGCAAAGTCATCTCGGCGCCGTCAAAATGGAAGAAGTTCATGAGCTCGATTGTACGCCCTTCTTGAAGGGCTCTATAATCCACCCTTCGTGGCTTGTAGTCGAGTTTGAGATCAACTGGAAATATTTCCGCTGACTCTATAGAAAAGTTAGTTCTTGCTTAGAATTCTAGCCGTCGCTGCTTCGTACGAATGTAAGCCTCAGATGATGATTTCTCCGTTGAAGGCGTCTCGTGAGGATCTTTGAAGCTAAAAAAATTCTTCAGAAAATCTACGGCATCTTGATCAACGTAGAGGCGGAGGGGTAAAATCTTTGCCTTAATCATCTTGAACACATCGTCGTGAATTGAAAAATAGTCACACTCACCCGTAACCGGGCTTCCTCGAAGGTATGACCAGGTGAAGGCCGAACTCCTTGCAGTCTAATCCTCACCATATCTGAGTCTGTCTCCCGTATATTCCCTCGAGAATCTGAACGCAGACTGGTCAAAAACTTTTTCCAGGTTGAAGTCTTGATGTGATCAAGGATCTCAATATCCCGGATGGTTGCAGATGTATTCGAGACCAGGATCTCGTCTGGATGAAACTGGACCATGTTTGCACTTATGCCCATCAGCTTGAACTCCATGCTAGGTCCTCTTGAACGGGTGAGTCTCTTGCCATGAACCTTCGATATTCGACTTCCATGTCTCCCTCCTCCAGGGACCGACATTCCAGTTTGTCTCAAAGATTGCCACGAACCCTGAACTGCTGTTTCGTCCTTTAACTCTTCGTCAATAGCTGCGAGCAACGCCCCTGGTTCCCTCAAATCAATATCTTGGTCAATGCCGATGTGGACAGAATTAAATAGAACGACATTTGCGTCCACTATGTCTGACCCTTGGACCTGACCAGTTGCGACTAACTGACGGATCTTAGATAAGCGACGTCGCATCTCTTTGACTTCTTCCTCGATGACCTTGCGTGTACGACCCCAATCATACCCATCATACAAGAATAAAGTTGCATCTCCTCGCACTTGAATCTTCAATTTGCTTTCAGTCTCACTGTTTCCCTGATGAAAATTGGAGAAATCATTCGGTTGTGAGAAACGCACGCTACGGGAGATCCTGACTGCGTCGCCGGGAGATTCTCGTAATATTCTTCAATTACATTGATCCCTTCGGAGTGAACTTTAATAGTTTCTCCATTGTGACTGAAGGTACCAGCTGGCTCAACTTCCACGAATACAGTGTCCTTAATTTCAGATTCACCACAGGTGTTGTCTTCAAGGTCTTCCAATTCGTCATCGGAAAATTCCCGTAAACCTGCAGCGGTACCGAAAGATTCGTCCAGATAATCTGGGTTGGTGGGAAGATCATCGTGGATCATATCAGGGGCTGGACCTATTTCTGGTGGCCGTTGAAAAGCAACATTTTCAATAGATGCTGCGAGGAAGCATAGGTTAAATGCTCACATCGCAATCCGTGACCCGCTTACCCATGAGGTTACGCGATGAACTCATCTCAGAAAGGACTGCCGGTTCTTTGTATTCCTGTGTAGCACTACACTCCGGTTAGCTCTTGGTTTCTTGTGTTGTGCATGGATTACATTCCATACTTCTCTTTCTCCGGTTTAAACGCTGACATGATATCATTGATTAGCACTGACAGAGAACTGAGAGTGTCGGCAGCCAAATGCAAATGCAGTTGAATGCCATCCACATTTAACTATGGATATATCAGTGTCATAAGCAGGAAGATTGATCGTGAAACGTACGTCCACGTGAACCGGGCTAGCCTTGGTGACATTAAATGTAGTATTCGTTCCCGCAATCTCAGCGACGAGAGCATATCCAAATGACTGCAACGTTGGATCAGCGTGATGCAAAATCGACCTCAGACTCTTACTCTTACTCACTTTCCAATAAGAAACACCTTTGGCTTCGTGTAGATCATATTGATGACTATTGACGTCATCTATAGCGAGAAGAGATAGATATCGAACGTCAAGTGCGACATTCGACTCCAGCGAGTTGCCCATGATGTCAGTGGAGAAATCTGCATCTCCAACGTAAAGCATGATTGCTCCGAGTTTTGTTGGTGCATATGCGCGTATTGACCCATTTATGATTTTGAACATGATGCTCGTCCGTTCGCTGGGGATCACAGATTCAAACGTCTGAAGATAGTCTGAATATTATAAAGAAAACTTGTAGATTAGACTCACACCCGGAGGTGACTTCGCAAATAGCTCAAGGTCTTTCCACCAATGAATGTCTGGGAACACATTACAAATAAAATCGGAAAGTGTTAATTTGATATTGGTTTCTTTGGAAGTCGTTCGCGGAGTCGTTGTTGAAACGAACTTAAACTCGATTAACGGACGAGGTACCAGGACCTAGAAATCCATGAAGATTGATAGGGCAAAATGTATTTTGAAAATAATACCAAGCTTCGTGGGGTAGTCAACTGCAATAGCGACTTTGCCTCCCCGTTCTTGAAGACATTCAAGATCTTGACATCTATAACGCTGGCTATAACGACAGTCTCTTCCTAAATTCATGTGAGCCACAGAAAAAACGGAAGCCGGATGATTAAAACCTTTCCCTCTGGTGCCAGCTCGATGAAAACATGAAAGTCTGAAGTGAAAATATCGAAAGGGCGAACAGAGACTGCCTCTGTGTCATTCCTCGGCACCCATGCCCGAAGGAAAGCTATCAGGATCGTTTAGACAAAACATTCTTCCTGGAGCCTAATTAAAAAGAACTGTACCTTCGGATACAACAACTTTCAAAACCGTTTCATTACTGTCATTGGAGGTGCTAGTCGTTGAGGCACTACCGCTACTACTCCTTGCTTTGGAGAAGAAGCGACTCCCGAACAAACTAGTACTAACGTTCTCGGTAGTTCCTATCTTTGCTGTATGCTTAGAGGATTTCTCGAAACATTGTGACGCATCGTCGATTAGGTATTGTAGTCCATCCAAGAGTTCTTTGGATACAACCACATGCACAGAAGGCACTTCAATATCTAGTGTGGTTATTGAACCTGAACTAGCGTGGGACTTGATGACAGATACTCGTGGTAGTAAAGATATTGGGTGAGGATGATCGAGCAGCTCGCCTTCGTCCCGATTATTCAAAGGTCCGAGAGAAAGCAAGCCCGCGGCAAGTGACCGCCCAATAAGAGAATGGGATATGAGAATTCGATCACATTGTGCACTGAATATTGGTTGGTCCTGATTCTCCGCTTGTTTCAGCATAGGACCTTCAAAGATGTTCTCTGTGTAACGTGGATGACGGCTATCTTGGCTTGGGCCTTTCTTAAACTCGATGTTGCAGATGTCAACTACTAAAGCACCAGACCTGGGAACACTTCGTGAAGGTGGAGCTCGTAGCTCGAATCGAAGAGCAATGAAATTGAAAAACACTCTTGTGTTATCTGCGGACTGTGCCACCAGTCAAACTCAGAGAGACTACCAAGTAAAGAATCAACGTACCTTGACAAGAGTATTGTCAGGTATATCCTTGTGTGTAGTACCGTGATCTAGGTCCAGGTCTTCAAGTACCAAATCTAGCTGCCTGCTCTTTTCCTCTTGGTCAGAAATTTCATATGGGCGACTGATTGCAGAGAGTGTATCATCACACTCATAACCAAGGTCCTGAGCACTCGGGAAAGCCATTTTCTCGGAATCAGCAAATCCTTCGGATACTTCGTCTAAAAAATCCATGACTGTGTCTTCCCCTAGAATGGTTCCCAAGTCTAGAAACACGTGCATCGGCATGATTGTGCCCTCAACGACAAATTGTGAGGATGTCTTGTGTTTCGCACAATCATGAAATTGTGCGGAGATAAAATACTGTTCGTGTTGAACGACATTCTGCGCTGGTGATAGTTGCTGTACCTGGCTAGGTAAAGGAGTGGAAAAGGTTTGAGGCACGGGATGGCGAGAATGTTGCTGTACTTTTGGCTTGCAGCACCAGTAGGAGAGCTGAGAAGCCCCCTTCTTCTGATGATCAGGATCTGTCCAGTCGAGAATATCAAAATCAGGCAGAGAGAGATTCAGGGTCCTGTCCGATTCATTGGGATGGAGATGCTGAGAGGGATATTGACTTGGAAGGTAGGGATCGGTGAAGAGAATAGGAAACGCGGAAACATTATCGCCATCACGAGGGCGAAACCCAAACACATTCAAGCTGTGAATGGAAAAGGTGCCTGACATCTGAGAGCAGTCGACAGAAGTGGCTTTTGTCGAAATATTCTGCTCCAGGGAATAAGGCTGGGAAGGAACATTGATAAATGCCGAAACCCCTTCGATTTGAAGCCGTAGATAGCCCGAGGGTAAGAGTGGAGAAGCTGAGGGATGAAGGAAGAATTGTTGGAGATCCTCGCCTGAAGTTCTTGACCGATAAGGCAGGAGAAGAAGGGAAACTCCACGAAAGCTCAAAGAGCCTTCTACATCAAAGGGAATCAGCCTGGCGACAGTCATTGTAGCCCCCGAGGTGGATGCCCGAGACTTTGATTGTGAAAAGTTGGATAATACAATACTACTGAGGCACAACAAACCCCTGATATGCGAGGGTCGGAGGGCACAGGCAAATAGGCCAGTTTGACAAGAGAAGGTTATCTTATCTCTCTGGTTAGAGATATGCTCCTCGGCTGGGCTTGGGAGAATCGTAACAGCTGAAATGGTGATAGGCGTAGTACCCGAAGAGAAAACCAAATCCTCGGGAATTAGCATACTATTGTATGGATCTCGGTGAGGCCGAAAAACTGACGCAGGGCAACCTGGTACAGTTGAAGGTTCATTTGCTTCATCTATAGCCGATAGGGCACTATGATACATGATGTTAGACATTGAGTAGGATGGCGACGGACACTGCGGAAGATTCTGTGAATTTTCCGAGGTGATGTCGTCATTAAAGTATGAAGAGGAACAGGATGACTCTGTTGAAGTGGATCCTCGAGGGGTATATGGACTTACTGGAAACCCCGGAGGGGTTGAAGTCGCAAGGTGTGCCGTTTGCACGATACTCGTCCGCAAATCTTTCATCTTTAGCGTGATCCCATTGACTGTCAACGACCGAGTTACGCCGACAATGTGCTCAACTGTAAACTGGGTCTGTTTGGTGTTCGCGTTGTATTTGATTTCTGACAAGGTCAAACTGATAATGATGTTGTCTGGGTGGACGAGAGTGATCCGAACGTCATGAGCATCAAATTCGAACCTCGCTAGCAGACGTTCAATAAGAGTCTCAAATAATGAGATGCCGCCTGGTTCCATTTCGCTACTATGATCTTCGATGCTTTCGACATTAAATGGGTCTAAGCCCCCTGGCACTACACCTTCGGTGAGAGCACCAGGGAATTTAGAATGAATCGAATCGAGAAAGGAAACCCCTTCCTGTGGGATAACTTCTTCATGTAAGAAAGTCTCTGCAGCAGAGGCAACAGAGGATGCTAGATCGGTGTTAGGAGGGGGTACAGTCGAGGTTGATGATGCGACCTTGAACGTAAGGTGGAGGGAGTGGATAGAGAACCCAACTGTGGATGAGAGGGGATTGGGCCATGGAACACGGACAGTTGCCAATGCGAGCGTCCCAGAAGTCAAGGTCAACGGAGAGCAGGAGAAAAATAGGTTTATGTTCTGATGATGTGGTGTATGTGATCAGACGTGGCACTCAGAGACTTCACCTACCTTGTTGTCGAGCACAAGGTCTTTCACCTGCACGAAACCTGACCCAATCTGAGAATCAATTTGGCTAGCATCGAAATGACCAGGTTTGAAGAAATGACCAAGTGTTCTCTTCAGTATGAACGAAAGAAAGCGACTTTGGATATTAGTGGGCAAGGTGAGGTTGATGTTGAGTGCTGGCAGTTCCGGCAACCACGAAAACCAGGACATAGAAGACCTTAATGATGAAAAAGTAAAAGTCCCAGTTATCAGAAAGTTGCGCAACTACAGCTGCGAAAGAAGCAGGAGAACAAGGAGAGAAACCACCCCAGACGGTCACCACAGTTGGAGCGGTCCCAGACAGCTGTGTTGGTAATTTCCCCACGCTGGGGAAAGCACTACACTAAATGGCTGAGCTGCCGCCACTACAACAGGGTATGTCCATTATATCACTGCAGCCTTGTGACTGCTGAACTTAGTCGAGAACAGAGCATTTGGGCTTCCTTTGCCTGGCTTTGGATGAAGCTCGCAAGTGTGAGCCCAACCCAACTGCATTCTGTGTTGGGTGTGTTATTACAACAAGATGGCCCACTTCATCATCGACCATTGTACTTTCAACAGGGTTCTCCAGGGAACTACCAGGCAATACACATGCAGAGGCCAATGCTCTCGCTAAGGCCAGGCAATTAACGACAGCTCAGCTCCAGGCCCTATTCCCCGCAGCTATCCCAGATGAGCTTGCAATTGACACAATCTTTGCCAATTCCAACATATATACTACCATGGAGCCTTGTTCAATCAGAACCTCTGGACTAGAACCCTGTTCAAATGCCATAATTGCAGCCAGAATCCCTCGATGCTATATCGGTGTCAGTGAACCACCTGATTTTGTCAAGTGCGAGGGTGCTCAAGAACTGAAGGATGCAGGAGTAGAAGTTATCTGGCTAACCGGTTTGGAGAATAAATGTTTGGAGGTTGCTCGGTTGGGGCACTCAAGTTCTACATTACGGATTGACCCGTATACTGATGTAGAATGACCCGTTCATCTCCGACCACGAGAAAAGGAATTGTACTACATTACCTGCGTCTTCGCGGAATTCTGATGGTGGGGACCCGCGGCGCTTCGGGATGTTTCTTGTGGCATGTCTTTGAGGCACCCTTAATGATATTTGAGTTTTCAAGCCAGAATTTGTGACTAGCCTATCCTACAAAATCAGTTTGATGTGCAGGCATTTCTTAGCTTTGCTGATTTTTACTGGAGATTTATTCACAGTTTTTTGGATATAACCTGACCTCTTTTTGACCTCTTTTTGACCTCTTTTTGACCTCTTTTTGACATGGTGGAGAGCAACAGCACAACAGCACATATGTTTAGGATCCTGAACAGCAGAAGGCCTTTAGAGTATTAAAAATAATGAATAACTTACACCAGTCTTGACTTTTCCAGACACTAAAGTTCATTCTATATTGAAGCAGATAGCTCAGACCTCACAACTGGAATATTTCTTTCTTTTAATCATCTAAAGAAGATGGTAAATGGCATCCAGTAGTGTTTTTCAGTAAGTCTCTGTTCCCTGTTAGGCACAATTATAATAAGGAGATATTAGCAATCATCTAAGTTCTCAAGAAATAGTATCACTTTCTAAAAGAAGCAAAAACTCCAGTTGAGATTTGGACAAATCACAAGAATTGTCATGATATATACATTTTATCCTGATTTTCTTTTCTTTTCTTGATTTGATTTTTCTTTTTCTCTTTTTGTTTCTTTCTTAGTCAATAAAGAGGTATGTAACAACAGTCACATGACATGTCACATGAATGTGACATCACAGATTTAGAACATAGTGGAAGAGACTAGAACAATGATATTAGAGTACATGTCTACAACATGTTATTCTTATAGTGTATATATAATAAAATTATAAATAATACATTAGAGACTTCTTGTTAAGTTTTCTTATAATCTTTATGAGACTCTTTGTAATATAAGACTACTTAGTAACTTATTGACCATTTAGATTAGTGATTGCCATAACAAGAATTTTGAGTACTTTATAATAGCTAAGAAACTCAACTAAAAATAAGCTTAATAATTATTATACTTGATAGATTTTAATTTTATACTACATCACTGTTCTAGAAGATTTGTAAGCAAGTCTAATTTACTATCTTGGAGACTAGACTACTGTACTGGCTTATATGATAATAAAAATGTAGTTTTAATCAAGCTTAAGTTTCTTGCTGTTTAAGTAATAAAAGACATAGTTGTAGAAGATTAAAAAAACTCTTCTGATGTTATAGCAATTAATACCATGATGAAAGATATGTCAAATCTCTAGAAAGAACCTGAGTATATTACCAACATTTACCTAGTATATGACTTATCTTTAAAAATAATCTAAGAGAATAGAATGAGATTCTCTGAAGATAAGAACTATTCTAGTAGTCTATATTAAGACAACCAAGTAAAGACTACAGTGATGTAGCAGAGTTTACAACTTTAGAAAAATCCCAAGTATCATTATATTATACAATAATATTATATATATAACTCATCTCCAGAAAAATCCCAAGAGAGTAGAATTGGGTTTTCTAAAGGCAACAGCTATTCTAAGTATTTAGGAGTCCATACCAATTAAGTAAAATATTAGGCAGAATATTTAGTAACCTAACTACAGAATAATAAAACTGTATGGCCAGGAACTTCTGTAGAATATTGCTAGATAGAGAAAACTTATTAGTTAGTGATTATAAAAAGATAAGTAGAAGTCCAAAAGGTTCAATGGTGTTACAGTAGAATACTAGTGCAGAACTTAGAAAATAAGATAACTATAGGTTTGACTCAGACTTTAACAGATACTATAGACTTGAATTTAGACAAAATAGGAGAATCTTTTACAATTTATATTAATTAGACAGAACATTACTGATCTGACTAGAGAATATTTGACTTTTATTATAGATAATAATTACATATGCTTCACTTTGTCTAAAATATTTGTAAAAGTAAATATCTCTTTTCTAATTTACATATTTTCTTCTAGTATAGATTAACTTGATTTTATTCTATAACTAATCTATACTTCCAGACCTCTTCTAGTATAGATTATTCTCTTCATTCTATCTTAGACATTCTTACTAAACTTCTTAATAACTTTATGAATCTCCATTCTAACATCTAAAAACTATCTAAAACCAGAATAACTTGTTTATAGTCTTTATTTCTATATAACTATCCTAGATAGAATACTTAGTATATAAATTAGTAGTTATACTATAAACTTTATCCTAAAAATCAATCAAAACTAATACTATTCTCTAATGTTGGCAATAATATATCTTATATTCTGATAGACTTATTGTTATGATCTTATTCCTTAGGGTTGGGAGTAAGAACAACTCTTGTATTAGAGAAACACAAGAGAACTCGATAGAGTTCATAATACAAAGTAGTCTACCTTATATACTACTACTCATGGTCCGTGCTCACTACTGTGCACCCTACCCTAAATGACCATATGTATGTCATGAGACCAACATGTGTTGTCCATGTTGTATAATGTCACTTTCTTCTACTTCATTCTCCTGAGTCCTGTGATCAGTCTTGTGACTATGCCATCGATTTGTGACTGATGTGACAGCGTGACTGATAAACCCTAACCTGAGTTGTTCTAAAAATAGAAAATAGAAAATAAAAGAAAAAGAAAAAGAAAAATAAAGTAAGAGAGAAAATAAAATGAAGTCCACCATCAATGATCTTGACATTACCCCCCTCTTAAGATTTCTCCTCTGGAGAAATGTCCTGTTCTCCAATCTCTTCTTCTTATCTTCTTGTTTTCTTCCTCCATTTTTTCTTCTATCCTCTTTGAATGCTCACTTTCATCGATCTGCCTATCTCCCTTCTACTTCTTCCAATTCTTTTCCAACTTATTTAAGTATTTCTCCTCAAATTTTCGATCATCCCATCCATACAATAACTTTGCTGTATACTTCTCCAGTAACTCCATCCTTCTGTATTTATCTACTTCTCCCTCTTGTCTTCTAACTTCTATTCCTCCTTGCTCAAACTCTTCAATCAATTCTTCTGCATTTTTCAAATTTTCTCTCCTCTCCCAAG